>WNFV01002579.1_pt1 | contig 26298 bp, 41 predicted proteins | sample 5400101 | NCBI WGS metagenome assembly WNFV01 (sample SAMN13153361, study PRJNA577476) | soil metagenome | isolation source: 115 cm soil or saprolite under grassland replicate 1 | place: USA:California | collected 2016-06-15
GGCAGTGGCATGGACGCCAACGTCGCCTCGGGCCTGGCGTACGTGCTCACCATCATCACCGGGGTGATCTTCCTGGTGATCGACCGCCGGCCCGAGGTCCGCTTCCACGCCATGCAGGCGATCATCTTCGGGGTCGCCTGGGCGGTGGTCGGCATCCTGCGGCAGGTGCTGAACTTCTTCCCGCTGAACGTCGTGCTGTGGCTGGCCTGGCTCGCCGGGCTGGTGCTCTGGGTGGTGCTGATGGTCCAGGGCTTCCAGGGCAACCATTTCAAACTGCCGTACATCGGCGACCTCGCCGAGCAGCAGGCCGGCAGGACATCCTAGACATCCTAAAGGAGCGGTGATGACGCAAGGATACGGTCCAGGGGACGTCGACCAACCTGGCCAGGGCCAGCCGCCGTCGTATCCACCCCCGCCACCACCGAGCTACGGACCGCCGCCGCCCAGCTACGGCCCTCCCGCGCCCGGCGCCTATGGCCAGGCCGAGCCCGCCGGCTACTACATGGGGCACAAGCTCGCGAGCTGGCCGCAGCGGGTCGGCGCCTTCCTGATCGACTACCTGGTGATCGTGGTGCCGATCGGCATCGCGATCGCGCTGGTCTCGGGCGGCCGCAACGACTCCAGCGGCCCCGGCCTGATCGCCGGGCTGCTGTACCTGGTCGCCACCGGGCTGTGGATCTACAACCGCTGGATCCTGGCCGGCCGCACCGGCCAGTCATGGGGCAAGCAGGCGCTCGGCCTCAAGCTGCTGCGCATGGACAACGGCCAGCCGATCGGGGGCGGGATGGCCTTCGTGCGCGACATCGCCCACATCCTGGACTCGCTGCCGTGCTACCTCGGCTACCTCTGGCCGATCTGGGACAACCGGCGGCAGACCTTTGCCGACAAGGTCATCAGCACCGTGGTGATCGCGGACTGACCGGGCTCGAGACGACCGCGGGCCGGGTGGCGACTGCCACCCGGCCCGCTCGACGCTCTGGGGGCTACCCGCGCTTGACGGCGGCGACGGCGAGCTCGGCGGTCTCGGTCGGGTTGCGCCCGACCCGCACCCCGGCGCGCTCCAGCGCCGCGGCCTTCGCCGCGGCGGTCCCGCTCGATCCCGAGATGATCGCGCCGGCGTGCCCCATACGCTTGCCGGGCGGCGCCTCGAAGCCGGCGATGTAGGCCACCACCGGCTTGGTCATGTGCTCGGCCACGAAGGCGGCGGCCTGCTCCTCCTCGTCGCCGCCGATCTCGCCGATCATGACCACCGCCTCGGTCTCCGGGTCGGCCTCGAAGCGGCGCAGCACGTCGATGAAGTTGGAGCCGACCACCGGGTCGCCACCGATGCCGACGCAGGTCGTCTGCCCGACGCCAGCCTCGGCCATCTCGTACATGACCTGGTAGGTGAGCGTGCCCGAACGCGACACCAGCCCCACGGGACCGGCGTGGGTGATCTCGCCCGGGATGATGCCGACGTTGGCTTTGCCCGGCGAGATCACCCCCGGGCAGTTCGGCCCGATCAGGCTGGCGCCGCGAGCCCGCACGTAGTTGTAGGCGCGGGTCATGTCGAGCACGGGGATGTTCTCGGTGATGTGGACGATCGTGCCGATGCCAGCGTCGACCGCCTCGTAGAGCGCATCCACCGCGAAGCGTGCGGGCACGAAGATCAGCGAGGTGTTGGCGCCGGCCTCGGCCACCGCGGCGGCCACGGTGTCGAACACCGGCACGCCGTCCACGTCCTGCCCGCCCTTGCCGGGGGTCACGCCGGCGACCACCTTGGTGCCGTAGTCGCGGTTGCGCAGCGCGTGGAAGCGGCCCTCGCGGCCGGTGAGGCCCTGGACCACCAGCCTGGTGTCGTCGTCGACCAGGATCGCCATGGCTACGCCCCCTCCTTCCCGATCGTCCCGGCTCCAGGGGGCCCCGCCAGCTCGACCGCCTTGGCGGCCGCCTCCAGCATGGTGGCGGCGGTCACGACCTTCTCCGACGGCGAGGAGGCCAGCAGCTCCCGGCCCTGCAGCGCGTTGGTCCCGTCCAGACGCACCACCAGCGGCACCCGCACGCGGTCCCCCAGGCGCTCCAGCGCCTCCAGGACCCCCTGGGCGACCAGGTCGCCGCGGGTGATGCCGCCGAAGATGTTCACCAGCACGCTGCGGACCTTGGGGTCGGAGAGGATCACCTCCAGCCCGGACGCCATGGTCTCGGCCGAGGCACCGCCGCCGACGTCGAGGAAGTTGGCGGCCTTGCCGCCCGCCTGGGCGACCACGTCGAGGGTGGACATGACCAGGCCGGCGCCGTTGCCGATGACGCCGACCCAGCCGTCCAGCTTCACGTAGTTGAGGCCGCGCTCCTTGGCGGCCTGCTCCTGCGGGTCGACCGCGAAGGTGTCCCGCAGCGCCTCCAGGTCGGGGTGGCGGAACAGCGAGGAGTCATCGAGGCTCACCTTGGCGTCGAGCGCCTTGACCTGGCCGTCGGCGGTCAGCACCAGCGGGTTGACCTCGACCAGCGTGCAGTCGGCCCCGAGCAGCACGTCGTACAGCCTGGCGAGGATCTCGGCGGCGCCCTTGCGCGCGCGCTCGTCGAAGCCCGCACCGAACACGAGCTGGTTGACGTGGTAGGGCCGCAGCCCGACCAGCGGGTTGACCGGCACCCTGACGATCGCCTCGGGCGTGGCGGCCGCGACCTCCTCGATCTCGACCCCGCCCTGGGACGAGGCCATCGCCAGGAACCCCTTGCCCGCCCGGTCGTGCAGGATCGAGACGTAGTACTCGGCGGTGATCTCGCTGGCCTCCTCGACCAGCACCCGCCGGACCACGTGGCCCTTGATGTCCATGCCGATGATCCGCTCGGCCTGTCGCCTCGCCTCGGCGGGGTCCCTGGCGAGCTGGATCCCGCCCGCCTTGCCGCGGCCGCCGACCTGCACCTGGGCCTTGACCACCACGGTGGTGCCCAGCTCGGCCGCGACCTCCTCCGCTTCCTCCGGCGACCAGGCGACCCGACCCCTGGGGATGGCCACGCCGTACCGCGCGAACAGCTCCTTGGCCTGATGCTCGAACAAGTCCATGCGCTACCGTTCCTGTAGATTGAGCAGGAGTGAGTCCTGCTGCGGTGGTCCCAAACGGTCCTGGACCGCCTGGTTCCCGAGCCTGATCCGCTCAGCCTGGCAGGTCTTGTGCGGCTGTGCCGCTGCCCGCTGGCCTCCCGGTGGCCCGGGTCCCTCGCAGCCCACGGCTCGGCCACCTGGCCTGGCCGGTAGCTCCCCCTTCCCCATCCTCCGGTGAGGTCGGGTCACACCTGGCCGCCGCCGGGCCCCAAGCCCAAGGCCGCGTCTGCCGATCACCACTGCCGCTGCATGATGCCGCGACACGGCGACCGAGGTCTTCGTCGACTCGGTGAGCGGCTCTTGCCAGTAGCGCTGGCCCCACCTTGAGGTCCAGGCGGGATCAACCGTCACCACCCACAGGTTGGCGTTGGCCGCCATGCCCACCAGCAGGTCCCGGAACGCTCGGGTCGGCATGCCGGCCACCGTGCGGCGAAAGCGCTTGCCGCGCTTGCCGCGGCCGAGTGTCCCCCGGCCGGTCTGGCGGGTGTCGGCGAAGTCCAGGTCCTCGACCATGATGGACCGGCACTGACCCGCTCTGGCGAGCCGGATGATGGCGGCAACCGCCGCCCGCAGCCTGCCATTACGGGTGCTGGCAGGCAGCCCGTCAAGGTCCAAGGCGATCGTCGCCGGCTCGCCGCTCGCGCCTGTGGCGCTGGCAACCGCCTGGCGCAGCTTGGCAAGCCGGTGGCCACCACGGCACACCGACACCCGACCGGCGGCCAACCGCCCCTCAACCTCACCCAGCTTGCTGCGCAACTGTTGCAGGCGGCGCTGCTTCTCCAACCGCTCCGCTTGACTTTCATACCCCCGTACCCGGGTGCGGCCATGACCTTGCGCCTGCCCCACGAGGACCGCCAGACGTGCCTGGAGGCGCTCGACCGCCCGGCGCAGCCCTATCCGGGCATCCAGCAGGTTGGCGTAGGCCCGCCTCCACTGGTCCTCCGAGGTGCGCGTGATCGCCCCAGCCCAGCGGCTGGACGAGACCGCGGTCAGGTCGCGCTTGCGGTTGGCGCGCCGGGGGGGTCCTGACCGATCCGGCAACGACCGGCAAGATCCCGCCCGGCCAGCCGACCAAGATGCTGCCCGACCGCGCGCAAGACCTGTTCGTCCTCGGCGTTTAGCCGCAGGCGGGTTTCGATCCGCGCACCCGACGGCGCCGCCGCAACAAGCACCGGCCCCAAGGCACTCATCCAGCCACTCCCACATTCGACCCGCGTAGCGCAGGACGTTCAGGGCCCGGTCGCGCGCCAACCCCCAGCCATCGTCCACCATGACCGGCCGTGGGCCGTGGGCCGGCGCCTCCACCAACTCCGCGTTCACGCGGGCAAGCGCGACTCTACCCATTCGTACACACGTTCGCCAACTCTTGCTCCGTCGAACTCGAACAGCCCCCAACCCTCGTCCGCTCCCTGTCGCGTGCCGGCAGCGGCCCCGTTCCGGTCAGCGCGCCGCGCCGGCCGGCACCGGACCGCTCAGGCGTTCTGGCCCAGCGTGGCCCGCAGCCAGTCGACGATCTTCTGGGTGGGGGCGCCGGGGGTGAAGATCTCCGCCACGCCGACCTTCTTGAGCGCGGCGATGTCCTCGCGGGGGATGATGCCGCCCCCGAAGACCAGGATGTCCGAGGCGTCCCGCTCGCGCAGCAGCTCGACCACCCTGGGGAACAGCGTCATGTGGGCGCCCGAGTGGATCGAGAGCCCCACGGCGTCGGCGTCCTCCTGGAGGACCGCCGCCACGATCTGCTCGGGCGTCTGGTGCAGGCCGGTGTAGATGACCTCCATGCCGGCGTCCCGCAGGGCGCGAGCCACGACCTTGGCCCCACGGTCGTGCCCATCCAGTCCCGGCTTGGCGATCACGACCCGAATCCGTCCCTGCGCCACCGCGACGTCCGCCCCTTTCCACCGGGGGTCTAACGCTCGGCTCTGCTCGGCAGCCTGGCGCCTTGGCCAGGGCCTCGCTCTTGAGCCCCCGGACCCCCGATCCACCGGGGGCTAACGCTCGGCTCCGCTTCGCGCCCTGCCGCCTTGGCCAGGGCCTCGCTCTTGAGCCCCCGGACCCCCTGCTCGTCCTGGCGTCGGGAACGGGCGCGCGACCCGCCCCTACTTGGGAAGATACTACCGGTGGGCGGCATCGCCCCAGCCGGCGCCGCGCCGCCAGGCGCCGGGAGGTCCAGCACCAGCACCGAGGAGCCGCAGTCACGTGCCCCAGGACCCGACCCCCCAGCGCGTCGCCTACCTGCCGCCGAGGGCGGGCAAAGCGCGCAAGCTGATCCTGCGCAGCCAGCTCGGGCTGCCGTGGATGCTGGCGGCGATCCTGTTCGGGCTGGTGATCCTGGTTGCGGGGACGCTGTTCCTGGTCAAGGGCGGGCGCCCCGGCGCGCCCTGGCAGCGGGTGGCGCCGGTGACCCGTTTCGCCGACGGCGCGGTCAGCCAGGCGCCCCTGCGGGCCGGTGAGGTCGTGGTGGTCGACCGCCGCGGGACGTTCCGGACCTTCCTGGCGCCGACCGGCTCCTGCCCGGTAGTGGGCACGCCGACCGGGTTCGCGCGCCCCTGTGTGCAGCAGGCCTGGGACCAGTCCGGCGAGCCGCTCGGCAGCCATGGGCTGCGCACCCCGCCGCCGCGCCTGCGCGCCGTGCCCGCGACCGTCGCCAAGGGCGACCTGTACGTGAACCCGTCGGCGGCGTAGCAAGATTTTGCCACGTCAGGGCCATCCGGACGGCGCATGGCCGCTGTCCCCCACCCGGCCGATCACATGGAAGGTAGGCGGCCGCCGGCTGTGGTTGGTGGCTGCCATGGCCGAGGAGGGTGACAGGGTGATCGCTCGGGTGTTGCATGCGACCACGCGATCGGAGGAGGCGGCGCTAGCCGTGGCCGCGATGTGGGGCCGCGACATCGGGCCGTCTGAACGCTCAGCTCCCGGCTACGAGGGCGGGATCCTGCTCAGGGAGGGTACCGACGTGCTGGTGGTGAGCTGCTGGGCCGACCTGCTGGACGCCGAGGCGGCACTGGACCCGCTGCTGGTGCAGCTTGCGGAGTCCCCGGTGCTCGGCCTGCTGACCAGACCGCTGTCCTGCCGGGTCCGCTCGTTGTGACCTGGCGAGCCGGCGCTGGCGCGAACCGCCCGCTGGCCAGCCTCCCGCCGGGCGGTCGGGGACGGATCAGCGAGCTGCGACTGGAGGACAGCGCCCGCCTCACCCCTGCCTCGCCGCTCCATCCGGGCGTCGACGTGCAGGTGCTGGAGGCGACCGCCGAGTGGCTGCACGTCCGCATCGAGTCCCGCGAGTACTCGCTGCCGCGCGACATGGCCGAGCAGGTGCTGGTGGACCCCGACCAGGGCGAGGGCGCGGCGACCGCCAGTGACGCCTACACCGTGCTGGTGTCGCGGGCGGGGCGCGCGAACTGGCTGGTGCGGGTGATCGCCCGGGCCAGCGCCACGGTGGCCCTGAGCGAGCAGTTCTCCTCCGAGCCCGCCGCCAGAGACCGGTTCGAGGAGCTGCGCGCCGACGCCGACCGCCTCGACGCCGCCGCGTTCCGGTCCCTTCACGAGCTGCCATGACTGGCGCGGCCAGGAACGCAAACCGCCTCGACGCCGCAGCGTTCCGGTCCCGCCATGGGCTCCCGTGAACACAGCGGGCCCACGGCGCTGTCCGGGTGGGATCGGGAGCGCCGGGGCCCTGCTGTCACGGAGGCCCGTGCCCACGCGCAGATGGAGCACTGGCCTCCACCGATTAGAGTAAGCGCGGGCGGCCGCGTACGCCAGCCCCAAAACACCCCGATCATCCCTCCTCGGCTTCCTCGAGGGGCGTGCCAGCAGGCCACCTGCTACGGTCGTGGTACGCGCATTCACGCTGCTGCTGGAGGTGTGCGATGGCCGCTCGTCCTGGTTTAGAGGCCCCCGACCGCAACCTGGCCCTCGAGCTCGTTCGGGTGACCGAGGCGGCGGCGATGGCCGCGGCCCGCAAGATGGGCTACGGCGACAAGGAATCGGTCGACCAGGCGGCGGTCGACGCGATGCGGGCGGTGCTCGGCTCGATCTCCATGACCGGCGTGGTCGTCATCGGCGAGGGCGAGAAGGACAACGCGCCGATGCTCTACAACGGCGAGGAGATCGGCAACGGCAGCGACCCGCAGGTCGACATCGCCGTGGACCCGGTCGACGGCACCACCCTGAGCGCCAAGGGCATGCCGAACGCCATCTCGGTGGTCGCCCTGTCGGAACGCGGCACGATGTTCGATCCCGGCCCGTGCGTCTACATGGAGAAGCTGGTCGTCGGCCCGGAGGCCGCCGGCGCCGTGGACTTCCAGGCGCCGTTGCGCGACAACCTCTACGCGGTTGCCAAGGCCAAGGGCGTCGCCGTCGGCGACCTCACCGTCTGCATCCTGGACCGCCCGCGGCACGAGGACCTGGTGCGCCAGATCCGCGAGGCAGGCGCCCGCATCAAGTTCATCACCGACGGCGACGTTGCCGGCGCGATCATGGCCGCGCGCGAGGGCACCGGCGTCGACCTGCTGGTGGGCATCGGCGGGACGCCAGAGGGCGTGATCGCGGCCTGCGCGCTGAAGTGCCTCGACGGGGCGATGTTCGGACGCCTGTGGCCGCGCGACGACGACGAGCGCCGCGCCGCCATCGAGCAGGGCTATGACCTCGACAAGGTGTTGACCACCGACGACCTGGTCAAGGGCGACAACGTCTTCTTCGCCGCCACCGGGGTCACCGATGGCGAGCTGGTACGCGGCGTCCGCTTCGACCGCCGCGGGGCGCTCACCCAGTCGCTGTCGATGCGCTCCAAGTCGGGGACCACCAGGGTCATCGACGCCAGGCACCAGCTCTCCAAGCTCAGCCGCTACTCCAGCATCGACTTCGGCTGACGCCCCCGCGTGCTCGCCAGCCTCGGCTCGGCGCCGGCGCTCGCGGAGGCCGTCGCGCTCCTGCTGCTGGCCGGCACCCTGGCCTTCGCGGTGGTGCGGCCCCGCGGCCTGCCGGAGGCGGTCGCGGCGGTCCCCGCCGCCGCGCTGGCGGTCGCGCTCGGCATCCTGCCGGCCGGCAGGGCGCTCCGCGAGCTGCGCGACCTCGGCCCCACCATCGGGTTCCTGGCAGCCGTGCTGGTGCTGGCCGAGCTGTGCGAGCGCGAGGGCCTGTTCGAGGCGGCCGGGCACTGGATGGCCGGTGCCTCGATGGGCCGGCCGGTGCGCCTGCTGTCCCTGGTGTTCGCGGTCGGCGCGGCGGTGACCGTGGTGCTGAGCCTGGACGCCACCGTGGTGCTGCTCACGCCGGTGGTGTTCCAGACCGCCGCGCGCCTGCGGCTGCGGCCCAAGCCGCAGGTCTACGCCTGCACCCACCTGGCCAACTCGGCGTCGCTGCTGCTGCCGGTGTCGAACCTGACCAACCTGCTCGCCTTCCGCGCCAGCGGGCTGAGCTTCGTCCGCTTCGGGGCGCTGATGTGGCTTCCCTGGCTGGCGGCGATCACGGTGGAATGGCTGGCCCTGCGGAGCTTCTTCGCCAGCGACCTGGTCGGCCGCGGCACCGTGTCGCCGGAGCCGCGGGCGGGCGGCGCGCCGCGCTACGCCGTGGCGGTGCTCGCCGTGACACTGGCCGGCTTCGGCGTCGCCTCGCTGCTCGGCGTGGAGGAGGCGCTGGTGGCCGCGCTGGGCGCGCTGGCGCTGGCGGTGCCGGCCGTGGCGGGCGGCAGGGCGGGCATCGCCGACCTGCTCCGCGCGGCGGCGCTCCCGTTCCTGGCGTTCGTGGCCGCACTGGGCGTGGTGGTGGCGGCCGTCTCCGCCGCCGGGCTCGGCAACGCGGTGGAGCGGCTGGTGCCGGCCGGCGCCTCGCTGCCGGCGCTGCTGGCCGTGGCGGCCACCGCCGCGCTGCTCGCCAACCTGGTGAACAACCTGCCGGCGATCCTGCTGCTGCTGCCGGCGGTCAGCGCGGCCGGCCCGGGACCGGTGCTGGCGGCGCTGGTGGGCGTCAACGTCGGCCCGAACCTGACCTACGTCGGCTCGCTGGCGACGCTGCTGTGGCGGCGGGCGCTGCGCGCCCGCGACGCCGAGCCGCCGGTCGGCGAGTTCCTGCGGCTCGGCGCGCTGACCGTGCCGGCCGCCCTGCTGTGCGCCACGCTCGCCCTCTGGGTCGCCCTACGCTGGCTGGGGCCCTGATCCGGCCGTGGTGCGCGACCGGGCGCGGCCCGGGTCGTGGGACCATCGCCTTCTCCAAGGAGGCTCGGCATGAAGGTGCTGATCTGGCTGGTCGAGGGGACCTGGGAAGGCTGCGTGGCGGCCGCCCGGGCGCTGCTGCCCGCCGACGCCGAGGTCACGCTGGTGTACGTGGCCGACGCCGAGGTCCCGGAGGCGGCCGGCGGCGCCATGGCCGGACTGCTCGGTCGCGGCCGCCCGGGCCGCGACCCGGGCCGGCGGATCGCCGCCCTCTCCCAGACCGCCGCCGCCCAGTTGCTGGAGGCCGCCGCCGGCCGGCTCGGCCGCCCGGCGCGGCGGGTGCTCCGCGCCGGGCGGGTCGAGCGCGAGGTGGTGAAGCAGGCCGCCGGCGCCGACCTGCTGGTGGCCGCCCGCGACGGCGACCGCTCCCGGCTGGGACCTCGCAGCCTCGGCCCCGCAACCCGCTTCGTGGTGGACCACGCTCCCTGCCAGGTGCTGCTGGTATGGCCCGACCAGGTGCCCAAACTCGACTCCATGCCGCCTCCACCAGGACGAGGACATCCCCCTCGTCCTCCGCACGAGCGATAATCAGCACTTCACGTGCTCGAATCGGGCGTTACTCTTGGTAGCATTGCATGCCGCGTCCCGCCCCCAAGCCGGGAGGAGATGGATGAGCCAGATCGACGCCACCGACTACAACTCGCTCAGCGCTGCGCTGGACCAGCACTCCAACGACGAGATCACCGCCGCCGTCCAAGCGCAGGAGGGCGGCTCCGCCAAATTCCTCGACGGCGTCTTCGAGGGCATGTCCACCGCCTTCAACGCCTCCAAGGCCGGCGGCCAGCAGGCCACCGTCCAGTACGAGATCACCGCGCCGGACGGCACCCACCCCTACACGATGCGCATCGCCGACGGCCGCTGCGAGGTCGAGCGCGGCGCCGCCGAGAGCCCCCGGGTGACCATCCGCGCCGCCCTGCCGGACTTCCTCCGCCTGATCACCGGCAAGGCCAACGGCGTCCAGTTGTTCATGACCGGCAAGCTCAAGGTCTCCGGCGACCTGTTCTTCGCCCAGACCTTCCAGGGCTGGTTCGACCGCCCCTCCTAGCACGCCCTCCCGCGCGCCGGTCAGCCGGCCTCGAGGTCGACGACCAGCGCGCGGTGATCGGAGATGGGCCCGGCGGCGACGCGGCTGCGGTGGACCCGCAGCCGGTCGCCGCCGTCGCTTGCCAGGACGTGGTCGATCTGCACCGAGCGACCGGCGCTGCCAGGCGGCCAGTTCGGGAAGGTGCGGCCACGCGCCAGCGGCCGCCAACCGCGGCGTGACCACACCCGGACCATCGGCATGCACAGGTTGAGGTCACCGAGCAGCAGCCGCGGCGCCGGCTCGGCCTCCAGCCGGCGCTGCAGCCAGCGGAGCTGCCGGGTGCCGGAGCCTTGCAGGAAGCTCAGGTGGGTGGCCGCGACGGTCAGCGACCCGGCTCGGAGACCGATCCGCGCGATCAGCGCCACCCTCGGCTCGCCGCGGCCCTCCGGGTGCGGCAGCGCGACCGGCGTCACCGACTCGGGCTCCAGGCGCGACAGCAGCGCGATGCCGTAGGCGGGACCGCCCGGGTCCGCGTCCGGCTCCGCGCGGCTCCACCGCTTCGGACCGGACGCGCTCCCCAGCAGCGCGGGGCGGAACCACCAGCGCATGCCGAGCAGCTCGCCGAGCGCGCGCGCCTGGTCGGCGCCGCCGCTGCGCTCCTGCTCGCGGTCGATCTCCTGCAAGGCGACCAGGTGCGCATCGATCGAGCGCAGGATCGCCGCGGTGCGGTCGAGGTCGACGCGGTCCGGGTCCGGATCGCGCGTCCTGCACGTCCGGACGTTCCAGGTGGCCACCCGCAACAGGGTCATCGCGCGCGATCCTATGGCACAGTGACGCCCATGGCAGCCAACAGCACCACTGTCTTTCTGGTCCGCCATGCCAAGGCGGCGGACCGGGAGACCTGGGACGGCGCGGACCGGGACCGCCCGCTGATCGAGCGCGGGCGCCTCCAGGCCGACCGGCTCGCGACCGCGCTCGCCGCGGAGCGGCCGGCGGTGGTGGCCGCCAGCCCGTGGCAGCGGTGCATGGAGACCGCCGAGCCGCTGGCCGAGGCGCTCGGCCTGGAGGTCCAGCCGGATGACCGCCTCGGCTATGACCGCGCCGACCTGGCCGGCTTCGTCAGCGCCGCCGCGGCCGCCCATCCAGGACGCTCGGTGGTCGCGGTCAGCCACGGCGACCTCATCCCGCTCTACCTCGGGGCGGCCGGGCTGCTGGACGGCTATCCCCAGTTCCGCACCGGCTCCCTGTTCCGTCTCGACCTCCGCGACGGCCGCCCGCAGCGCGCCACCCTGATCGATCGCCGCGACCTGAAGGGATGACCGAGTGCCGCTCATGTATCGGCGCCGCGCCGCGCTCGCCAGCTCCGCCACGGAGGTGGGCGGCCGTGGGTGACCTCCGCAGGATCGGGGTGATGGGCATCCGCGGGTCGTTCTCGGAGGAGGCTGCGCTGGAGTACGCCCGCGACAACGCCTTCGGCGAGGTCGAGATCATCGAGCTGCTCAGCACCGAGGGCGTGCTGTCGGCGGTCGAGGACGGCAGGATCGACTACGGCATCTTCGCGCTGGAGAACTCCAACGGCGGGGTCGTGTACGAGAGCGTGTACGCCATGGCGGCGCACCGCTTCCGCGTGGTCGACCTGTTCGAGATCGACGTGAACCACACCCTGCTGGTCCACCCCGACCTGGAGGGTCGCCAGCAGATCGACCGCATCGCCTCGCACCAGCAGGCGATCCGCCAGTGCCGCATGTGGCTGCGGCACAACTTCCCCACCACGCTGGTGACCGAGGAGGCGGACACGGCCGAGGCGGCGCGCATGCTCGGCGCCGGCGAGCTGCCGCCGACCACCGCGGTGATCGCGGCGGAGCGCTGCGCGGAGCTGTTCGGGCTGCGCCTGCTGGAGCGCCGCATCCAGGATCTCAAGTTCAACTTCACCACCTTCGTCGCCGCCGGCCGCTCCGCCGGCTGACAAAGCGCTGGCCACGCGCGGCCACCATCGGCATGATGCTTGGGTGAGCCACGCCAGACTGGACCAGGACGCCAAGCGCCGCATCGCCAGGGCGGTCGCGGGTGGCGAGACGCTCAGCGACCCCGCCGAGGCCGAGGCGGCGGTCATGCTGGCGCGCTCCGCCGAGCGGCGCCTGCGTGCCCGGACCATCCCGAACGCCCTCCTGGTCAGCGTCGGCACCACCCTGGTGTGGCTGCTGGTGGTGGCGCTCCCGGCGACGCTCGGCAGCGGCGTCCACCCCGGCGCGCTGCTCGCCGGCCTGGGCGTCGGGGTGCTGCTGTTCGCGGTGGTCCTGCTCCTGGGACAGCGGCAGATCCGCCTGGTCCGCCGGGCCGAGCGCGGCAACCAGCGGCTGCTCGACAGCCGGGATGCCCCTGGTCCCGGCGTCCCGGCCCGGCCCTGGGGGCCCAGGCCGCCGCAGGGGCGCGAGCCGGGACCGCGGGAGCGGCGAGACCCTCCGCCGTGATCGGCCAGAGCCCGCCTGAACAGGCCTCTCCTCGGCGGGTTCTCCGCGTCATGCTTGGGTGGGCAGAGGCGATGGATTAAGCTGCGTTTATCCCATCGCGGTCCTGCGTGCTGCCCGATCACTTTTAGGTATGCTGACCAGCGGATTTACTGCGCGAGTGGTGCGGACAGGTTGAAGCCTAGCGCTTGTTGTGCTGATAATCAAGCCATGTCACACGCTGACTTCGAGACCCTAGCGCTCTCCTGGGAGCTGTCGCTCCGGGCGGACGGGTACAGCGCCAACACCGTCAAGGCGTACCGCCAGGCGGTCGCCTCCCTGGCCACCTGGCTCGCATCCGCGCAGGGCTGCGGAGATGCAATCGGCCCGGCCGACCTTGGCCGCGACCACGTACGAGGCTGGCTCGCGCACCTGCGGGAGACCGGCTCCGCCTCGACGGCGCAGACCTACTTCGCCGGGCTGCGGCACTTCTGCCGGTGGCTCCTGACGGAGGAGGAGGCCGCCGTCGACCCGACGCAGGGAATCCGCGCGCCCAAGCCCGGCGAGGTCGCCACCCCGATCCTGTCGGCCGCCGAGCTGCGGCGCCTGCTCGACGTCTGCGCCGGGCCCGGGTTCGTCAACCGCCGCGACCGCGCGATCATGCTCATCCTGCTCGACACGGGCATCAGGATCTCCGAGCTCGCCGGGCTCGACGTGCCCGATGTCGACCTCCGAGACCGCATGATGTTCGTGGTCGGCAAAAGCTCGCGCCGCTCCGGGCCGCGGCGCCGCGCCGTTCCGCTCGGTGTCAAGGCCGCCCAGGCGGTCGACCGCTACCTCCGCGAGCGCCGACGCCACCCGCACGCCGCTTCGGCGGCGCTGTGGCTCGGCGACGGAGGTCGAGCGGTCCTGTCCGCCGATGGCGTCGACATGATGCTGAAGCGGCGCGCCAAGCAGGCCGGCCTGGAGCACCTGCACGCGCACATGTTCCGGCACACGTTCGCGCACAACTTCCGCGCCGCCGGCGGCGCCGAGGGCGACCTGATGGTCTTGGGCGGCTGGCATGCCCGGACGATGCTCGACCGCTACGGCGCCTCCGCCGCCGGCGAACGCGCTGCCGAGGCGGCTCGGCGCCTGAGCCTTGGCGACCGGCTCTGAGCGCTGCATCTGCCTATTCGACGGCTTCGCGGGAAGTCTACGCGCGTAAATCGCGTTCTGTTGGGCCGTGCTCTCTCCCGATAGAAAAAATCAATGATTTAGCAATTGCAACATCGGTACTACACTGCCGATACTGGCTAACAACATTTCCCTGAAAAACCGCTGGTCAGCGCTGCGCCTGGGCAAGAAGAGGCGCTCAGAGTACCCGCTTGACGCCCCGAAGCGTACCGTTATCATCGGTCTGCCAACGGTGCGCCACGTGAGTAAAGCAGCAGCTCATGTGCGCGATCGGAGTTGCGCGTAGGCCCGGCAATCCCATTGCCACCCGCCCGAGCCACCGAGGCGCCGCTGACGCTTCGCTCGTTCCAGCTTTTTGCTGGGCGAGTCCGGTTTTCGGAGGTCTCTCGTGACTCCAGAAATCCGCACGTTGCGAGCGCGTGCCGCCGCATACAGCCAGTGGGCCGCGACCGACGACTGGTCCGAGCGCACAGCCGGCGCTCGCGCCGCGTTCCTCTCCCGCTTCGAGCGCCAGGTTGACCCTGACGGCCGCTTGGACCCGGCCGACCGTGCCCGCCGGGCCGAGGCGGCCAAGCGCGCCTACTTCGCCAAGCTCGCCATGAAGAGCGCCAAGGCCAGGGCCAAGAAGAAGGGCACCGGCCATGCTGTGGCCTGAGATCGGACGCCCGAGAAACCGAAGAAGCGGCCCTCGATTGGCCGCCTGTCCTGCGCCTGGCCCGGTAGTCCGCTCCGCTCGCTCCCCGGCGCCCGAGCCCCGTTCCACGGGGTATGACGTCGAGCCGCCGGCTGAGGTTCTCGGTGCTGGAGCCGTTGCCAGCACCGCCAATCGTACTTCGCCGGTTCGGCGCGCGTCGACCTCGGTCTCGGCTGGACGTGGGGGCCATGCCACGCAGGTGCGCTGAGACGGCAAGAGGGCGACCTCGCCGCCGCGGAGCCGCCCTCCATCACCATCACCCAGCCACCTCGCCAAAGGGGCCTTCGCTGATGCTACCCGACATGGCGAACGTGGTGGACCTCGACCTCGAGCGCGGCCGGCGTCGCGCCGGCGCTGTCGATCACCAGCAGCCCTGCTCCGGAGTCTGCGTCTGCTGGGGCGCGCCGCTCGGTGGTGCATCGTGACCGCGCCACCGTTCGCACCCGACGCCGAGCAGGTCGAGGCGCAGCGTGCCCGCACCCTGCTCGAGCTGGCCGGCGGCTATGTCCGCCAGGCCCTGGCGCTGCCCGAGCAGGTCGAGGCGCTCCAGTCCATCACCGCGAACCTGCTGTTCGAGAACGCCACGCTTCGGTGGCAGCACGACCAGCTCGCCGACCGGGTCGAGGCGCTGGAGCGCCGGGCGGGGGTGAGCCGCTGATGGGCAACGCCCAGTTCAAGGACACCATCCCCGACGTAAACGACGCGCCCGAGGGCGAGGTTACGGGCCGGCGCCTTGTGTTCACCCCTGCCTCGAAGATCACGCCGCGGCCCGTGATCTGGGCATGGGACACCACGCCGCCCGGCGCCGGTCCCGCTGAGACGCAGGGCCGGTTCCCTGCCGGGTCGCTGGTGCTTGCGGTCGGCCATGCTGGTTTGGGCAAGTCGCAGTTCGCCTGCTGGACGACTGCTCGGCTCACCAACGGCACGCTTCCCGGCTGCCACTACCGCAAGCCCCGCAGCGTCGTGTATTGCACCAGCGAAGACTCGTGGGAGATGACGATCGTGCCGCGGCTGATGGCGGCCGGTGCGGACCTGGGCCGCGTCTACCACGTCAGGGTGGTGGACGACGGCGACCCGCACGCGCGGCTTACGCTCCCCGTGGACACGGCTCTGCTGGAAGCCGGGATCGAGCATGACGTGGTGATGGTGGTGCTCGACCCGCTGCTGTCGATGATCGACCACGGCATCAACGACTACCGAGCCCGGGAGGTCCGCCAGGCGCTCGAGCCGCTGGTCGCCATCGCGGACCGCACCCGCTGCCTAATGCTCGGTCTCGCGCACTTCATCAAGGCGACCGGCAACGACCCGCTGCTACTGGTCTCCGGGTCGGCTGCGTTCGGCCAGCTCGTCCGCGCCGCGCTCGGTTCGCCCGTGATGAGGAAGCCGAGGAGCCGGCGCTCGTGCTCTCCCAGATCAAGAACAACCTCGGCCGGGAGGATCTCCCGTCGCTCAAGTACCAGATCGAGCCGGTGACGGTCGACACACCAGAGGGCCCCTCCGGCGTGTCCCGGTTCCGCTTCACGGGTGAGGAGTCGGACCGCTCGGTGCGCGATCTGCTCGGCGACCGCGGCGACACTGATGGGCAGTCCGAACGTGATGAGGTCGCCGAGTTCATCCGCGCCTACCTGGCGGACCGCGGCGGAAGCGCACCCGCTGGCGAGATGCTCAAGGCTGGCAAGGAGGCCGGCATCCCGGAGCGCACGCTCCAAAACGCCCGGCACCGGGCCGGCGCGCGCACCCAGCACGCCGAGTTCGGGGGCGGTTGGGTCTGGGCGCTCACCTCCCAAGGCGCAGCCAAGGCGCCGAAGGCGCAACGCACGGAGAGTACTGCGCCTTCGGCGCCTTGGGTTGCGCCTTCGGGCGAGGCGGCTCAGCCGTCCCCGAACGGCGACACCTCGCACGCGGTCCCCTCGTTGTGGCGCTGTAACCGTTGTGACCGCACCACCGACCACCAGCGCGTCGCCACCTACCCGCACAGCGGGTGCGGTGGCGTCTTCCAGGCGGTGGAGATCGACCGGTGATCCCGGTGATCCCGGGCCTGCCGGACCGGCCACCGCGCGGCCCCGACGGGTACAAGGCGCTCGCCGACCTGCTCGGCGTCCCCCGGCTGACAGTTTGCTGGTCATGAGCCGCAACTACGACCCGTTCTTCAAGGGAACCGAGGCGCACCGGCGCAACGCGCGCTGGTTCGCGGAGCTGTGGGCGCGGTTCGGCTACACGGCCGGGGTGCATCTGCGGCGCATGCACTACCAGGTGCTGGCGACCGGCCAACGGACGGCGACCGGCGAGCCGTACGAGAACACCGAGGGGTGCTTCCACGATCTGTGTGTCGCGGGATCGGAGGCCCGGATTCTCGGCCTGGTCGACCCGGAGGCGTTCGACGACCGGCGCAACCCGCCGGCGCACCTGCACATCCAACCGCGGGAGCACGCGCCCGAGCCCGCCGCGGGATGGATGCCGCCATGGTGGGAGCTGCCGGCGCTCGACCCCGACGCGCTCAGCGACCAGATCGACTTCGAGCTGGCCGGCCCTGCGATCACCGGCTACGACTACCACCCCGACGATCAGCCGGTGCTGCTGGAGGTGTGGATCGAGAAGACCACCATGGACGACGTGCTGGTGCCGCTGTGCCGAGAGCTGCGCGCCAACCTGGTGCGCGCGGCAGGGTTCGAGTCGATCACCGCCGTCGTCGGCCTGCTACGCCGCGCTGAGCGGCACGGCAAGCCCGCGCATGTACTGTACGCGTCTGACTTCGACCCGGCCGGCGCGATCATGCCGGTGGCAGTCGCCAGGCAGGCCGAGTTCTGGCGGGAGCAGCTCGGCATTGACGTCGAACTGACGATTGAGCAGGTGGCGCTGACCGCCTCCCAGGTCACCGCCTACGACCTGCCGCACGTCCCGATCAAGGAATCCGACCGGCGCAAAGCCCGGTTTGAGGCGCGCAACGGACAGGGAGCGGTGGAGCTGGAGGCGCTCCATCCCGGGGTGCTCGCCGAGACTGTCTTGCATGCGATACAGCCATACGTTGACCCGGATCTGGAGCGCCGGGCCGGCCGCACGCGCTGGAATGCTGAGGGTCTTCTCCGCTCCAAGTGGGAGCGTGCCACCGGGCAGGTGCGCGCCGACTTGGAGGCACTCGAAGACGAGGTGGCCGGGATCGTCGGCCGCTACCGATCCCAGCTCGAGCAGATCGCTGACCGCCTCGACACCGACCTTGCGCCCTACCGGGAGCGGCTGGAGCGGCTTGGAGCCGAGGCCGAGCGGATTGCCCGTGAGACGGTTGGCGAGATCGAGCTGCCGCCTCGGCCAGCGCCAGCCGAGCCCGACGTGGACCGCTCCAGGCTGCTGTTCGACAGCGAGCGCCACTGGTGGGAGCAATACCGGGCGTTCAAGACCTGGCAGGGAAAGGATGCGTCATGACCTCGCATCGTCGTCCCCGCCCCGATCCCGCGCGGGTCGAGGCCGACCTCGAAGCCTTCCGGCGCGACCTGGAGCGCGAGACCAAGGCGTCGTTGCGGCGCGACCCGGAGCGCAAGCGCTTCGCCAAGGCGGCCGACCCCGACGTGCATCGCCGCAGGGTGCGCCAGCAGCCCTGGATGGCCGAGCCGTGAGGCGGCGCTGGAGGCGCGCAGTGCGCCGCTTCTGCCGCTGCTCGGCCTCGGGGGCATGCTGTGACGACCAGGGAGCTGGAGCTGTGGCGGCCGGCCGCCGTGGAAGAGGCGCCGTGACCGCGCGGCGGCAGAGCCGGCTACCGTATCCGCAGGGGATGCGTCTCCTCGTGCGGCCCAGCATCATCGACCCAACAGACCAGAGCGTCGATCAGGGTTGCGTCCCCCAGCGCCACAGCCATATTGAAGGACATGGATTGCCCGAGCCGGAGGTCGACGGGAAGCTGATCCAGCCTGGAGACCAGAGGCGGCTTGGCCTCGCCGGTGGAGGAGATCGCCAATGTCACCGACCGCGCGACCGCCGGGCCACCGTTGGTCAACACGAGCCGTGCCGTCCCCTTCACCACTTCGGAGATGCTCAATGTCACCTGAGCACGCTGGCGCGCCTCGACCTCCTCGCTGCGACGCTCCTCTTCAATAGCCGTGAGCCTTGCTTGCAAGGCCATCTGTTCCCTCGCGGTCTTGCGAGACGATCGGGTGGCCCAGATCGCGACCCCCGCACTGATCAACGAGATTCCAGCGCTCATGATCGCGATGAGGTTGGCGGTGTCCTCCGGCTTCATGGCGCGGATGCTACAGCCGATGATCTGCCCGGCTCGGACCTACAAAGTGCGGCCGAGCCTGCCGGTTCGAAGGCGCCGCGGCGCCCGGGGCGCCCCGGGCCACGGGCTGTGGGGAGCTCCTCGCCCATTACCGCACTCTCCGCCGGCCGCGCCGCACCACAACACCGACGAGGTACCCGGCGCCCCACAAGAGGCCACCGGCCGCAGCAACACCGGCGAGGAAGACGCAGAACGCCAGGGCCTTCACGGCCAGGCCGATCGGGAAGTCCATCCCGCTACCTCCCCAGGCCGCGTTTCACGCCCACGGCGAACACCCGCACCGCGCCCCAGACGATGTCGCCGGCGGTCCACACGGCCCAGCCGAGCGCACCGACGATGACGGCCCCGACGACCACCAGCACAAGCCAGACGAGCGCATGCCCGGCTACGTCGCCAATGAAGCTCATCGACTCCACCTCCTCCCACTCGAGCACGAAGCGGCGCTACGGGAGCCCAGCACAGGCGGATAGGTCGGCGCCCGCCGCCCGTCGCTCGGCTTCGCACTCAGCCCGGGTGGTCGCACCCTGGCCAGGGTGGCCGCCGCCGTCAGAGGTCCCCGGTCCGGACGTCTGGTTCAGGCCGGCGCCGAGGCACTCGAGCGCGGTCGGTCGGGCGCCAAGCCCCTGGACCGCCAGCACCCACGCCTGGCCGGGTTCCGCGCCGCACGACTCCCAGGAGCCCACCGACCCGAGTAGCCGCACCACTCCGACCACTAGCACGACTGCCACGGCGATCTTGACCCACGGCGGTTGGGCGGCAAGCCGCCGCGGATGTGGCTCATGGTCGGGTGGCCGCCGGATCGGTGCGCCCGTCGAGGCGAGGTCACGCGGGTCCCGGCCGGATTCGTCATCGTCGCCGCCTTCGCGGGTCCACCAGTACGGGCGCAGCAGGCTCACGGCTTGAGCGCTTTGCGGATCTGGAACAGCGCTCTGGCCGCGCGGCCTGCTTTCAGCAGCCCGAACGTGACGGCTCCCCACAAGACGTAATAGGTCTGGCCGCCGCCGGTCGGGTCGGCTTGGGCGGCCGCGTCCGCGCTCCCGTAGCTGCCGAGGCTGACTAGCCCGGCGACGATGGCGACCACGAGTCCGATGACGAGGCTGCGCCATGCGCGGCGCCGGACGGCCAGGAACTCGCCGAGCGCCTCCAACAGCTCTGGGGAGGGTGCGGCGTGCTCGTGCTCGCTCATCAGTAGCTCCAGGTGGCTTGGGCCTTCTCGGACAGGAACTCCTGCATGACGGCCTTGCCGTTGCGGCTAGGTACGTCGAAGACCACCCAGCCCTCGCTGGTCTCGCCCTTGTTCAGGTTGCCGACGATGTTCAGGTCCGGCTCGAAGCCGGTGGCGATCGTCGAGTCGAAGTGCTTGCTGCCCACCAGTGCGTAGAACTGCGGCACGGTGATCCCGTCCTGGAACGCCTTCACCCGCACGAGCAAGCCGACGTAGAAGCCATTGGAGGGCTTGTCGAACTCGTCGCCGGTCGACACCTTCTTGCGCACCACGGTGATGTCCGCGGAGTGCTTGCCGAAGGAGTCCTCGAACTGGAGGGTCTGGCCGAGTTTGGCGGTCGCCGGGCCGGTCTGCTTCGGCGCCTCGGTGGTCGGTGGCGCGGCAGTGTCCGCGGAGGGGATCGTTGCCCCCTCGGTCAGGGCGGTGGTGGTGCCCGACGTGGTCGTGGTGTTGTCGTTCTGGCCGACGATGGCGCCGATGACGGCCAGAAGGATGAGGACGGCAACGCCAATGCCGATCCAGCCGAGCACGCCGGGACGGCGCTTGCGCTTCGGGGAGGGCGACTGCGGCGGTCCCCATCCGGGCTGCGGCGGTGGAGTAGGCGGCGGTCCCCAGCCGGGCTGCTGCGGTGTCTGATCAGACATCTGCTTGTACTCCTTCGGGCGGCATGCCCGCCCAGGGCGGCTACGGCATGATTCTGCACTGCCGGGAGATATGCGCGGTTGACGCACCCTGCGTAGGTCGAGCTACGGGTTCTGCGGGTCGAGGCCGAACGCCGCCCGGACCTCCGCCTGCTCCTCGGCCGTGAGCAGGTTCCAGACGCCTGCGATGGTCCGCTCGATCGGCTGCTGCCACGGCGCCAGGATGACCAGGGTGCGGCGCTCCCCGTCCAGATAGCGGAGCACGCCGGTCTCGGTCCTGCCGGTCGAGTGGCAGGTGGTGATCCTCACGACGCCCGCCAGTCCGCCACCAGGCGGCGCAGCCCGGTGAGCAGCTCGTCCGCATCCAGGTGCCCGCGGGCGGCCGCCTGGATGCGGGTGGTGATGGTCAGCGCGCGGGCCGCGGTCAGCTTGGGCTCGGCCAGCTCACAGGCCGCCTCCAGCGCGCCGGCGATGCCTCCCAGGACGTCGGTGACGGTGGGGGACGGGTCGGGCTCCGGCGCCAGGTCGAACCGCTCGCGCATGAGCGCGGGCACGTCGGCCTCCTCGGTGAGCGGGATACGATCCGTGCTGTCCATGGGAGCTGATCCCTCCTGTCGGCCATGGGGCCGGGCGTTCGCGCGCCGCGGCCCCGCCTGCATGTCTTGGCGGCGGCCGCCGGCCCGGGCTGGGGAAGCACGCTCCGGCGGGTCCGCCGCGCTGGTCCGTTCTACGCGCCTACGTCATAATGCGTCAAGAAACGCGCAGACGCGCGCTAGCCCGCGCAGAAGGTAAGGAGACTCGTCAGGACATGGCGGTAAGCGGCACAATCCCCCGCGACACGCTGCACGAACCGGGCTGAGGAGCCGTGATGGCAGACGACGCTGGCGAGCTACTGACCAAGCATGAAGTCGCCGCGCTGCTGCGCATCGGCGTGCGCAAGCTGGAGCGCATGACCGCGGACGGTAGCGGCCCACCATCGGTGAAGTTCGGCCGGTCCCGGCGATGGTTGCGCCGCGACGTGATGGCCTGGCTCGAGGCGCACCGCGAGGGCGGGTAGGCCCATACAGGGCCGGCGAGAACGTCGGCGAAGCTGCGCAGGGTCGGCCGTGAGATAGGCTGGCGATCCTGATGCAGTCGACAGATCAGGGTCGTCAGCCATGACCAAGGCGAAAGGCCGTCATCGGCGAGAGCGCGGACTCCCTGAGATCTCGGGCGCGCCCGAGGTTCCAGAGGCATCCCAGGATGCCGATGAAGAAGACGAGGTCGGGGAGCTCGAGGAGTTCAAGATCCCGCTCGCCGATGACGATCGAGTGGTTGTGCGCATGGTGTTTGGCATGCGCGATCAACTGCTTGACTTCGCGCTTGTCCAGCAAGTGCGGGATGGCGGACGATGGCGTGACGTGGTCAGATATGACTGTGCCCACGGGGAAGTTCACGAGGACAGGTACGTGAAGGGGCAACGGGGCGCGACCAAGAAGGAAATCTGCGGTCTCGGGGAGATCGAAGATGGCTACAAAGTCGCTGAGGACGCCATCTTCGATGGATGGGAAGAGAACCGGCGGAGGTACTTCGATGGCTAGCGGCATCAGTCGGGATCGGCTCCAGGCAGCACGTGAAGTGGTCACGCTGCTCAGGACCGACCGGACATTTCGGGATTCCATCGCGGTCAACCAGTCCGGCGAACGACCAATCCTCGTGGCGAACGTCGAAGACCCGATGGAGGATGTTCTACGGCGGGTAGAGGCGACGGGGCTACCGGTGACACTCTGCGTCCGCGCCGGGTCGGCCAGCATGACTGTGGCGACCCTACGCCCCGTGGGGCCTGACGACCATCCGGTCGACTCCCAAGCTATCGACCCGGGGGCCTGCGTCGGCATGTTCATCTCGCTGGTGTGGATGAAGGGCACCGTCGCCTTCCACCTCCAGCGGTGCAACGCGCGGCCAGCCGAGTACGAGCTCGAGTTCGCCTAGTCCCCCGGCAGCATCGGCCCGCCCTGGAGAAGTAGGGCGGGCCTTGTGCTTGGGTGGGGCTCAATCGGGGGGGCTACGCCGCCGGCTCGGCCTCGGCCGCGTACTGGACGAACCCGGCGCCCGCGAGCACCTGGGCATCATCCTCGCGGATCTCGACCTGCTGGCTGGCCCGGCCCGTGTAGTGGCGGTCGCCGATGTGGGCGCCGCCCTCGTGCGAGGCGTTGGCCGTGGTGACCAACCACTCGACGAGCACGGTCGGCACGACCGGCTCGGCAGCCGCGGTGCTGCTGGGTTTCCTGGGCATCGGAGCCTCCTTCTACGCCCCCTTCAGGGCGGCCTTGAGCGCGGTGGCGTTGGCGGTGGTCACCGCCACCCGGAACTTGATCCACGGGGTCCGCACCCGCACCGTGGTGGGGCTGGCCGGCCCGTTGGCGCCGGCGACACCGAGGCTCTGGTTGGAGTCCTCGTTCACGCCGTCGATCGACTCGCGCAGGGTGGCTGTGACCACCTGGGTACCGCCACCCGACGACACCCAGTGACACACCACCTGCTCGAGCCCGTCGGTGGGGATCCACGACGGCGTCTCGTACTGCTGCCCGGCGTTCAGCGCGGCCAGCGTCATGTCCACCAGGCCGAGGTTGCGGGGCGCCACGGCTCAGCCCTGCGAGGAAGGATCGGCCCAGCTGTTGTGGGAGGCCCTGGAGCCGCTCCCGGACAGCACGCCGGCCGGGTCCTGCACCGGGCCGTCGCCGCCCGCGGCACCGCTGTTGTGGCTCGCCAGCGCCGCACGGGCGGCGTCGTTGACCATGTCCATCTCCGGGGATCGGGTGGGGTCGGTGACGACCTGGGCGACCCGCTCACCACGATGGGCGGTGCGTGGCCTTGAGCCGCTGGTGCCGGTGCCGGTGACGAGCTCGCCGATCGCGGGTGCGGAACCGTCTGCGCTACTCGGGTTTCTGGCCATGTGGATCACGCCTCCTGGCTGCTGGTGCTGACGGATTCGGGCTCCGGCTCGACCTGGACGCCGAGCGCCTCCAGTTGCTCGGCCAAGCTCGGCGGTTTCATCCCGCGGACGTAGCGGTTCAGGTCGCCGATCGCCGCGTCCACCGGGTCGGCCGGGCGGTGCATCGCCGCCTCGGCCGCGTAGAGCACTTTCGCGGCGTCCTGGAGCTCCGGCGGGAAGCTGGCCGGATCGCGGGCCGCGGCGAGCTGCTCCATCTGCCAGGTCTCGAACTGGCCCATCAGACCCATCCGCTCGGCCAGGTCCGGCGAGTCCGCACGAGCGGTGGGCCGCCGGCGCGTCGCCTGGTCATAGCGGCGGAGCAGCTCGGCTCGCTGCTCGTCGTCCAGCTTGGACGGATCAGCCTGGGCGGTGAGCATGTCGCGCTGGAGCGCGCCCAGGTCGACGGCCTCGGGCTGCTGGAACTGGCCGGCGGCCATCACCGCCGCGTTGTACCGGGTCACCAGCTCGTCGCGCTGCGCGTCGGTGAACCGCTCCGGGTTGGCGAGCGCCGCCTGCATCTCGGCTTCCAGCGCCCGGATCGGGTCGTCAGCCTGGGTGGCGGGCGTGGGCTCGGGCGTCGGCGGCTTGGCCGCCTCCTCGCGCGTCAACCACTCGACCTGCTCACAGAGCCAGTCGTACTGGGGCGCGTCGTAGGCGTCGGCCGCCTCCAGGGCGTCCAGCTCCGCCTTCAGCACCTCGAGCTTGCTCGTCATCCCAGCGCCCCCGCTCCGCCCTTGCGGGCCGCCGCGGCGACAGCCCGGTTGTAGTCGTCGACCGTCCGGTCACGCTCCTGATCGGAGTAGGCGCCCGGGTTGGCCGCCTGCTTCCGCAAGCGGTCCGCCAGGTCGCCTTCGCTCCCCGGGGTCTGGGCGCCGGCGGCGGCCGCCTGCATGGCGATCATCGCTGCGAGGTTCGGGTCCGGTGGGGGTGGTGCCGGAGGCTGCGGCTGGCCAGGCCAGGCGATCCCTGCCTCACGCAGTTCGTTGGCGCGCGCCGCCATGGCCTGCTCGTCGGTCGGATCGACGTCGGAGAACAGCGCCCGGGCGCTCGGCGGCACGGCCAGGCGCCGGAAGCCGGCTTCCGACTGGCGCTCGCGGATCAGCTCCTGACGGGCCTCGGCGCGGATGGTGTCGACCTTGCGGCCGTACTGCTTCAGCACCCCGCGCATGCGCCGGATGAGCGCGCGGGCGCTTTCGTCCAGGCCCTGCCCGTCCGGGCCGGCCTGCTCCCACAGCCCGGCGGCCTCGGCCTCGGCCGCCTCGATCTCGGCGAGGTAGGTCTCGGTCTCGCTCTGCTCACGCCTGGCTCACCTCCGATCGCCTGCGAAGGATCTCGGCCTCAAGGTCTGGCCTGGCGGCCAACAACTCGCCGAGCCTGTCGCCCGGCCAGGTTCCTACGGCGTCGTGGCGACGGGTCGGCAGCAGCGACCTCGCCGCCTCCTCGGCCTCGACGTCGCCGTTGACCGCCGCCCTCATCAGGACGCGGGTCTCCGGGTCCACCAGGTCGCGCACCTTCGCCATCACGCCGCCTCCGGGCTGGTCGGGATCGTGCAGCCGAGGTAGCACCTGGTGCCGTCTGAAGATGGCGCGCTCGGCACGATCCCGTGCTGACCGCAGAACACCCGGCGCCAACCTGGCCAGGAGACCGCCTCGGTCCATAGCTTCCGGGTGCGCGCCTCGCCGAGCAGGCCGGCGGCGCTCGGCGCCGGGGAAGGCTCGGGGAGGGCTGCAAGGAGCGCGCGGGCCCGCTCGGCAGCCAGCGCCGCCCGCAGGAAACCGCGCCGGCGGGCGTGGCGGCCAGCTCCAGCGCCACCGGAACGCCGTCCGCGCGGAAGGAGGGGAAGGTCAGCTCCGCCCCGTCCAGGGGCTCCAGCGCGCCTTGGGCGATCTCCACCAGGGCGCGGGCACGACCGCGCTGCTCCGCCGCCGACAGCCTGCCAGCCTGCGCCTCGATCGCCGCGACGTAGCGGGAGACCAGGGAAGCCGCCTCCCGATCCGAGCCCGGGGCGGCGAGGAAGGAGCGGGCCTCGGCCAGCAGCGCCGCGCGCTCGGCCGCCTCGCGCGTGGCATCGGACAGCCGGTCCAGGATCGCGCGGCGCACGAAGCCGCTCAGCGACAGCCCCTCGGCTTCCGCAGCCTCCAGCACCCGGGCATGCAGCCGTTCGGGCAGGCGCAGGTCCACCTTCGGACTTGCCACCACTCACCTCGTTTCCGCAGGTCGCTCCTGTCCGACACATTGTGTACTAGAACGTAACTCAGGGAAGTCGAGCGTTCAAGCTGGCTGGCCGCGGTGCGGTAGGCTCCCGGCCATGGAGCCTCCCGAGCAGCCCTCCGAGATCCGGCGCCTGCTTGAAGCGATCCAGCGCCAGCTTGCCGAGATGGCGCCTGCCCTGGGCGGCGCGCTCGGCGGAACGGGGATCGCCCTAGACGATTGATTCCAAGGGGTGTCAGTGGTCGTAGGCGATCAAGGATCTTGCGACTGGCTGGCTGGTGTGGTCGTTGTGCCAGATCGCGGCGGTCAAGGCCAGGATGCGCTGCAGCACGCGCGCGATCACGCCTG
>WNFV01005700.1_pt1 | contig 26289 bp, 24 predicted proteins | sample 5400101 | NCBI WGS metagenome assembly WNFV01 (sample SAMN13153361, study PRJNA577476) | soil metagenome | isolation source: 115 cm soil or saprolite under grassland replicate 1 | place: USA:California | collected 2016-06-15
GTTCGGAGGGCGGTCCGGGGAAACGGGCTCGTCGAAAGGCGGGCACCGCGCCCCGGGCCGACCCTGCAACCACCACCGCGCCCACCGAGCGCTCGGATTGAAGCCGCCGGATTCGCTAGCCAGTAGCACAACCCTTGTCGAGGCTTGGCCGGGCCGGGTGCACCGCCGTGACCTGCTCGGCGGGCTGCTGCACGAGTACCGGCGAGCTGCATGAACGCATTTACGCACCCTACGCGCCGGTGCCGCCGTCCAAGGTCGAGCTGTACGCGGCGATCCAGCGTGACTCGACGGCCGGGCTGTCGGGCCGTGCCTGGAGCGCAAGTCCCGGGTCGGCCGGCGCACCGTCGCCAAGGCGTTGGCGTCGGCGTGGCCCCCCGACCGCGCAAGCCGCTGCCGCCCAGGCCGAGCAGGCTGGACCCCTACAAGCCGCTGATCGACCAGATCCTGCGGGCCGACCTGGACGCGCCGCGCAAGCAGCGGCACACCGTCAAGCGCATCTTCGACTGGCTCGTCGCCGAGCACGACGCGCACGAGGTCAGGCGACCGGATTAGCGTCCACGGCAGGTTGCCAGGCTCCACGCGTGCTCAACGTGGAAATGCGCTGATGCACAGGACGCAGGAGCTCTTTGAGTCGGGCATCGCCTCCCTGCCCGTGAACTGAAGGAGGCCTGGCACGCGGCGTCAGACTGGATGCTGCTTGCCGTAGCCGTCGCGGCGGGTCTTGGCGTGGCGGGCGGTCAGGCGGATCGTCGGGCCGGTGACCAGCGGCGTTGGGTTCGTATTGTGTCCAGCTGGATGCACGACCCTGACGGTGCGCGAACCTTTTCGCGCGGTCACAAATTCTCGTTCCCGATCAGGCCAAGACGACCTTCGGATCACGGCGCCGCGCGGTGATGATCGGGTCAGATCGTCATGGCGATCTTTCCCCGTGCCTGTCCGGCTTCGAGGTGGCGGATGGCATCGGCCACCTCCGCCAGCGGATAGACCCTATCGACCATCGGCGTGAGTTGACCGGCCTCGACGAATCGGCCCAGCGTCTCCATGTCGGCTTGGCGGTGCTTGGAGACGAAGAAGGTCAGCCGCTGGCCCACGAATGGGGACAGGGCGAGGGCACGCAGCTGCCGGCCGACGCCCGTCCACTTGGCACCTTCGCCACCAACGATGACGAGGGTCCCCTTCGGGGCGAGGGCGCGGCGGAGGCGGGAGAGAAGGCTGTTCCCGCCGATGTCGAGGATCAGGTCATAGCGATTCACACCGTCGGCGAAGTCCTCTTGCGTGTAGTCGATGACATGGTCGGCGCCGATGGAGCGGACGAGATCGACCTTCCCAGTGCTGCACACGCCGGTGACCTCCGCTCCGAAGGCTTTCGCAAGCTGCACCGCGCAGGTTCCGACGCCTCCGGAGGCCCCGATAATCAGCACCTTCTGGCCCGCCTGGACGTGCCCGGCCTGCAGACCTTGAATGGCGGCCAGCCCGGAGACTGCAACGACCGCAGCCTGCTCGAAGCTGATTCCGGCTGGTTTGTGGACGAGCTTGTCCTCTCTGGCGGCCGCGTACTCGGCGAAGGACCCCCGAGCGATGCCGAACACCTCGTCGCCAGGCCGGAACCTGGTCACGCCGGATCCCACCTCGACGACCGTGCCAGCGACGTCCAGCCCTGGGACGCGCTGCTTCGGACGGCTGAAGCCGAAGCCGATGATCCGCATCAGGTAGGGCTGGCCCGCTAAGAGATGCCCGGTGCCCCGATCCACCCCAGCGGCGCGCACCTCGACGAGGACCTCGTTCGCCGCGATGGCGGGCTTGTCGGCTTCGGCCAGACGCAGAACGTCGGCGGAGCCGTAGGCGTCCTGGACGATCGCACGCATCACATCCTCCTCGCCGTGCCGCCCCTGGGCCATTCCACGGCACCCCACGGCGGGATGCAAGGGGCAGAGTACGTCGCCGCCACCACCGCGAAAAGCGCGTCGGAGCCCGGCGGAAGCCGGGCTCCGAGCTGTGCAGGGTGCAGGAGAGGGTTACCCGGCAACTGCCGCAAGGGCCGGGGGACCTTCGGTTCCTTCCACCTGTCGGGCATGAAGGGACGCGATCGCAGACGGCTTGGCCCCTTGACGATGAGCCATGCCGGCAGGTGCGCCAGCCCGCTATCAGCTTGCGCCAGTCTTGCGATATCCGGATCGTCGAACCTTGCCATGAACCGAAGCAAGCATAAGCGTCGGGCCTTCTACCAGCGGGGTTGGGTTCGTATTGTGTCCAGTTGGGTGCACTATCACTGCGCTATCACTCCACCATCATCGCAGGCCAGGTATGGTGCTCTGGCCCTTCAGTCGTACGAAGACCCTGCACAGGTATGTGCCCCTCCTCTACAACTTGATGGCGAACGCCGCCGCCATGTTCGACCAGGCTGGCTGATCTGCTGGTCGGTGATAGTGCTGCGAGCAGCAGCGAAGGTCGGTCCTCTGCGGTCGTCCAGGGCTCTACCACGCTGGACCCTCTTGACCTTGGAGTGCAGTCTCAGGTCTACGCTACCGGCATGGCCACGCTGACCGTCTCGATGCTCGCCAAGCGTGTCGGCATCCCCGCCGACACGATCCGCTACTACGACCGCGCCGGCCTGTTGCCACCACCCGCGCGCAGTCCCGCCGGCTACCGCCTGTACGGCGACGACGCCGCCCGACCGGCCGCGCTTCATCAAGGGCGCCCAGCGGCTCGGCCTGCGGCTGCGCGAGGTCGCTGAGCTGCTGGCCGTCCACGACCGTGGGTCCTGCCCGTGCGGCCACACCCAGGCGCTCGTCGGCCGCCGCCTTGGCGAGATCGACGCCGAGATCGCCCGCCTGGCCGAGCTGCACGGCGAGCTGACCCGCCTCGCCGCTCAATGCACTCCCCACGCCTGCCCGGACCCGGCGAACCCCTGGCCCTGCGAAGCCGAGTTCATCGCCGCCGCGAAGGAGGTGACCGGCCATGACGCAGCCGTGCCCTGACTGCGGCTGCCCGTGCGGCGAGACGCCCTGCCCGTGCTGCGGCCGTCGTGACTGACCGACGCGCCGTAGGATCCGATCCGGTCGGTATGAATGCCCGCCGGTGACATGGCTCTATGGTCCTGTCGCCGACACAGCGGCCTGTCCTCCGATCGGGTCAAGCCCGCAGACGTGGGTGGTTTGCTGCTATAGGAGTTGGTGGCTGGCCGTTGCTGGCGCTCATGCGGAGCGTGTCTTGGCACCGGGAAGCCAGCGTGCGAGGTAGTCGGCGACGCCGTCGAGGTCGGTGCCGCCGCTGCGGAAGGCGATGTGACCGTCCGGTCGCACGAGGTACTGCGCCGTCTGGGTGACGCCGAGCCGGGCCAGGGCGGCGCCGTCGGCGTCGTGCAGGGCGCCTGGTGCGGCGTGACGGGCGAGGTGGTGCACCGCGACTTGGCCGGCGTAGCGCTCGCGCACCGTGCCCAAGCGGGCGGCGTCCCAGGCGGCGACGGGCCCGCACAGCAGCAGGTGAAAGCCCGGGACGGCCAGCGTGTCCTGGAGCCAGCGGTGCTTCCCGTCGTCGACCACGCGGGCGTCGGGTAGCCGGTCGCCGGCGCGGGGTCCGCGGCGCAGGACGGGTGTGCCTTCCTGGACGATGGGGCTGTGGCGGTAGCCGACGTCGAGCTGGGCGATGGTGCGGAAGCCTCGCGCTCGCAGGGTCTTGAAGGACAGCGCCAGAGGGGCGAGTCGTGGCGTCCAGGTGCGGAGCAGGCGCACGAGCGGGTTGGTGGAGGTCGCATCGTGAAGGGGCGGTCGGTGAAGCGCAACACCTGGCGGCCGACCGGCCAGCGTTCTGCCTGGTAGGAGTCGAGCAGGGCGGGGTCGGCGACGCCGCTGGCGGTCAGGGCAAGCTTCGAGGCGAGGTTGCAGGCGTCCTGGATGCCGGTGTTCATGCCCTGGGCGCCGGCGGGGCTGTGGACGTGGGCGGCGTCGCCGGCAAGGAACACGCGGCCGGACCGGTAGCGGGCGGCGTGGCGGTGGTGGAGCCGGAAGTAGGTCAGCCATGCCGGGTCGCGCAGGCGCAGCCTGCCACGGGTGAAGCCGTCGACGACGGCCTGCAGGTCGCCCAGCGAGGGCGCGCCCGGGTCGTCCTGGCTGCCATCGTGGCCGCTGGCCGGTGGCCGCATGCCGATCATGCGCCAGGTCGCCGGCCTGCCGAGCGGGAAGCAGAACAGCATCCCGGGCGCCCCCGTGAACACATGGACGCTGCCGGGCTCCAGGCCGCCGTCGACCTCGAGGTCGGCGAGCACGAAGGTGCGCGGGTAGGGGGCACCCCGGAAGGGGATGCCGGCGAGGTGGCGCACGGTGCTGTGGGCGCCGTCGCAGCCGACCAGGTAGCGGGCTCGCACCCGCTCGGCCCCGCCGTGGTCGTGGCGCAGCGTGCAGACCAGCTCCTGGTCGTCCTGGTCGGCGTGGACGCCGGTCAGCTCCACGCCCCGCTCGACGGCGACGCCACCCGCGGTCAGGTGCTCGCCGAGCACGGCTTCGGTCTCGGCCTGGGAGAGGAACAGCAGGAACGGGTAGGCGGTGTCGTCCAGGCCGACGTCGAACAGCCGCAGCGCCACCGCGTGGCTGCCGGTGTGCATCTGCAGGTGGACGGCGTGGTTGCCCCGTTCGACCAAGGTCTGGGCGACGCCGAGGCCGCGGAGGACCTCGAGGGTGCGCGGCTGGATGGCCAGCGCGCGCGACTCGTGCACGCGGTCGTGCTGGCGGTCGACGATCCGGGTGCGGGCGCCGTGGGCGTGGAGCTGCGCGGCCAGCGTCAGGCCGGTGGGGCCGGCACCGACGACGAGCACGTCGAGCTGCTCGCCGCCGGTCGGGTGGCCGGGGTGGCTGCTGGCCATCGCGTCAGCCTTCCTTGCGGCTGGTCTGGTCGGGATCGACGGTTGGGCTGTGGGCGGTTGCGGCTGGTCGGCGGTTGGCCTGGTGACTGGATCGAACTGGTCGGGCCTGAGTTCAGTGGGTGACCGTGACGGCAAGCGCGGCGAGCACCGCGACCAGGGCGGCGACCTGGAAGCTGACCCGGATCGTCTGCCAGCGTTGGAAGCGGTCGAACAGGGCGGCCAGCGCCGCCTCGTCGTTCCCGAGGCGGCGCTGGCGGAAGTTGGTCGGTGCCGCCCGGGCGGTCGCGGCCGAGTGGGCAACGGTGGTAGCGACCGCGACCCACAAGGCCGCGGCGGCCGTGGTGGGCGGGTCGTCGGCCAGGCCGGCGGCGGCAGCGGTCAGGGTCAGCAGGGCGGTGCCCACGCCCAGGATCGCGTACCAGGCGACGCCGTTGGCCAGGTCGGCGGCTTGGCTGTAGCGGGCGAAGGCGAGCACGCCGATGCGGTGGCGGGCGGGAAGCTGCTTGATGGACTGGTCCAGGCTGGCCCCGGCGAGCAGGCCGTTGGCGCCTGCCGCGGCTAGCAGCAGTACCAGAGGTGTGGTGGTCATGGCCGTCCTTGCGTCATCGAGGCCGGGTTGGCCCGGGTGGGGAGTTTGGTCACTGGGGTGGCTGGATGAGTCCAGCGTTGCCGTCGACGGTCACCAGTTGGCCGTCGGACAGCCGGGCGGTGGCGTCGCCGGTGCCGACCACCGCGGGGATGGCGTACTCGCGGGCGACCAGGGAGGCGTGGGCGGCCAGGGTGCCGCCGTCGGTGACCACCGCGGCCGCGCGGGCGAACAGCGGGGTCCAGGCCGGGGCGGTGGCCTTGGCGACCAGCACCTCGCCCGGTTGGAAGCGGTCGAAGTCGCCCACGTCGCGCACGATGCGCACGCGGCCGGTGGCGCGGCCGGGGCTGGCCGGTTGGCCGACGATGGCGCCTTCCGGGACAGCGGCGACGCGTGTGCTGCGGGCGGCCTCGACGGTGCCGGCGATCGGGTCGCGGAGCAGCCGCGGGGGCGTGCCGAGGGTCAGGGGCGCGACCAGGCGGCGCTGGCGGTCCCACTCGCCGCGGCGGCGGGCGACCAGCTCCTGGCGGGGTGCGGTGCCGTCCAGTTCGTCGCGGGTCAGGAAGAAGACGTCCTCGGCCCGGTCGACGACGCCGCGCTCGTGGAGGGCCTGGCCCAGGCGTAGGGCGCAGCGGCGAAGCAGCGGCCAGCCGAGGGTGAGCAGGCGGGCCTGCTCCTCGCGGATGGCGGCGTAGCGCTGGGCGACCTCCAGGACCGCGTCGAACCGGGCGAGCAGCCGGGGCTGGTCGGCCAGGGCCGCGCGGCAGGCGGCCTCGGCGCTCTGGCGTTCGGCGGCGAGCCGACGGCGGCGGCCACTGCCGCCAGCGTGGGTGGGGTCCTGGTCCCAGCCCAGCTCCCCGGCGGTCGGGTGGTACCAGTCGAGGCTTTGGACCGCGTGGGCCGGGACCTCTGGCTGGGTGCCTGGCAGGCCGCGGAGCAGGACCTGCACGCTGTCCATGGTCTCGCCGACCGATGCGGCCAGGTGCTGGCGGTGGAACCGGGCCAGGCAGCCCTCCATCTTCCAGGCCGAACCGCCGACGATCGCCAGCGACCACAACGCCTGACCGGCCGTGCCACCGACCCGGTCGACCAGCCCGGTCAGCTCCTGTGGTGTGGCGCGCTCGACGCGCTGCGCCGCCTCGGCGACCACCTGCCGGTAGCGCGGCAGGACCTGGCGGTGCCAGGCGTCGGCGAGCGCGCCGAGCAGCGCCCGATCCGCCGCCGGCGGGTCACGGCCGACCCGGACCAGGCCGTCGTAGACGAACTGCAGGATCCTGCCGCGGGTGTGCAACACGGCTCGCAGGATCGTGCGCAGCGGCCGTCGTGGGAGGCTGGTGTAATACCAGCCGTTGACGCTGGTGTGCTGGAACGGCAGCGCCGCCCCGGCGGTCTGGCGCATGCCCGCCAGGTAGCCGGCCTCGACGCGCTCCAGCAGCCAGTCACCAAATAGCGGGGTCATCGGCTCGGGCAGCCACTCGCCCAGCCGGAAGTTGCGCATCCAGTAGCCCGGTCCCGGCGGCGCCCACGTCATCGGGTCGGGCAGGGCGGTCATCGGGCGGGCTTGGAGCAGCCACAGCCTGCCGGTGCCGGCGGCGATCGCCCACTCGACGTCCTGGGGCCGCCGGAGGTGCTCGGCCACGCGGCGGGCCATCGCGGCGACCTCGACCGCCTGGGCGGTCTGCAGGGCGTGCTCGGTTGCCCGGCGGCAGGCGGCCCGCTCGCCGCGGACCAGCCACTCGTCGCCGACGGCCTCCCCGGCAACCAGCCGCTCCCCCAGCCCGCGCACGGCGGTGACCACGGCCTGGTCGCGGTCGCCGGTGACGGGGTTGGCGCTGAAGGCGACGCCGGCCGCGTCCGCCTCGACCATGACCTGCACCAGCACCGCCATCGGCTCGCCGGGCTGCTCGCCCGGGGCGCCGGTGCGCGCCTTGGCGTAGGCGGCCACCCGCGCGGCGGCGGCCGAGTCGGACACCTGCCGGACCGCCTCGGCGAGCCCCTCGGCGGGCACGTCCAGGATGCTGTCGTACTGGCCGGCGAACGACGCCTCCGCCAGGTCCTCGGCAGCGGCTGAGGAGCGGACCGCGAACCGCTGGCCGCCAAGCCGGGCCGCGGCAGCCGCGATGCGCGCGGGCAGCTCCTCGTCGTCGCTGGCCTTGGCGGTGACCACGAAACCGGGCGGCACCGGGAACCCGGCCGCGGCCAGCCGGACCAGGGTGGCGGCCTTGGAGCCCAGCACCGTGGCGTCCGAGCCGGCCGCCTCGGCGAACATGACCACCGCCGGGGCCGTGCCCGGGTCGCCCTCACGGCTGGGCATCGTGGCGCCATCCGTTCCTACAGCAGGCCAACCCGGTCGTGGTCGGCGGGCGGGCCGGCCAGGTCACGGTCGCGCACGGCCAGAGGACGCTGCTCACCGTGCAGCGACCTCCGCCGAGGCGGCGGGCGCCCGATCGCCGGGGCGTGCCAGCGGCGACGGCTGGGTGCGCAGCAAGCGGGCGGCCCAGGCGGGCAGCCACCAGTTCCAGCGGCCGAACAGCGACACCAGCGCGGGCACCAGCAGGGCGCGGACCACGGTGGCGTCCAGCAGGATGCCGGCGCCGAGGCCGGTGGCGAACACCTTGACGGTCACGACCGGGCCGCTGGCCAGCGACGCGAACGCCAGCAGCAGGATCAGCGCGGCGCTGGTGACCAGCCGGCCGGTACGGCCGATGCTCTCCACCACCGCCGCGGCGGTGGCGCCGGTGCGGTCGTAGGCCTCGCGGGTGCGGGCCAGGATGAACACCTCGTAGTCCATGCTCAGCCCGTACAGGTAGGCGAACACCACCAGCGGGACGAAGACCTCCACCGACCCGGTCGCCGGGACGCCGAGCAGGCCGGAGCCGTGGCCGTCCTGCCAGACCAGCACCAGTACGCCGTAGATCGCGCCGACGCTGAGCAGGTTGAGGACCACCGCCTTGGCGGGCAGCAGCAAGGACCGGAACGCGCGGGCCAGCAGCACGAAGCTGACCGCGGCGATCACGCCGAGCAGCAGCGGGAAGCGGCCGTAGACCGCGTCGGTGAAGTCGCCGTCCTCGGCGCCACGGCCGCCGACCCGCACCCCGGGCATGGCCGCGGCGGCCCGGCGGACCCGGGTGATGGTCCGCTTGCCCGCCGGGGTGCCGGTCTCGGCCAGCGGCTGGACGCTGACCAGCGCCGTGCCGTCCCGCCGCCAGGCGGGGTCGGCGGGGGCGACCGCGGCGCGCACCCCCGGCACGCCGCCGAGGCGGGCGGCGACGCCGGCGGGGTCGGTGCCGGCGGGGACCAGCACCTCCAGCGGGGTCAGCACGCCACTAGGGACGCCGGCACGGTGCAGCTCGGCCAAACCCTGGTAGGCGGGGCCGGACTTGGCCAGCGAGTCCGCCCTCGGCGTGCCGAGCTGCAAGCCGAACGCGGCCACCGCCAAGGGGACCAGGACCACGCCGGCGGCCAGCACCGCGACCCAGCGCAGGCGCAGCACGCCACGAGCCCAGATGGTCCAGCCACGGCCGGCACGGGCCTCGGTGCGCAAGTGCGGCCAGTCCAGCCGCCGGCCCGCCGTGGCCAGCAGCAGCGGCAGCACCGTCAGGGTGACCAGCACGCTGACCAGCGGGATCAGCAGGCCCGCGAAGCCGAGGCTGCGCAGGAACGGCACCGGGAGGAACACCATCGCCAGCAGCCCGACCGCCACCGTGGCGCCGCTGAGCACCACCGCGCGGCCAGCGGTGGCCATCGCCCGGTGGACGGCCTCGTCGCCGGCGTGGCCGGCGGCGAGCTCCTCACGCCAGCGGGTCACCAGCAGCAGCGAGTAGTCGATCGCCACGCCAAGCCCGATCAGCGCGACCAGGTACTGCGCGAAGAAGGAGACGTCGGTGACCTCGGTCAGGCCGAAGACGACCAGGAAGGTCACCAGGATCGAGGTCGCGGCGACCAGCAGCGGGACCACCGCGAGCACGGAGCCGAACACCAACGCCAGCACCCCGAGCGCGCCGAGCCCGCCGAGCAGCGTCTCGGCCAGCACCTCCGGACCACCGGACTGGCCGCCCAGCTCCAGCTCGTTGATGCCGGTGACGCGCACGGTCCAGCCCGCCGGCAGCGCCTGGGCCAGCGTCCGGGTCATTGCCGGCCCGAGGTCGGGGGCGCCGAAGATCGGCTGTGGGGGGACGAACACCAGCGCGAAGGTGGTGCGCCCGTCGGCGGCGGCGAAGCGACGGTCCCGGCTGCTGGCATAGGAGACGACCCGTACGCCCGGCTGGCGGGTGAGCGCGCCCACCGCCCGGCCGAGGGCGCGCCCGGCAGCCGGGTCGTCGACGGTGACGCCCCGGGGCAGGCCGATCACCGGGACCAGCGGGAGCTGGTAGCCGCCGTTGCCGTAGGCGCGCACGAGCCGCTGGTTGGCCTCGTAGGCGGGCCGGCCGGGCAACGCGAACTCCTGGGACAGCCGACCGGCCACCTTCGAGGTCGCCAACGCCGCAGGGACCAGCACGACCAGCCACACCAGGCCGACCAGCCGCCGGTGCCCCAGCACCAACCTCGACCATCCGTCCATGCCAGTCCTCCGCCGCAGCCGCCCATGATGAGTGACAACACTACATGTAGTAATACTAACTATCATGCGCACGCGGCCGCCGCAACCCTGGCGTCACCCCACGCCATAGCGTAGTATCACTACCTATGAAGGCAGAGGTGCTCAAAGGCCACCTCGACGGGCTGCTGCTCGCCACGCTCGAGGACGGCCCCCGCCACGGCTACGCGGTCATGGAAGTGCTGCGAGCCGGCTCGGACGGCCGTTTCGACCTGCCCACCGGCACCGTCTACCCTGCCCTGCACCGCCTGGAGCGCGCCGGCCTGATCCGCGGCCGCTGGTCCAGCGTGGGCGGCCGCCGCCGGCGCAGCTACGAGCTCACCGCAGCCGGCCGGCGCACCCTCGGCGTCGAACGGAGCGCCTGGCACGAGTTCTCCGCCGCCGTCACCGCGCTCCTGGAGCCAACCCCATGGCCGGCCCCAACCACCCGATGACCAACCCTGGGCTGGACGCCGCGGCCCGCGCCACGGTCCAGAGCTACCTGGACGCGCTCGCCGCCCGCCTGACCGGCCCGGCCCCGGCGCGCCGCGCGATCCTCACCGAGCTCCACGACGGCCTGCTCGAAGCGGTCGACGCCCACCTCGCCCGCGGCCTCCCCCCACGTCGGGCAGCCGCGGCGGCGGTCGCCGAGTTCGGTAACCCTCCGGCGATCGCCCGGACGTTCGCCCCGGAACTCGCCGGCGCCCACGCCCGTCGGGCCGCGCTCACCCTGGTGCCCACCGGCCCGGGCGTAGGCCTGTTGTGGGTCGCCGCGGCGGCCGCCAGCCACCTCGGCCCAACCCGGCCCGCCCCACCGTGGCAGTGGCCCAACGCCGCGGCCGGCGCATGGCTGGCATTCCCCCTGCTCGGGGTCCTCATCGCCACGGGCGCGGTGGCCGCGCTGCTGGTGGTGGCCACCACCAGCCGGCTCAGCCGCTGGCTCCCCACCCGGCCAAGCCTCGCCCCGACCGCCGCGGCCACCATCGGCCTGGCCCTGGTCACCGTCGACCTGACCATCCTTACCCTGGTCGCCGTCCAGCCGATCGTCCGGCCCGGCTCGCTGGCTGTGGCGCCGGTCGCCCTGGCCGCCACGGCAAGCCTGACCCGGCTGCCGTTCGCCTGGCGCACCACGCGCCGCTGCCTCGCCACTCGCGCCGCCCTCCCCTAATGGCTCGGACTCGCGAGCGCCGACGTCGACGAGACCGGCGGCCCTGACCGGGCCTGACGAGGTCCGGAGGTCCAGCCGGTTGGTTGTGCCGGACCTCTGGCAGCGCCCCACCCGAACCGTCCGTGGTCTTCTGGGCGCCAACGGCGCCGGCACGGGGACCACCGCGCGCATCCTCTGGAGGATCGCGTCGCGTCGGTGTGGCAGACTCACGCCAATGTGCCCCGTGCTCCTGGTCGCCGGCGGTAGTCGCGGGATCGGCGCCTCGACCGCCGTCCTCGCCGCCGAGCGCGGCTACGACGTGGGCCGACGTCCTTGGGCTGTTCGCCGCCGTGGAGCAGGAGTTGGGGCCGATCGACGGCGTGGTGGCCAGCGCCGGGATCGTGACGCCCCAGGGGCGCGTGGAGACCTTCAGCCCAGACCGGGTGCAGCGGATCCTGGGCGTCAACGTGCTCGGATCGCTGCTGTGCGCCAGGGAGGCGGTGCGGCGCATGTCCACCCGCCACGGCGGGCGGGGTGGTCCATCGTGTTGCTGTCCTCGGCCGCGGCGCGGCTGGGGAGCCCGGGGGAGTACGTCGACTACGCCGTGTCCAAGGGGGCGGTGGACACGATGACGCTGGGACTGGCCCGGGAGGTGGCGGGCGAGGGCATCCGTGTCAACGCCGTGCGGGCCGGGGTCGTCCGGACCGAGATCCACGCCGAGGGCGGCGAGCCGGGGCGGGCGGAACGCCTCGGCCCCTCGATCCCGATGGGCCGCGCCGGCGACCCGCACGAGGTCGCCCACGCCATCCTGTGGCTGCTGTCCGACGAGGCCGCCTACGTCTCGGGGGCCATCGTGGACGTCACCGGGGGGCCGGTAGCGGCGCGCGCCGTGCGCGTCGAGCATCGCTACGCTCATGAAGCCGCCGGGGTCGCTCGATGCACTGTCCCGACCTTCGCCGACGACGTGCGCTTCTTCGTCGACGTCTGGCCGACGATCGACACGACAGCGGAGGCGGCTGCTCGCTTGCACGGCTCGGATCCTGGCGCGGTGTCCACCACGCCACCGATGACGACGAAGGATGCGATCACGACGCTCGCGATCGAGCCCCATGAGTTGCATGCGCATAGTGCCCGGATCGCCTGCAGTGCCAAGGCACCTGTAACTCGTGGGGCCGTAGGCCCCAGCACGCCGGAGCCGGACGATTCTGCGAAGTCCAGTTCGATGTCCAGATGCACGAGCGATTCGAACTACGTACCAGCGGCGCCGCGCCGCTTCGCGTCCCGCCAGGGCGACGACGGCAGGCTGACCTGCGCGGATAGGCGCACGGTCATGCACAGGTCTGGGACGTGCCCTTCCGGGGGCACATCAAGCATGGGAACACACGGGACCAGCGGGTTTGCGCACGTCCATGCCTCGTCAGCTCATCGTGGAGGGCTGTTTCGAGACTCCCTGAGCGTCCATGGGTATGGGCAGGTCTTCTGAGGATCGCCTTGCTCGCGCCTCTTGCGGACCGGCAGCTGTCCAAGGTGGTCTCATTCCCGCGCCAGTCGTCGCGCGTCGCGGAGCCGCGCGACGATCACGGCACGGTCCTGCGGGTGGCCGTTGAGCCAGCGTCCGCTCGGATGCGGCGCCTGCAGGACAGCGACGTCGACCGGCGGCCGTGCGCGGCGCCAGCCCGCCTGCGCCTTGCGCCCGAACAGCACCACGACGCGAAGCTCGTCCAGCAGTCGCAGGAGCTCGTGCAACGCCGGACGTGCCTGCTCGAGGTCGCTGGCGCGACCCGCGCCGATCTTGCGGTCGTCGCCCAGGTACCAGGGGACGACGTTCCAGGCGACGACGTCGCCGCGGCGGTCGATGCCGGCCTCGCCGAGGAACCGCCACATGTTCTCGGCGCTGGGGTCGTCGTTGTCGGCGCTGATGAAGCCCGAGCCCTGCGCGGCGTCGGCGCGGCGGCCGGGGTTCTCAAACAGCAGCAGGATCCGAGCCTCGACGCCTGCCTCGGTCGGGTCGAACCACGGCACGACGCCGCCGTGCGCGGCGCGGAGCCGCCGGACCAACGCCGTCAGCGGCGCGACGTGCGGCGCTTCGAGAAGCCGGCGCTTGCGCTCGACCTCGCGCCGGTCACGGTGCGCCCGCGGGGTGCGGGCCGGATCCAACCGGGCCGCCTCGCCCTGCGCGGCTGCAAGCCCGCCTCCCGCACCAGGGGGCGCGGCGGCCTTGACCACCAGGCACGGCATGCGCAGGAGGTCGCCGTCGCTGCGCCAGCCGCTCCACACGAGCGCGGCGCCGAGCAGCGACAGCGGCCGCTCGGCGCTGACCGCGTTCCCGACGGTTGGGTCTGGCAGGCCGTCGCGGAACGCCGCGACGGCGACGGTCGCGTCGTCGAGGTGGGTCGCCGCCTTGGCGCGACCGGTGACGAACACCTCCCACAGGAACAGCCCGCGGCCGGCAGCGGCGAACTCGGCCCAGTCAAGGTACGGCTGGCCGTGGGGCACCGCCGGCGCAGCTCGCTGAGGACCCAGGCGACCTCGACGATGCCGGTCGCCATCGCGCCGGCCCCGGCACCCGCCGACCAGGAACGATCCCGCTCACCGGGTCGCGCCGTCCCGAGCCGCAGCGGCTGCTCGGGCACCGGCACGAACAGCGGGCGCTCAAACCCCAGCGCGACCCCGTGCCCAGCGGCGAGGTCGTCGGCCAGGCCGTCGACCAGCTCGACGATCTCCGTGCCACCACGATGCCGCTCAATCTTCCTCTTGGCGGCGGCGCTGCGCGCCCAGCCGAAGCGGCCATTCGGGATCGAGCCGATGTCGGCGCAGTAGATGACCGGCCTCACGCCGGCAGGATAGTACGGCCCACGATGCAGCACTGCCGGCGTCAGCGAGGAACCGCGACCCGACCGCCAGATCCGTAGCCAGCGTCGGCCCGTCCCCGCCCATCCTCCCGGTCCCTTCTCGTCCCCGTCTTCCCAGCCCAGCGGCTATCCCGCCGGGTCGAGTCGGGCATCCGTCCCCGCCCGTCCCGCGCCGGGTGGTCGCAACGTGGTCGCAGGTCCAAGTCACCGCTGCCAGACCAGCCGTCTTGCAGCGGCCTAGTCTAATAGGGTTTGACGACTTCCCGGCGGTGCGGGAGGTGCGTGCGGCGATCCGGGCCGACCCGGACCTCGACGGATGGATTGACACGCTGGTCGGCCCCGAGTCCAGCCGGCAGCGGCGGGACTTATTGACCACACTCGACTGGTTCCTTACTCGACTGGTCGTCGACACCGGCGCCTACCGCGTCGACGAGGCGGTCTTCGCCGCGTTGTACGGGGCGTTGGAGGCGGCGTAGCTGACGCGGCATGTTTGCGTTGTGGACTTGGTACCGCTGATTGGCTTTGACAGCGCCGAGGTATCGGTTCTGCTGGCGGGCGGCTACCAGATCCGCACCATAACTGACGGCGAGTTGCACATCGTGGTCCAAGCGCTGGCCGTCCCGACCGAGTCGCCGAGCAGCCCCGCCGCCGTTACGGTACGCAGGTTCAACCAGTGGGCGTTCACCTACGAGCGGACGGTCGACCTCGTCGTCGGCTACGGCAGTGCCGTTCCAGCGGCCCTTGGCCCTTCTCTGGACGAGCTTGCCGATGCGGCCCAGCGGTTAATCGTCGCGCTTCGCGTGGCCGTCGGCGGGTCGGTCCTACCGGGCCGGATGATCCGGCACTTTCGCGCCTCGCTGCTCGACAGCCCCAACCACTCGGTGATGGTCAGCCGGTTGGGCAGCGTCGACATTGAGCGGCCATGCGTGCTCCTCGGCGAACACGCCCAGGCCGTGGTGCGGCTCTGGACCCACCTGAGCCGGCCTTCGCCGGGCTTGCCCGACGCGGCCACCGCGGTGGCGTTGCGGCGGCTGGTGTTCGCGGGCGGACGCACCGAACCGGCCGACCGGCTCCTCGACCTGATGATCGCGGCCGAGGCACTCCTTGGCAGCACCGGCCACGACCGAGGGTCCGATAAGACTGGGGTCAAGATGGGGCGGATGGTGTCGCACGTACCGCGCATCGCGGCGGCGGCCGGTGCCGACGGCGCGAGGATCCAATCGTTCGTGCAGGCCGCCTACACGACGCGCAACAAAGATCATCCACGCCAACCGCAGCGCTCCCACCTCGTTCGCTCGGCTGCGCGGCGATACGACCACCGACCTCAACGCGATGGTCGACGACCTCGACATCTTGATCCGGCTCACCATCTGGCATGTGCTGGGTGCGCAGGCAGAATGGGACGGCGGGACTCACGCTACCGGGTGATGAACCAGACGCCACCCTGCAATGCCGCACCGACCACGATCAGCCATACCGCATCACGAAAGACGGTCAGTCGGGTCGCGACCGTGTTCTCCCCCACCTCCACGACCTGGGCGTACGAACGAGCCAACTTCTCAAGGACCGGAGGTGACTGCTGGCTGAGCCGTGCCGTGTCCACCATGGCGAAGTCGCTTCTTATGGACATGAGCGCGGCCGATCCAAGAAGTCCTAACGCCACCAGTGCCAACCCCAGGTACCAGGCCATGAACACCATGCCGCCACGACTGGCCATCGTCTCGAACTCAGCAGTCAGCACGACGAGCAACGCCGCGGCGGTAGTGAACAGCAGCTGGGAGCGAGCCTGGACGCGATCCAGATCGGCGCGTTGGCGGTCGAGCTGACGACGCCCCTCCTCCACCAGCAGCACCAGCTCGGCCTCCGACCACTCCGACAGGGTCCCGACCTTACCGGGATGCACCGGAAGCGAGCGCACCCGCACACCGGGCACGAACAGCGCCGCAACGTGCGCAAGGTAGACGTTCACCTCTTGCTCCGCCACGGCGAAGGCGCGTCTCATTCGTCGGTCGCCAGCCAGGAGGCGATCGCCTCAGCGACCTCACCGCTGGTCGGGTCGTGAAGGAACAGGCACTGCCCGGCCGGGTTGAGGTCGAGGAACCACGCCTGACCGTCGCTTTCGACCCAGTCCTGGCTCGAGTAGCCAACCTCGACGGCCTCAGCGAGCCGAACCGCCGCGGCGCCCACCTCGGCCTGGTCGATCGGGCGGAACTGCTGGTGCGCGGCCGGCGTCCTCCGCCAGTCGGTGTCCGAGCCAGCCGCCTCAAGCGCGGACACCCATACCTGGTCACGGACAGTAACGACACGAAGGTGACGATCCGCCTGTACGAAGCGCTGCGCGATGAACGGGGCGCCGCCAAGGTCCCGCAGGGCTGGGTCGCTAGCTGTTACCACGCTGGTGAAGACCGCACGGCCAGTGCCGTCGTCGAAGAACTGCCCGGGACCAAGCGGCTTGACGACGAACCGGTCGCCCAGTAGCGCGCTGGCTTCGGCCGGCTCGGACGTCACGACGCTGTCCGGCACGTGAATCGACAGCGCCTGGGCTGCGCGGTACTGGACGAGCTTGTTCTCGGCGGCAAACGCCCGGTCTGGCGTCGTCAGCCAGGTGATCCCGCTGCACCGGACCACGCTGCCAAGGAGCATCATCCACGCCGCGCCGACTGCCGCTTCCTGCGAGCCCTCCGCCACGCCGTGCTGCCAGCCTTCTGGGGCAATCCGCCGAAGCCACCCGCGCGTTCCTGCCTGCACCGTTACCGGCCGCTCGCCGGCCTTGCAGATCCGCGCCGAACGCGAGTCGACCGTGAACCGGGCGGTCGCCAGGCTAGCGACATCGATGACCAGGTGCGTCACGCCCCAGCCGGCAAGCCTGCTTGCGACCGCTGCGGCGTGCGGGTCGTCGGGGTTGCCGACGACGATGGCCGTCGCGTGCTCGGTCTGGTCCACGGATCCCCGCTGGCTACAGCGGCGCGAAGCCGCCCCTGCGTACTGGTAGGCGGTCGTTGTCGACCGTCTCAGGCGTCGCGGTGTAGGGGGTTCCGGGGTCCGGATCCGGGTCCCGGTCGCCGAGGTTCACGGCCAGATGGTCGTAGAGGCTCGTCGCCTGCTCCATGCCATCGTCCGACGTCGTGGACACAGTTATTCCCCTCGGGCTCGATGTCTGCGGAGACGTGCGGCAGCATTAGGCTTCATCGTGGAGGACGGTCGGTCCGGACGCGACGTCCACAGAGCACCGACCGACGGGCCAGATCTTACAGCCAGTCGTCCCGAGCCGGACCTTGGTCTGCAACTATGCAGCAACCATCCCCTGACGCTTCGCCTCCCGCTACGGCGAGGACGGCATGGCGACCTGCGCTGGACGAACGAGCGGTGTTCACAGGTCTGATCGGTGCCCCTGGCCAGGGCACGAGCCTCCGCACGCGGCATCAGACGGCCTGCCGTCGCGGCGGGCCTTGGCGTGGTGGCCCGGTAGCCAGGTCGATGGGCCGGTGACCAGTGGTGTTGCTGGTGGGAGGATGTCCCGACCGTCGTTGTTCGGTGACGGCCCGGGCGCATCCTATGCGGCTGTGACGGTCACCTTCTCGACGTGATGGGCCAACGCCGGCAAGCTCGGCGGTCACCCGCGGACGCCGTAGGTGCCGCCCGAGCGGGGGCGTGGATACGGCGGACCTCGGCGACCAAGCTCGCTTCGTCCCGCTCGCGCTGGGGACGGCCCTTGGCGGTCCTCCCTGCCAGGCGTAGTAGGCCGAGCGGGTCACCCCGGGCCGCGGTGCAGGCGGCGGCTACCGGGAAGCCTGCGGCCTTCTAGGCATCGACGCAGCGGTAGCAGCTCAGGGTGTCGACGTCTCGGACCCGGAAGGCGACGTTCGTTTGCGGAGGTCACGCTCCATCCGCAGCCTGGCGTCGTCACGCTCGAGCTGGTGCAGCCGGGCGCGCTCGTCGGCGGTCCTGCTTGACCCAGTGCCCAGCGTGGAGTCGTAGACGCCCAGCTCACGAGCGATCTCGGCGATCGGCCGGCCACTGGTTCGCACCAGCTCGACCGCGACACGTTTGAACTCGGGGGTGAACTGACGCCTGCTTCTTGGCTGCTTGTCGGACGTCGGACAGCCTCCTCTCATCGGAGGTGTCCTGTCGCCGGGCGGAAGTCCAAGCCGCCGCGTCGGACCTTGGCGTGGTGGCCTGGCAATCGGATCAAAGGGCCATCTACCAGCGGGAGCACGAATGGCGGTGGGGTGCTCGGATTGTGGCAAGTTGGGTGCACCGACCAGGTCCTCGCAACGCGTGCAGTCCGCCTGGCAGCGGAAATGCCCATTAGGGTCACGCCCCAACGTCGCGCCAAGCACCGATAGCTGACGAATCGTGCGGCGACCTCATGGTGTGCGTCCGTTGATGGGTCGCTGGTTGGCACGCCGCTGCTGATCGGTCCAGTGACCCCATTCCGCCGCTACCTTCCCTTGGTCCGCCCCGCTCTACACGGCAGCTGTTGGAGGAGAGGAGCCAGAGGGCCTGATGGAGGCGAAGGCGCTGACGCCACGTGATCTGTTCGACGGCAAGGTCTGCTACGAGGTCCCGCCGTTCCAGCGGCCCTACGTGTGGAGCGAGGAAGACCAGTGGCAGCCGCTGTGGGACGACATCGAACGGGTCACCGAGGCGCAACTGCATGGCGACGGTGACAAGCGGCAGGATGCGGCAAGTCCCAGCCACTTCCTCGGTGCCGGCGTTGCGTGTCGGTGGCCCGGGGACGGGTGCGGCTGTTCCTGTCCGAGCACCGCGGCGATGCCCGCCCCGATACCCTGGTCTACCTGCGGGTGGGTGAGGTCGACGCGGTCGCCGCCGAGTTCGGCGTGGCGGTGGAGCAGGCGCCGTGGGTCTGGAGGTCGAGCTGCGACGACCTCAACGGCAACCGGCTGCGGATCGGCACGCCGACAAGCTGACCCGCCCGACACGCTCCCGCCGTCAGCCTGTCCGCCGCCCGCCGTTCAGCGAGCGGGTACGCAAGCGACCGGATGCTGACCATCGTCCCATCTACGGAAATAACCATGCTTCTGACGCAGGTCGTGCGTCCGCGACGCGGCTAGTGTCCCACTTCCTGCGGCGGTCGCCGTGGTGCTTCGCCAGTTCGTGGCAACGGACGATACAGAAGCCCGTGGCCTGGTTCCTTGCAGCGCAATGTGGGGGGATGCCGAGGAATCGCAGCCTGGAGACGTTCGGCAGAGGGACCTGTGAGGTCGCGATCGCACGCGCCATCCGGTAGGTCGTTCTCTAGGGTTTCAGGTAGAAACTGGGTTATAGTAGGTTTACTCAATCTGCTATGAACATCGCTATAAGGTGATTTGTTACAACTGGGGGAGATTTCGTGACCGTTCTCCTGAACATCTTTCTGCATATGATGCTCATTGGGTCATTAATCCTCTTCGTTTTATATGGCGTTATCGTGACTTTTCAGACCAACAGCCTCCTGGAGCGCCTCATCAGGCTGGGCGCGTGGTTCAGCGGCGCGATGGTCGTCATCGGGGCCCAGGCCGGTGGTCTCAGCTTCGCCGACTTCACGGTCAACGCCCTGTCGGGAACTCGTCCCGCAAGTGACATCGCCAAGCTCATGGGAGCGCTCATCCCCGGCGCACTCGGTGTCGCCCTCGCCTCCTATCTAACCAACTCGGTGCGGCGCAGCAATAACGTCGCCATCCGTGTCATGGCCTTCGTCGGCATGCTGGCGGCGACCCAGTTCGCGGAGATCTACGCCGCCGCCATGTCCGCTAACGGGCTTGAGATCGGCGCCGCCGCGATACCCAACCTGTCGTTCGTGGTCGGGATCGTCATGTACATCGTTTTGACCTGGGATCCCGAAGACCGGACTAGACGATCCTCCTGGCGAGCAGCGCTGAACATCTCGCTGCGGCGGCGTGGCCGCTCGGAGACCGAGACGGTCAACGAGGAGCCCCCGGACACGATGTTCTCTCGGGCGGTGAACCGCTGAGCCGCCTGGCTGACCACTGATGTCCTGATCCTCACGTTCGGAGATGCCGCCGATGGCGAACGCTCTCGACCGCCGAATCTGCCCGTTCTGTGGCCAGGAGATCGTTCTCGGTGAATGCCCCATCGTCGCGACGAACGTGCCGGATGTGCAGGCCACGTTCTCACCGGACGGCGCCCGGCCCGCCAAGGGGAACGACGAGCGGCGCCTCCCCCCCTCCAAGACGCCGGTCATCGAATGGATCAACGGCTGGCCGGTGGTCGCGCACGGCCAACTCCAGAAGCTACAGCAGAAAGGCCTTCCTCGGTTCGTTGCCGGCGTCCTAACACCGGCCCTGCTCCCGGTCACCGAGCTTGCGGCCGCCGAGGACCTCCCGGCCCGCGCCTGCACGAAATGCGGCTGGCCGCTCCCCGTGGAGTTCGATGAGCGGCCGCTGTTCACCATTGCGGTGGTCGGCACTCGTGGTGCCGGCAAGACCCACTACCTGGCAAGCGTGCTACGTGACGCGGCCCGCCTGCAGGGTCTCGCAAGGCTGGGTTGTGAGGAGTTCGCTCCGGACGAACAGACCGCCCGCCGCTACCACACGGACTACTTCGAGAAGCTGTTCCAGGACCAGGCAGTCCTGAAGGGAACGCCCCAGGAAGAGGACGCCTTGCACAAGCCACTGGTGTTCCGGGTGAGCTTTCGCGACTGCACGCCGTCCGTCGTCATGATGCACGACGTTGCGGGGGAGGTCCTGCAAGATCGTGGTAAGCGTGCCCAAGCGGCGTCGTTCGTCCGCCGCGCGGACGGAGTCATCTTCCTCGTGGACTCCGTCCAGCTCAAACCGATCCGCGACCTGCTGGCCGGCGCTGGTCCCGAACGCCCCGCGAACCAGGCGGACCTATTGGTGGCCTGCATCAACGACATGGGCCCCAGAGCACGCCGCAGGGTCCCGTACGCGATCACCCTGTCGAAATCGGACCTGATCGCGTCCGCGCTCGCGGATCGCTCGTTTCGGTTCTGCTCGGACCCGCCAGCCCACATCGGGGAGTGGGGCAAGGACCTGAAGATCGTCGAAGGTGAGGTTCATCGACTCCTGAGCGACCTGGGCGCGCACGACCTCCTTGCCGCGGCGAGCCAGCTGGAGCTGCGCTCCTACCACGCCGTCGCCCCGATCGGAGCCGACCCCCGCAACGGCAGGGTGGAAGACCTCCATCCTCTGCGCTGCCTCGATCCGCTCGCGACGGTTCTCACGCGCATCCCTGGGATAACGGACCCGGCGGGTCGATGAGTCGCCTTGAGCAGCTCCTCTACACCTCTGCCGAGGATGGCCTCGACGGCCAGCCAGGATTTCAGGTCGTCGCCGCGACGGCGGGACTTGCGTCGCGCGGCACCAGCCTTGCCGCGGCGGCACTCCGGCTCTGCCGCTACGAACCGCCAGCCCGTGTGACCAGCCCTGACGAGGCGCCCATCTCCTACGGCTGGATCGACGCACACAGCACCCGCCTGGTTTTCCACCGGACGTACGCCGGCCTCGACGGATGGGGCCGACCCGGCAACTTCTATGCGCACGTCCTCGCCGGCCCTGCCGCGGCGCTGCCCATCGGCGCGCTGATCCGCCGGTACGGCTCGACCTTCTGGTGGCACGGCCAAGCACTGGAGTCGCTCGCCGAGGGCCGGCGGCTACCGGAGATCACCATTGCCGAGGTTCCTGAGGGAACGCTGCCCGAAGCCCCGGACGAGGACGTGGCCCGCCTCATCGAGGCGGTCCTCGCCGCCGGCGGCACCAGCCGGATCGCGTTCCGTGCGCAACCCGCCAGGATCATGGCGGTCGTCGCGGCCGCTGCCAGCGCGCTTCCAGGCCTGCTCGAACGGTTCTCCCTGTCCACCTATGAAGGCGAGGAGACGGCCGGGTGGTTCGACTTGGTCGGGGTTGGCTCGGGCGGAGCCCAACCACCAGGCGCCATCGTGCTCGGCGACCGCTCCGGGGAGCCTCCAGCTCCCGCGGTCCGTCGAGTGGCCGAGCTCGCGATGTCCAATCGTCCCCAGGATCGACGCGCCGTCGACATCGCCGTCGAGTCGGCCACCAGCCAGGATCGGAGCGTCGACGTCGGCGTGCTGGTCGCGGTCGCGGACACCATCGACAGGATCTCCGCCGGTGACCGGGTCGACGTCGCTCGGCTCCTGCCGGCGCTGTCGAAGCCGTCCTCAGCCGAGGCCGTCCTCGGCCCCGCCGCCAGCCGGGCAGCAGTCGTAGGGGCCGCCGTCGACGGGCCGCCGGAGTTGTGGAGTGCGCTCGGCGTCTCGGCGGCGGCGCTCGATGCTGACGTCCTTGCCACCTTCGGCGACGAGCTCGGCCGCCATGTCATAGCGCACCGTCCCGACATGGTTGGCGCGGTCGTCAACGCGATGGCTGCGCTTCCGACCGCATTCCGGGATGCGTGCACCGCGACGATCCTGGCGGTCGCCGCCAAGGACCCCAGCCCGCTCGACAAACTCGACAGCGGTGCGAAGTGGACCCTGCTGCAACATCGACGCCGCCGTCCTTCGGGCCCGGTCGTGCAGGCGCTAGTCGCTGTGGACGACGATGAGATCCGCGCGAGCATCCTCGACGACCTGAAGCTGCCACGAACCTGGCGGGCAAGGGTGCTCGCCGACATGACCTGTTGGCCCGGCTCCGACCCTCGAACCGTGGCCTGGAGGCTCAGCGAAGACCCCAAGCTCATCCGGCCGCTCGCAGCCGCGGTCGGGCGAGCCGCTCCGCTCCTCGCGGTCCTCGGCCACCTCGATCCCGCCCAAGCCGCATCCCTGTCGATCCAGGCGGCGGACAAGCTCCATCACGATGCAAGGTTCGAGCTGCTCACCGACGTCCTCGACCGGTTGCCGGTTGAAGCCCGGCCGTCCTTCCTGGCTCGATGCGTCATCCCGCAGGCCGCAGGCATCGATCCAAGATGGGCGTCGTTGGTGGTCGCCACCGTCCGTGAGGCGGCACGCGGTGCGCTGGACCGAACCAACCTGAACCCCGTACCGGGAGCGGACCTTGCCTCGCTCCTCCAAGCCGTCGACGGCACGGACGCCCAGGCCTGGACCCGGTTCCTCAAGGACCTCCATTCCGCGACGGAGGCGCCTCCACTCAGCGACGAACTCCACCAAGCGCTCTGGGACCTCAGACGCCATGGCCGCGGCCGGGACTCGGCGGTCGCGGCTGAGCTCGCCCTCACCATCAGGGTCCACGTGCCGCTGGACCTCATCGCGCTCGAGCAGCTCGTGCGACAGGTCTCAGTGTTCTTCTACCCGGCCCGCGACACGGTCGCGACCGCCGCGACCGTTTTGCGCGCCGGGACGAGGAACCTCCGTCTCGGGCACTCCAGGAGGTCCGCCGCCACGTGCGTCCAGTACATCGGTCTCCGGGTCGCCCGGGGCGAGCTCGCCGTCCGGCGCAACGGAGCGCTCGCGGATGCGAGCCTCCAGCAACTCGCTGCATCGATCGTCGTCGGCCTCCATCCCCAGATGTGGAGCAGCTACGGCGACAGGATCAGCGTCATGGGAAGAGCGGCACACCGATGGCGGTTGAGCCTCCCCGGCTCGCAACGCCCCGGCATACAGCAAGGCGACAGGGGAATGCTGCCCCAGCTCAGAAGGGCGCTGGCCCTCGGCCGTCGCTGGGTCTCAAGGATGTGACGTCGGGCGCAAGGCCAATGGCCCCCCGGCGCCGGTCGCCGTTGGCCAGGGCGGCCGGTGTCGGCGACGGGTGAAAACTGGATCTGGCCACTTTCCGTGATCGAACCGACCTCGGCCTGGTAGCGGAGCAAGCGACCATGCCCGGCGTGTGAACGCCAAGCTCTCGATGACCTCCTTCCGTACCTGGCAGCCGTAACCATCGAGTACGTCGAGCGGACCGGCGGTGGCGTGCGGACCTGGGCCGCTCTCGCGCCCGACGCGCCCGTTGCCACCGGTGCAACCAGCCCCTCCGCCAAGGTCCACGGCCGGTATGCGCGCACGCTGGCCGACGCGGCCATCGGCGGCCAGCAAGTACTGACCCGGCTGCGGGTTCGCCAGTTCTTCTGCCACCACCCTGCCTGCCCAGCCCGCACCTTCGCCGAGCAGGTCCCCACGCTGACCACGCCGTACGCGCGCCACAGCCCGCTGGCCCGCCGGCTGCTGGAGCAGGTCGGGCTGGCACTGGCCGGCCGCGCCGGGGCACGGCTGGCCGAGGCGCTGGGGCTGCCCGCCAGCCGCAGCACGCTGCTGCGCCTGGTCCGCGCCCTGCCCGACCCCAAGGTCGAGCCAGTCGCGGTGCTTGGCGTGGACGACTTCGCACTGCGCCGCGGCCACCACTAACGGTAGTTTGTTGACTATGGCGGGAGGTAGAGGTGCAGCGGCCGTCCGGCATGGGCGGTGTCAAGCAGCAGCCTGAGCTGGGCCGGCGGGGGCGCTGTCGACCACGCGCGCCACCAGCGCCCGAGCACGACCCACGGGGTCAGCCAGGCGCGCACCCGGCGCAGCGTCACCGGCCAGGCCACCGCCGCGCCGGGCCTGCTGTGGCTGCCGGCCGGTGGTCTCCCCCCGCGCGCCCGCCGTGGCGGGCGGGGCGTCCGGCGGCGCCGGTGCGAGCGACGGCTCGGCAAACCACGCCCGCCAGCAGAACGAGAACGCGCACGCGACCAGCTGCCAATGGCGGCGGGTCGCCCGGTCGCTTCTGACCTGGAAGTCGGCCCAGCCGAGCTCGCCCTTGACCTGCTTGTAGCCCTGCTCGACCCAGTTGCGCAGGCTGTAGCAGCGCACGACCTCGGCCAGGTCGGCCGGCGCGAAGGCCGATGCCGCCGATGCCCGCTGGCGGCCGCGACGGGGCAGGTTGGTGACCAGGTACCAGGTGGTCGGCTTCGGCAGCGTCGCGGGGTCGGTGGTCGCCACCACCAGCCGGGTGCGCCGGTCGGGGCCCCAGCCGGCCGCGGGCAGCGCCGCGTCGGCCGCCCACCAGGTTTGGGTGTGGCCGTCGCGGAACCGGCGGGTGACCGGGGTCCAGGCCCCGGGCTCCTCGGGGCCTGCCCAGGCGAGCGCGGCGGCCGCCTCACGCGGGGTGTGCACCTCCTCGGCCAGCGCCCAGGCGCCCCTGCGGGGCTTGACCGCCAGCACGTAGGCCACGCCGGCTCGTCCGAGCGCCTCGGTGAAGCCGGTGTTGTCACCGTAGAAGCAGTCGGCCACCACCGCGCGGAACCCGATCCCGGCCTGGCGGGCCGCCCCGACGAGCTCGGCGGCCAGCTGCGGCTTGGTCCGAAACGCCGGATCGGTCCTGCCCTTCGCGAGCCGGGACGCCGGGGTGTAGGGGACCACGTCGACCGGCCAGTAGACGCGCTCGTCGGCCCACAGGCTGGTGACCGCCACGATGCCGTTGTCGGTCTTGCCCAGCGAGCCGAGGTACTGGCGGGCGACGTGGGCGGTGTGGCGACCGGCCTTGCGGTCGCCGCTGTCGTCCAGCACCAGCACGCCGTGGTCCTGGGGACGGGTGGCAGGTCGGCCACCAGCAGCTGGACCCGGCGGCGGTTGACCCGCTCGTGGTCCCAGGTCGACTCCGAGAGGAACCACTGCAGGCCCTGCACGGCCGCGTGCTGGGCACCGACCACGGGCTCGGCGCCGGCCAGGCAGGTCATGGTCTTGTTGCGGTCGCGGGGCAGCAGCAAGCCCTGGAGGTAGGCGCGGAAGCCGCGGCGCTGCGCGAGCCTGGCGAACAGGGAGTCGAACTGGCTGGCGTAGTCCTCCAGCGGGCCGGGTGCGGGTGGGCAGGGCAGGCGCTTGGTCATCGCGACCACCTCAGCTGCGACGTTGCTCCTCAACCCATTGTTCCCCGCAACCAGTCCAACTCAACAAACTACCGCTAAGCGGCCTGCCTGAAGTCCTGCACGTAACCCTCGGGTAGCCACGGTGAACTGTGCGGTGCGGCGGTGGCCAGCATCTGCGCGGGCGTGCGCTGGCGAAAGAAGGCATGCACCTGGCGGACGCGGCCCTGGATGGTCAGGGTCGGCGAGTTGGCCAGCCACGCCTTGAGCGCCGCCCAGATCCGCTCGGTCGGGTTGTCGTGGGGGCTGTAGCGCGCCCCATGCAGCACCAGCAGCCTGGGGTGGGCGGCCAGCCAGCGCTTGACCAGCTTGGAGCGGTGGATGATGACGTTGTCGCAGATGACCGCGACCACCGGCGCGGCCGGGTAGGCCGCCAGGAGCTGCTCGCAGAACGCGGTGAAGCTGGCGCTGATGGCCTTGCGGGCGACCTGGTAGAAGCAGCGACCCGTGTGCAGGTCGACCGCGCCGAAGATGCTGCGG
>WNFV01005614.1_pt1 | contig 26286 bp, 30 predicted proteins | sample 5400101 | NCBI WGS metagenome assembly WNFV01 (sample SAMN13153361, study PRJNA577476) | soil metagenome | isolation source: 115 cm soil or saprolite under grassland replicate 1 | place: USA:California | collected 2016-06-15
CTTCGCGGTGTAATTCAAACCGCAAGCCAATTGCAGATTGTTCGGGTAACAAGGCAAGGCGGCGTGTTTCACGCACACCGCATCTCGCCCGCCACGTTAAAAGGAATAACGAAGAAACCAACAGTCCGGACCGAGACAATTTTAGATGGAGTATTTGCTGAAGGAGTCGTAGTTGTTGAAGCAGAGGGTGATCGAGCCGTATATCAAGCAGTTTGGGAAACATTGATCCCCGAAATGCAATTGGACGCTCATTTCGCTGCAGTTGGCGGTTTCGGAGGAATTCTCGATACCTGCAAGTTTTATAAGGAGCTAAAAATCCCCCTTGTTGTGGTCGCCGATCTGGACATAATCAGAGATGTCGAGAATCTGGGGCGGATCGCAGCCGTTCTTTGCGATGACGCGCAGGCTTTGCAACTTGCCAAAGAAGCGGGAGCGCTCATGGAAAAACTACGAGCGCTTCCACCGACGATTTCAGGCGACGAAGTTAAACGACGAATAGGCGAGATTGGTTCACTCCAGATGGAATGGAATCAAAGTGACGACCTGCAGGTGAGGCGTCGTCTTCAGGATCTCGCCAGAGAAATAGACCGAATGCGCCGCATTAAGGCTGGCGGCGTAGCGGCTATGCCATCAGATCTAGCGACGGAACTATCTGCGCTTGTCAAAAACTCGCATTCCATCGGCGTTTTTCTCGTCCCAGTCGGCGAATTGGAAGGCTGGTTGGCAAACGAAGGCATCGGTGCTTCAAAGGAAACCAAATGGAGTTGGGCGATTGAAGCAGCCGCCAAAGTAAGGGAACTCGGAGCGCAAAACCGGGATGTTTGGAATTTTATGCGGGAAGTCGGCGCGAAGCTGAAAGCCTAAGCCTCTCTCTGTGGTGAGGTACCCGAACTGAGGTGCGAGTGTAGTGGAATCCCTATGCGACTCAAATTCACGAAAATGCAAGGCGTGGGCAACGACTTCGTCGTGATGGACGGCGTCAGCCGTGCCATCGAGATCACCCCCGAGCGAGCCAGGCGGATCGCCGACCGCCACTTCGGTGTCGGCTGCGACCAGGTTCTACTGGTGGAGAAATCCCCGCGAGAAGACGTTGATTTCCGTTACCGCATCTGGAACGCAGACGGCGGAGAAGTCGAGCAATGCGGCAACGGCGCGCGCTGCTTCGTTCGTTTCGTGCACGACAAGGGATTGACAAAGAAGAAGGAGATACGCGTCGAAACGCTCTCCGGGGTCATCGTCCCGCGCCTCGAGGCCGACGGGCAGGTGAGCGTCGATATGGGCTCGCCGGTATTCGAGCCCGAACGCGTGCCCTTCAATGACTCTCGAATTGTGCCGATAGGAAAGAAGACCTCACACGCCCCCTCTTTGACCTGGCCGCTGGAAGTCGCGGGCCGCACGGTGCAAGTGGCGGTGCTTTCCATGGGCAATCCGCACGCCGTGCAGACGGTCGCCGACGTGGATTCGGCGCCCGTCACGACCGAAGGACCGCTGCTCGAGCGTCATCCCCGATTTCCGCGGCGCGTAAACGCGGGGTATGTGCAGATCCTCGCGCGCACGCATATCCGGCTGCGCGTGTGGGAGCGCGGGGCCGGCGAGACGCTCGCCTGCGGCACCGGCGCCTGCGCTGCGGTCGTCGCCGGCATCCGCGAGGGGCTGCTTGATGAGTCGGTCGAGGTCGATACGCGCGGCGGCCGATTGACGATACGCTGGGCGGGCGGGGAAAATGATCCAAACTGCGCCGTGTGGATGACCGGGCCCGCCGTGGCCGTGTTCGAAGGGGAGATAGAAATTGAAAGCTGACGATGTGGCGCGCTACCTGCGGGAGAACCCCGGCTTCTTCGAGAGCTACGCCGACATGCTCGCCGAAATCACCGTTCCCCATCCGCACGGCGGGCGCGCCATCCCGCTCTCGGACCGGCAGATGCTCGGCTTGCGCGAGAAAGGCAAAGCGCTCGAGTCGCGCCTGACCGAACTCCTGCAGATCGGGGAGGAGAACGACGCGATCGGCGAAAAAATGCACCGCCTGAGCGTCGCGCTGCTTTCCGCGCTCGACCTGCAAAGTCTCTTGAGCGTGCTCTATCTGCACTTGCGCGAGGACTTCGCCGTGCCCCACTCCGCGCTGCGGATCTGGGGCGCGGAAGGCGGGGCCCTGCGGGGCGGCGAATCCGCGGAGTTCCGTCCGGTCGGCGAACAGTTGAAGCGCTACGCGGCGTCGCTGTCGCAGCCCTTCTGCGGTCCGAGCGGAGACGCGGAGGCGGCGGCCTGGTTCGGCGAGGGTGCTTCGCACGTTCGCTCGGTGGCTCACATGGCGCTGCGCGACAAGGAGTGCTTCGGAATGCTTGCGCTGGGCAGCGAGGACGTGCTGCGTTTCTATCCCGAGATGGGCACGCTGTATCTGAAGCGCATGGGCGAGCTCGCGGGCGCGGCCCTGCTGAGATTTCTCTAGCCGCGGCCGGCGGGAATGGCGCACGACTCCCGCCTCAGGCTGCTCGAAGAGTTCCTCGATCAGCTCGCGCACCAGCGGCGGCTGAGCCCGGGAACCGCGCGCAATTACGCCCGCGCGCTCGAACAGCTCTTCGCCTTGAACGACGGCGTGCCCCTGAGGAGGCTCGAAGCGCAGGACATGCGCCGCACCATGTCCCGGCTGCACGCGCGCGGCATGTCGGGCCGGACCATCGCGACCCTGCTCTCGGGCTGGCGCGGTTTCTTCAATTGGCTCGTCAAGCACCGCGGCTTTCCGCACAACCCCTGTGTCGGTTTGCGCGCGCCGAAAGGCCCGAAGGGGCTGCCCAAGGCGCTCTCCCCCGACCTCATGGCACGGCTGCTGGAGGCTCCAGCGGAGGGACCGGCGCAAGCGCGCGACAAGGCCATGTTCGAGTTGTTCTACTCCTCGGGACTGCGGCTTGCCGAGCTGGTGGGCCTCGATGCCGTGGACGGCGAGGGCATCCTGCGGCAAGCGGAGGTCACCGTGACGGGCAAGGGCGCGAAGACGCGCAGCGTGCCGGTGGGAGGCAAGGCCTGCGCAGCAATCGCGGCCTGGCTCGGCGAGCGTGCCCGGCTCGCAAGCCCCGCGGAAACGGCGCTCTTCGTGGGCGCGCGCGGCCGACGCATCGCCCCGAGTTCGGTGCGCTACGCTCTGGCGCATTGGGCGCGGCGTCTCGGCCTGCCGCAGCACGTCCACCCGCATATGCTGCGTCACTCCTTCGCCACGCACCTGCTCCAGTCTTCCGGAGACCTGCGCGCGGTGCAGGAGATGCTCGGGCATTCGAGCATTTCGACTACGCAGGTCTACACCCATCTTGACTTCCAGCATCTCGCCAAAGCCTACGATGCCGCGCACCCGCGGGCGAAGAGGAAAACGCCGATTCCGGTGAAAAAGCCGTGACCGAGACGTCTTCCGCTCCGGCGCCGAGGGGATACGTGAGCGGCGCGCCCCGACTTACGCTGAAGCCCGGACGCGAGCGCTCGCTCCTGCGGCGCCACCCGTGGATCTTCTCCGGCGCGGTCGGCGAGGTCCGCGGCTCTGTGCAGAGCGGGGGCACCGTGGAGGTCCGCGCCGCCGACGGCCGTTTCCTCGCCTGGGCGGCGTACAGCCCCGCCTCGCAGATCCGGGCCCGCGTCTGGAGCTTCGAGGAGGCGGAAGTCCCCGGCCCCGATCTGTTCAAAAAGAGAATTGAAGCGGCGCTCGCGCTCAGGCAGACGGAGGTTCCGCCGGAGGCGACCAATGCGTTGCGGCTGGTGCACGCAGAGTCGGACGGGCTCCCGGGTCTGGTCGCCGACCGCTACGCCGATACGCTGGTCGTGCAGCTTCTTTCTGCGGGCTGCGAGAGATGGCGCGAAGCGCTGATCGGGATCCTTCGTGAGCGCAGTGGCTGCGCCAGGGTCCATGAGCGCTCCGATACCGAGGGGCGCGAGCTCGAAGGTTTCGCTGCAAGCACCGGGCTGATTGCCGGCGCCGCGGCCGAGCGACCGCTCAAGATCCTCGAGCACGGCATCGAGTATGAAGTCGACGTTGCCGCGGGACAAAAAACGGGGTTCTATCTCGATCAGCGCGACAACCGCGCCCGCGTGGGGATCCTCGCCGACGGCCGGGAGATGCTCAATTGCTTCTGCTACACGGGCGGTTTCACGCTTTCCGCGCTTGCCGGAGGCGCGCGCTCGGTGCTCTCGATCGACAGTTCCGCAGCGGCGTTGGCGCTGGCCAGGCGCAATCTCGCGCTGAACCGGGTCGAAGCGAACCGCGCCGAGTGGCTCGAAGCCGATGTGTTCGGGGCCTTGCGCAAGTTGCGGGCGGAAGGCAGGCAATTCGACTTCGTCGTGCTCGATCCGCCGAAGTTCGCGCCGACGCCGAAGGACGCCGAGCGCGCTGCGCGCGGTTACAAGGACATCAACCTGAATGCCCTGAAGCTGCTGCGGCCGGGGGGGCTGCTCGCGACTTTTTCCTGCTCAGGCGGCGTGTCCCCCGAGCTGTTCCAGAAAATCGTCGCCGGCGCCGCCGCGGACGCCGGGGCCTCGCTGCTGCTTCGCGAGCGCTATCGGGCTGCGCCGGACCACCCCGTGCGCATCGAGTTTCCTGAAGGCGAGTACCTGAAAGGACTGTTGCTGGAACGGCGCTAGAGACTTGCAGCTGTGTGATAATGTTGCGTGACGGAATGGGTTGCTTTGTAATGCCGGGCGTGGTGTAATGCGCCCTTTTTTCAGCTCGCCGGTGCCCCGTCCGGACTACCCGGACGCCTCGCTGCAAACTTTTGCGGATCGATAAGCTCAAATAAGCTTTTTCACCGGCGAGCCCGGCATGGGTTTGCGGGTACGCGGAAAGTGCCAGGAGATCCAATTGGCGGCACAGCAGGAAAACATGGTTCCGGTGACCATACTCACCGGCTTCCTGGGAAGCGGCAAGACCACGCTGGTCAACCGTATCCTCAAGGAACAGCACGGCCACCGCATCGCCGTGATCGAGAACGAGTTCGGCGAAGCGGGCGTGGACAACGAAATCCTGCTGAGCGAAGCCGGCGAGCAGATCATCGAGATGAACAACGGCTGCGTGTGCTGCACCGTGCGCGGCGACCTCATCCGCATTCTCGGGGAGCTCAAGGAGCGACGCGACTCCGGCAAGCTCAAATTCGAGCGCGTCATCATCGAGACGACGGGCATGGCCGATCCGGGGCCGGTCGCGCAGAGCTTCTTCATCGACGAGAAGATCGGCAACTATTATCTTTTGGACAGCGTCATCACCCTGGTGGATGCAAAGCATGCCGCGAAGCAGCTCGACGAGTTCCACGAGGCCCAGGAGCAGGTCGGCTTCGCCGACCGGATTCTCATGTCCAAGACCGATCTCGTCTCGGAAGCCGAGCAGGAAGGCTTGAGAAAGCGCCTGGCGAAAATGAATCCGCGGGCGCCTATCAGGAAAGTCCATTTCGGCAATGCGCCGATCGAGGACATTCTCGATATCCGCGGTTTCAATCTCAACGCAACCCTCGAGCTCGATCCGGAGTTCCTCGAGGACAGCGAGCACGAGCACGACGAGCACGTCAGCTCCTTCGCGTTCCGCTCGGACAAGCCGTTCGATAGCGCGAAGCTCGAGGAATTCCTGTCCGGGGTCGTGCAGATTTACGGACCGGACATGCTGCGCTATAAAGGGGTGCTCTACATGAAGGGCAACACGCACCGTGTCGTGTTTCAGGGGGTGCACATGCTCATGGGAGGCGATCTGGGTCGCGTCTGGGGCAAGGACGAAAAGCGTTCAAGCACGATGGTTTTCATCGGCAAGAATCTGCCGCAGGACCTATTTATGAAGGGATTAGAACAATGTTTGGTGGAAAAGCAATAAAGAAGTTGGCGACGAAGGCGGCCAAGCCGGCGGAGACGAAGCCGGCGGAGGAAAAGCCGGCGAAGAAGAACGGCTTGACCGAGGCCGATTTGCTGCGCGCCCCGGCGTCGCAGTACATGAGCGCCGAACAGCTCGCGTTCTTCCGCGAACGCCTGCTCCAGACGCAAAAGGAATTGTTGGAGAAGGCGGATCTCACCTCGGAGCATCTGCGGGAGCACGAACTCGAGGCCGATCCGACCGACCAGGCGACGATCGAGGAAGAGTACGCGCTGGAGCTTCGCGCGCGCGACCGCGAGAGGAAGCTTCTCAAGAAAATCGACGAGTCCCTGCGCCGCATCGAAGAGGGCAACTACGGCTATTGCGAGGAGACGGGCGAGCCGATCGGCATCCCCCGGCTGATCGCGCGGCCGACGGCGACGCTTTCCATCGAGGCGCAGTCGCGCCGCGAGCAGAAGCAGAAGCTCTACGGGGAGTAGGCGGCCGGTATCGACGGGCTGCGCGCACCGCGGCCTGGACTTGAACTTCTTTCCAAGTAGGCTATCCTAAGCGGGGATAACACCTCGTCATGTCGTTTCCTTGGCCATGAGTGTCCTTGTACGCCTTGGCGCTATCGCCGCGCTGGGCCTCGGATTGCTTGGGCCGGGCCAATAAGCTTGCGCGCTGCAGAAAGCATCGTAGCGGCGACTCCACCAGGGTCCTCGCCTGCCCCCCTCGCATGCGAGGACGCTTCGGGAATGCTCGAGTGCTGTCCGCATGCGGTGAGGGATATCGCCACGCATACCGCTCCGCCGTGCGAGAACGCAAGCCTCTGCGCCGCGAAATCCAGCCGCGTGCATTTGGCGGCAGGTCAAGCCGGCCATAGCGGGTTTTCCCAACCATTTCGGCCGACCATTTTTTATTCCCGGAACGATCCTCCGACGAGAGCGGATCAACGACTGCAAGTTGACCGACCCAGCTTGTCCGTTCTCTTCTGCAGCTTTAAGACTTAGAAGTATCTTCGGCGCAGCCGACCGGCGCTGCGCCGTTTCCCGTCCACAACGAAGCAAGGCGTCCGAGCGCTTGTCCGCAATCGAGCGGTTTCACTGCGATTGCGCGGAATGACGGACACACGTTCTGGCGATACTTTGATGCGATGAGAGCAGCGAACCCGATTCGATTTAACGACCGACTCACGAAGCTCGAATGGCTGTTGTGCCTGTCATTGCTTCTTCCTCAGATGGCCGAGGCGAAGGCCGATGAGGCCGTGCAAGTAAGCGATGCATGGGTGCGCGAAACCGTGCCGGGGCAAAGCATCGGCGCAGCGTACATGCGCATCCGCAGCACACAGCGTGTGGAGCTGGTACGAGTGCAGAGCGCGGTCGCCAGGTCAGCGGAGATCCATCAGATGTCGATGGAGGACGGGTTGATGAAGATGCGCGAGCTAAAAAGCGTCGGGATCGACGCCGGAGGGGAAGTCACCCTCGAGCCGGGTGGGACCCACGTCATGCTTATCGACATAAGGCGGCCGTTAAGACCCGGCGAGGAAGTGACGCTCAAGCTGCACTTCCGTCGGCTCGACGGCAGCGCCTTCGCGGTGACGGTGAGGGCGCCGGTGAAATCCCTGGCCGCAGAGGCGAGGCATGAGCATTGACTTCGGCCGACGCCTGGTACTCCTGCGAATACCGCTCGTGTTCGGGTCCGCGGCGATCGCCGCAGCCTGCACTAAAGCGAAATTCGAGTATACGGACATCACTGGCGTGGAAATCGGGGGCGACTTTCAACTGACCGACCACAACGGCCATCCTCGGTCGCTTTCGGATTTCCGCGGGAAGGTGGTGGCGGTGTTCTTCGGATTCACGCATTGCCCCGACGTGTGCCCGACTACGCTTGCCGAGCTTGCGCAAACCGTCAGGCGACTCGGCGCGAGAGGCGACCAAGTCCAGATCCTGTTCATCACCGTCGATCCGGCAAGGGATACGCAAAAGGTGCTCGCGCAATATGTTCCGGCCTTCGATCCGCGGGTTTTGGGTCTGTACGGCGATCTCGCGACGACAGCCAAGGTCGCCGCGGCGTACAAGGTGTTCTTCGCACCGCAGCCGCCGAATGCGTCGGGCAATTACACCGTGGACCATTCGGCGGCTATCTTTGTGATCGATCGCCGGGGCCGTCCGCGTCTTTACATAGGCGGGGGAAGAACAGTGAGCGGCATGGTCCACGACATCGAACTGTTGTTGCAGGGCTAGTCATATCTGAGCGAGACACAGGAGATCGATATGGACCAAGCGAGCGCGACCGGAGAAGCGTCCGCCCGGAAATTTTCCCGGGCCGAGTGGTGGATGCCGACCAGGCGTTGGGTGTTGATCGGCCTCGCGATCGGCGGCGCGATCGCCGGCCTTGCATTGGAATGGGACTGGGTTGTGACGGCCGGATTGGCGCCGCTTGTCGTTTCTGTTCTTCCCTGTATCGCCATGTGCGCGCTCGGACTGTGCGCCATGCGCAGACAAAAGTCCTGTCAGGGCGAGGGTGCAACCCCTCGAAACGGAAACGCCGGGCAGTCCGCGCAGACGACCGAGCCGCCGCGCCCGGAGATTCCGTCATGAGCGCGCCCGTATACGTTCGCTGGCGCGGTGTAGCGTGGGCCGAATGTTCCCAGCGGCCTTACTTGATGCTGCTCCGCGCCGGTTTGTGCTTCGCGTTGTTTGTTGCAATCGACGCAGGCGCCGATGAGGCAGCGGTGAAAAGACAGTTCGAGCGCCGGTTTCCCGGCGCGGCGGTGACCAGCGTTGCTCCTGCGCCTATGCCCGGACTGTACGAGGTGTTCGTCGAAGGGCAATTGGTCTACACCGACGCCGAGGTCAACTATCTCTTGCGAGGCGAGTTGATCGACGCCGCGGATCGACGCAACCTCACCGAGGACCGCCTGGGAAAGCTGAAAGGTATCCCATGGGAGCAGTTGCCGCTAGATCAGGCCGTCAAGATCGTGAAGGGCGACGGCAAGCGGCGCGTGGCGATCTTCGAGGATCCCGATTGCCCGTTCTGCAAGCGCCTGGAGCAAGCACTGGTGCGCGTCGAGAACGTCACGATGTATGTGCTGCTGTATCCGCTCGAGAGCATTCACCCGGGCGCCACCGACAAATCCATCCGCATCTGGTGCTCGGCTGACCGGGGAAAGGCCTGGAGCGACGCCGTCCTGAGGGGCGTAAACCCGTCGGGGACGACGAGCTGCAAGCATCCGATCGAGTCGCTCAAGAAGTTCGCCGAGGCCCGCGGCATCTTCGCCACACCGACGCTCGTGTTCGAGGACGGGACCCGCGTTTCGGGCGCCATTCCCGCCGCCGAAATCGAGAAGCGGCTCGCTGAAAAGCGCTGATCTTCTTGTGCAACGGTCCGAAAGCAGCGAACGAATCTGAGGAGGTCAGGCATGAGTAGGAAGAAGGCTTTGCTGCGGACATCGACCGCGTTGCTGTTTGCGCTGGCTTCGGCTTTCGCGAACGCGCAGTCGGGCGTGACCCTGGTGCACGTGCACGGTCTCTCGTACAGCCCGGACGGGAAGCGGCTGTTCATTCCAAGCCACGTGGGACTCGCGATCTACAGCGAGGGACGTTGGAGCAAGGCCCCGGGGCCTGAGCACGACTTCATGGGTTTCTCGGCTGCGCGCGAAGCTATCTACAGCAGCGGCCATCCGGCTCCGGGCTCATCGCTTCGCAACCCGTTCGGATTGCTGAAGAGTAAGAATGGAGGGAAGACCTGGGAGCATCTGGGGCTGACGGGCGAAGCCGATTTTCACGTCATGACTGCAAGCTATGGTGCAGCGACGATCTATGTTTTCAGTCCGGTCCCGAACTCGCGCATGCCGCAGCCGGGGATCCACTACACGGCCGACGACGGAAAGACCTGGACGCCGGCGAGCGGCAAGGGCCTCTCGGGCCGGATCGCCGCGCTCGCGGCGCACCCGAGCCGGGGCGCTATCGTGGCGGCGGCGACCGACGCGGGCTTGTTCGTCTCGGAGGATCACGGCGATCGCTTCGCGGCCGTGGCGGCCGGCTCGCAGGCGACCTCCGTGCAGTTCGACCTCAACGGCGCACACCTCTGGTTCGGCGGCTACGGAAGCGCGGCGACACTGACAACAATGGACCTCAAATCCCGCAGGCGCGAATCCGTGCCGATTCCCGCGATGACCCAGGACGCGGTCGCGTATATCGCGCAAAACCCGGCGAAGAGGAAGGAGTACGCTATCGCGACGTTTACCCGCGACGTCTACCTGTCGAACGACGGCGGCAAAACCTGGAAGCAGATCGCCGCGCACGGCGAGACGCGCTGACGACGGGCCCCGCGATGAAAGCGATTTCCGGCATCGCACTCGCGGCGTTGCTTTTCGCAGAGGCCGCGTCTTCCCAGGAGCTGCTTGATCCGAACGAGGCGTTCAGGTTTTCCGCGCGCGCGCTCGACGCCTCCACGATCGAGGTGTCGTATCGCATCGCGCCCGGCTACTACCTCTACCGCAAGAACTTCAAGTTCGAGCTGGGCGCGCCCGCCGGCGCCTCGCTCGGCGAGCCGCGGTTTCCGGCCGGCCACGTGAAGCGGGACCCGATATTCGGCGAGGTCGAGATCTATCGGGGCGAGGTGAAGATCCGGCTTCCGGTGAAGCTCCCGCCCGGTGCGAGAGCGGTCACGCTCGTCGCCGGCTCCCAGGGTTGCTCGGACATCGGCGTCTGCTATGTGCCCCAGTCGCAGAAGCTCGAAGTCGCGATGACCGAAGTCCGGGGCGGTTCCTTGCCTTCGCTTTTGGAACGTTCAAAGACCCCGGCCAATTTTTCCGCGCCGTGGTTGGATTACAAGAAGGAGAATCGTCCATGAAGAAGAGCCGCATTGGATTCCTGAGTGGGTCTGCCTTGGTCGTGTGTCTCGCGTTGGGCAACGCGGCTATCGCAGCTGGCGATCCGGCGCGCGGCGCCAAGGCGTTCCAGGCGTGCGCGGCCTGCCACTCGGTTGCGCCCGGCGAGCACATGACCGGCCCAAGCCTCGCGAATCTCTGGCATCGCAAGGCCGGCACGATCTCGGACTTTCTCCGGTACTCCGAGGCCATGAAGCGGGCAAACGTCGTATGGAACGAAGGCACGCTCGATAAGTGGCTCGCAAATCCGGATGCCTTCCTCCCGGGCACGAGCATGACCTTTCAGGGCCTGCGCGAAGCCAAGGACCGGGAAGACCTGATCGCTTATCTCAAGGCGGTCTCGGAAGGAAAGCGGCCTGCTGCGGGCGGCAAGGGGCAGGGGATGGGCATGTCGATGCGAAAGCCCGACCTCAAGAAAGCGCCGGCCGAGGGACAGGTGACCGCAATCGCCCACTGCAGCGACACGTATACGGTTCGAACGGCGGACGGCAAGGTGGCCAAGGTGTGGGAGTTCAACCTGCGCTTCAAGACCGATTCTGGCAAGGAGGGCCCCAGTCCCGGCAAGCCGGTCATCGTCGGCGCCGGCATGCAGGGCGACCGGGCCTCGGCAGGACTGTCAGTGATTGCGCTGCGGCTGTCGCTGCTCGCGCCGCTCGCCGTATTCGCGGGCGTCGCGGCGGTGTTGGCGGTTGGCTTGACGCTCAATCCGCGCGAGGTTCCGTCACCTCTCATCGGCAGGCCGGTGCCGAAGTTCGATCTGCCGCCGGTGAAAGGGCGCACGCTCGGCCTCGCAAGCCGCGATCTGGGAGGCGAGGTGTCGCTCGTGAACGTGTTCGCGTCCTGGTGCGTCGCTTGTCGCGAGGAGCATCCTCTCCTGATGGATCTGCACAAGCGGGGCGTCCTCCCGGTGCACGGCCTCGACTACAAGGACAAGCCGGACGACGCGGCAAGCTGGCTCGCGGAAATGGGCGACCCGTATACGCGGACCGGCGCCGATCTGGACGGCCGCGTGGCGATCGACTGGGGCGTCTACGGCGTGCCGGAGACTTTTGTCATCGGTCGCGACGGGCGCATCGCCTACAAGAAAATCGGGCCGATCACTCCCCGGATCATGAGGGAAAAGCTCCTGCCGCTCATCGAGCAACTGCGGAGGTGAACCGTGGACGGAGTCGATTCGCTTCGCTCTTCCCGGCGCTTGCGCCGCGTTGCGGGGTTGATCGGCCTCGCGCTGCTCGCTGTTTCGGGGATCGCCGCGTACCTGGCGACGCGCGGAGGCGCTCCGGGCGCGGCGCCGCAAGCGAGCGCGGCAAGCTCCGGCGCGCTTTCGCCGAAGATCGTCGCGAGCTCGGCCGCGCCGCGACAGGTGCCGGAGCTTCAGTTCCAGGACGCTCAGGGCCGGCCGCGGGCGCTTTCCGAGTTCCGCGGCAGGACCGTGTTGCTCAACATCTGGGCGACGTGGTGCGTGCCTTGCCGCGAGGAGATGCCGACGCTCGACCGCTTGCAGCAGAAGTTGGGCGGGCCTGCGTTCGAGGTGGTCGCGCTCTCGATCGACAGCAAGGGGATTCCGGCCGTGCGGCAATTCTTCGAGGAAATCGGCGTTCGCTCGCTCGCGGTCTACGTCGATCCCTCCATGCAGGCGACGGAGAAGCTGCGCATCGTCGGCGTTCCGACCACGCTGCTCATAGACCGCGAGGGGCGCGAGCTGTGGCGCAAGAGCGGACCGGCGCAGTGGGACTCGCCCGATGTCATCCAGGACTTACGCACGCGACTGCGCGAGGAGCATGCCGATGGCAAATGATCTGTGGACCCGGCGAGGAGTGTTGAAGGCGATCGCGGCGGCGGCCGGAAGCGCTGCGGTTCCGACCGCGCTGCGCCCCGCCGCGGCCGCCGAGCCCGACCTCGAGCTGCGGCTCACCGCCGCGCCCGGAGAAGCGCGCATCCGGGACGGCGCCTTGACGCGCGTGCTCCGCTATACCGCCGAGGTGCTGCGCGGCCGAGCGGACGCGCTGCGCGCATCCGGCAGCTACCTCGGCCCGGCGCTCGACCTGCGGTGCGGCGAGCGCGTGCGCATCGTTTTCCGCAACCGGACCGGCGAGCAGAGCATCGTGCACTGGCACGGCATGCTCGTGCCCGAGGAAGCGGACGGCCATCCGCGTTTCGCCGTGGACTCGGGCGGCGAGTACCTCTACGAGTTCACGGTGCGCAATCCCGCCGGCACTTATCTCTATCATCCGCACCCGCACGGGCGGACCGGAGCGCAGGTCTACAGCGGGCTTGCCGGCCTGCTCATCGTGCGCGAGCCGGACGAAGCGAAACGCGCTCTGCCCGGTCGGGAGCACGAGCTCGCCATCGTGATCCAGGATCGCCGCGACAGCGGCGACAACCGCTTCGCGTATTCGTGGGGAATGATGGCGCGCATGTCGGGCGTGCTCGGCGACGCGGTGCTCGCGAACGGCCGCGCGGACGCCGTGTTCCGGGTGGCGCCGCGCGCCTGGCGGCTGCGCCTTGCGAACGTGTCGAACGCCCGCGTCTACAAGCTCGCCTGGTCCGACGGCCGGCCGCTGCGCGTGATCGGCACCGACGGCGGGCTGCTTCCGGAGAAGCCGCTCGAGCGGCCTTACCTGGTGCTCGCGCCCTTCGAGCGCGTGGAGATCCTCGAAGACTTCGGCACGCGCGCTCCGGGCGCCGAGATCGCGCTGGAGAGCCTCGAATTCTCGTCGCTCTCCATGGGCTCGATGATGGGGAATATGATGGGTGGCGGTGGGATGATGGGCGGCGGTGGCATGGGTGGAATGATGGGGGGCATGGGTGAAATGATGCGCGGCATGATGGGCCCGGAGCAGGGCGAGCCTCTGACCGTGGCGCGGTTCGTGATCTCCCGCGATGCGCGCGTAAAACCTGGCGAGGTCGTGCTTCCGGCGCCGCCTCCCGCTCCGGAGAAGCCTGCGGCCGAGCTTTACTCGCGCGTTTCTTTCCGCCGCATGCGGGGCTTCTTCAACGGCCGCGATTTCGACATGGACGCGGTCGCCGACGACGAGCGCCTGCCGCTCGGGCAACCGACGGTGTGGACCTTCGCGAACGACGGCGGCGGGATGCCGATGCCGCATCCTATCCACATTCACGGGGTGCGCTTTCGCATCCTCGAGCGCAGGGGGGATGGCGCGCCTCAGGATCTGCGCGAAGGACTCGTCGACGCCGGCTTCAAGGACACCTTCCTCATCTTCCCCGGCGAGCGAGTCAAGGTGTACGTCGTTCCGACCGAGCCCGGAATGTTCATGTACCACTGCCACAACCTCGAGCACGAGGACGGCGGCATGATGCGCAACTGCCTGTTTCGCGCCTAGCGCGCCGGCTTAAAAACCGGCGATCTCATGTTCGAAGCAAGCACGCTCGGCCTGGCGACCGCCTTCGGCGCGGGCCTCGTTTCGTTCCTGTCGCCCTGCGTGCTGCCGATCGTGCCCGCGTACGTCTCGTATGTCGCCGGGCAGCCGCCGCAGGGGACCCCATCCCGGCTCGACGCCCGGGGCCGCATCGGCGCGGCGGCCCTGAGCGCTTGCTTCGTCCTCGGGTTCGGCACGGTGTTCGTCGCGCTCGGCGCGAGCGCGACGGCGCTGGGCAGCTGGCTGCTCCAGTACCGTTACCAGGCGAACATCGTGGCCGGCGTCCTCGTCGCCCTCTTTGGCCTCTTGATGCTGGGCCTTGCGGGCCCCTTGCATTGGCTCCAGCGCGACTTCCGGTTTCATCCGCGCCTTGCGGGCGGCCACCCCGCCGCGGCCTACCTGCTCGGCCTCGCGTTCGGCTTCGGCTGGACGCCGTGCATCGGCCCCGTGCTCGGCGCGATCCTCACCGTGAGCGCGGTGCAAAGCTCGGTGTCCGGCGGCGTCGCGTTGCTCGCGGTCTACGCCGCCGGCCTCGGAGTGCCGTTCCTGCTGTCGGCGGTCTTCATGCGCGAGCTGGTCGATCGATTCAGGCTGCTGCGCCGCGCCGGCGCGATGCTCCAAGCCGGCGCCGGCGTCGTGATGATCGCGATGGGCGCGGTGATGGCGACGGGCCAGCTCACCGCGTTCAGCTATTGGCTGCTGCGAGTCTTCCCGGTCTTGGGGCGCATCGGGTGAATCGGTCGCGCGCGTGAACCTCTACGAACGCTGGATCCTGCCGCGGTTGTTGGACCTCGCCATGCGCAACAAGGAGGTGACCCGCTTTCGAACGCGCCTCGTCCCCGAAGCCCGCGGCGCGACGCTGGAGGTGGGCATCGGCTCAGGCCTCAATCTGCCTTCCTACGGGAAGGAAGTGGCACGGCTCCACGCCGTCGAGCCGTCCGATCCGGTCCTTGATCGGGTGCCTTTCATTCGCGGTCGGCAGGCGGTCCGAAACGGATACCTGCCGGCGTGTAGCGGAACGGAGCAACGGTTCCAGTATCATCGATACGCGAATAACGCAGCGCAGCAATGCAAGGCAATTTTCGCAACGATGTTGACACTAGTGATGTGAAAAGAGCAGACTGAATTTGCCAAGCGCCCGGCTGTTTAGGGGAGCGACAGAGCGTGTTGATGTCGTTGCGTGGCGTCTTCCGACCCCATTTCTGATTGACCTCGTGCTGATTTTTGCGGCACCAAAGCCGTGAAAGGAGGATGAAATCACAAGATCATTTGAGAACGAGAGTAAACCACTGGACCGTCTTTCTTCGTGCGTGAGCGTCGAGAGCGGTGGCGGTTCAGGTATCACTTGAACTTTGCATCACAACATTCAGTGGAAGGAGGAGGCAAGCATGGCTATGAATCGAAGAAGATTTTTGCAAACCGCGGGTGTCGGTGCCGGTTTGGGTATGACCGGTGCCGGCTGGGCTTTCCATAACGACGGTCGCCCGCTCGTGCAACCGACCTATGGGGACATAGCGGGTCTCGAGATCCTCGGTTTCAACGACGGGAGTTTCGGCGCTACGGGCCGCGCCCAGGGTTGGGATCGGACCTTTGACTTTAAAGTCGTCGAGAATCGTAATGGTAGATTTGCTTACGTTCCGAACCAAAACCTTGGGTGGAGCGTCCTCGACGTCTCAGATCCAACGAGGATGCGCGTGATCTTCCGGCAACCGCACTCGACGCTCCCCGACAATACCCAGTACCTCGATATCAAGGGGGGCAACATTCTGGTCATAAAGAGAAACCAGCGTCTTGAGAACTGGAATGTCAGCAATCCGGCCGCGCCAGTCCTGTTAGGTTTTTACACACCTCCTGACATCGGTAATCGTTCATTCCATGGAATTTGGATCCATGAAGATTCCCGAGGAAGATTCGTATTCGCTGCCTGCGGCATCGTGGGTTTCACCGACATGATCCTTCTGTGCGTGAACATCAATGACCCCCGTAACCCCTTTGAAGAGTCGAGGTTCTGGTATCCGGGAATGAACACAGCGGCAGGGGAAGTGCCAACCTGGCCGTCGACTGGCCTCCCGGATCGCGGCCTACCAGCCCCCACCGTCCAGTGCCATGACATGACCACTTTCGGGGACCGCTGCTACGCGGCGTGGCGCGACAAGGGTCTGATCATTCTGGACATCAGCGATATCAGGAATCTGAGGATGGTCGGCGAGATCAACTGGGCCGACGGTAGGCCCAACTTTCCTTCCTTGCCGGGCCAAACGCATAGCATGGGCATCGTGGTTCCCAAGCATGGCGGCCCGGTCGAGACCATCGTCGCCACCGATGAGCTCAGCCAATGTCCTTTCGGCTTCATGCACTTCATCGATGTCCGCAACGAGGCTCGTCCCACGGAGATTTCGCAGTTCAGGGTTCCTCTGAATTTCCATGGGAATTGTCCGGCGGATCGGTCGGGACAGCGGATGGGCATTCACGATGTCGAGCGCATGATTCGGGGGAATATCGTTTGGAGCGCCTGGGAAGAAGGCGGCTTCTGGGGCGTTGACTTCTCGGATATCCACCACCCGAGGCACGTTGCCTTTTATGTTCCACCCGTCAGGAGCGATTCGCCCGCCAATCGTCGTAGCGGTCATGCCGATGACGTGTTTGTCATGGACGACGGGCTTATCTTCGGCAGCTCGTCGGACGCCGGAGCCGGAGGATTTTGGGCGATGAGATTCAAGAAGAATTTCAAAGGGACTGTCGCCTGGAATGCGAACGAGTCAGATGTGATCGTTACAAAAACGCATGGAGATCATGACAACGACTGATCTCCGGTAAGTGCAGGCGGCAGCACGGCAAAGGCGGCCTTCGGGCCGCCTTTGTTTTTCCGTAACCACCTGATCTCACCCGTCCGGTAACGCAGCCTCCTGCTCGTGCTTCCGGGCGAGCGGGTCAAGATCCTCGCGTGCTTCAGCCGCTGCTTCGGCCCTTATCGGGCTCGATCTCCGTCGCGCGCGAGAGGTTTTCGATGATCGGGCAGCCGCGCCCCTTCTTCCCGGTGCCGCACGCGCGGACAAGATCATCCAGCGCCGCCTGAATGCCGCGCAGATCGGCGATCTTCTTTTCGACGAGCCGCCTTTTCTTTTCCGCAAGCGTGCGCGTCTCGGCGCAGTGCTCGCCGACCGAGAGCTTGAGCAGCAGTTTCACCTCGTCCAGCGAGAACCCCAGCTCTTGCGCGCGCTTGATGAAACGCAGCCGGTGGGCCGCGTCGGGTCCGTAGCGGCGGATCGACCCGGCAGGCCGGGCGGGCATCGGCATCAATCCCAGATGCTGGTAGTAACGGATGGTCTCCAGGTGAATGCCCGTCTGCCCGGCCAATCGCCCTATCGTCATCCCCGCGTTCGAATTTTCTGGCATCGCTTGACTCCGTAGTCGGCTACAGGAATAAGCTTACCGTTTCCGATCAGATTGCAAAAGGAGACGCGCGTGTCCCGACCCTCCGGCAAATCGGCGCCGTTCATGAACCTTCCCGCCGATGGCGTTCGCAGGCGCGCCGGCGAACCGGCTGCGCTCGCCACGGGCGGCATCGCCGCGCTGCTGGCCGGCGCGTGCTGCCTCGGTCCGCTGGTGCTCGTCACCCTGGGCTTCGGCGGCGCATGGCTCGCGAATTTGCAGTTGTTCGAGCCGTATCAGCCCGTGTTCATCGCCGTCGCGCTCGCGGCGCTCGGGTGGGCCGGGTGGCGCATCCACCGGCCGGCGGCCTGCGAGCCCGGCGGAGTTTGCGCCGTGCCGTGGGTCAGGCGAAGCTACCGGATCGGCTTCTGGATCGTGGCGGCGTGGCTGCTCGCCGTCCTCGTCTTCCCTTATATCGCACCGCTTTTTTACTGAAAAAGGAATCCCGATGAGAATCCTCAAGCTTCTCTCTGTCGTCGCGTCGGCCGGCCTCGCCGCGCCGTCGTTCGCGGGAACGAAGACCGTCGCGCTCGACGTGCCCTCGATGTACTGCGAAGCCTGCCCGATCACCGTCAAGAAAGCGCTGTCGAGGGTGCCGGGCGTCTCCAACGTGAGCGTCAGCTTCGAGAAAAAGGAGGCCGTCGTCACCTTCGACGACGCCAAGGCGAGCGTGGACGCGCTGACCAAGGCGACGGCGAATGCGGGCTTCCCGTCGAAGCCGAAACCATGAGCGAGCCGATCCTCCAATCCGTGCTGACTTGTCCGCGCTGCGGCTACGCCAAGCCGGAAACGATGCCCACCGACGCCTGTCAGTTCTACTACGAGTGCGCCCGGTGCGGGGCGTTGCTCAGGCCCAACCCCGGCGACTGCTGCGTTTTCTGCTCGTTCGGCTCGGTCAAGTGCCCGCCGATGCAGGGGCAGCGCTCCTGCTGCGCTTAGCCGGCTCGCGGGGCCAGATTCCGGGGCGTGAGAAATGGGCAAGACTTACGACCTCGTGATCGTCGGGACCGGAACCGCGGCGATGACGGCCGCGATGCGCGGGCGCGCGGCCGGCTGGAGCGTCGCGGTGATCGACTTCCGGCCGTTCGGGGGCACTTGCGCGCTGCGCGGCTGCGATCCGAAGAAAATGCTGGTTTCCGGCGCCGAAGTCGTCGACTTCGCCTCGCGCATGCGCGCGCGCGGTGTCGCCGGAAAACTGGAAGTCGACTGGCCGGAGTTGATCGCATTCAAGCGCGGCTTCACCGATCCCGTCCCCGGAAAGCACGAGCGGATGTACGCCGACAGGGGAATCGACACTTTGCATGGGCATGCGCGGTTCACCGGCCGGAACACGATGAAGGTCGAGGACGAGATGATCGAAGGCCGTCATTTCCTGATCGCGGCCGGGGCGGAGCCGGTGAAATTGGGAATCCCCGGCGAAGAGCACCTGGCGACCAACGAGAATTTCCTCGAGCTCGAGAGCTTGCCGCGCCGCATCGTGCTGGTCGGCGGCGGCTACATCGCGGCGGAGTTCTCGCACGTCGCCGCGCGCGCGGGGGCGCAGGTGACGATCCTGCAGCGGGGCGAGCGCATCCTCGCGCGCTTCGATCCGGACCTCGTCGGCTGGCTGATGGAGAAGTTCCGTCACATCGGCATCGACGTTCGCACTCGAACGAAAGTCGAAAGCATCGAAAAGATCGGCGGCGGATTTTCCGTTCGCGCTTCTTCGCAAGGGAAATCGAGCACGGTCGAGGCCGATCTCGTCGTCCACGCCGCAGGCCGTGCGCCCGCTCTTGACGCGCTCGACCTCGATGCGGCCGAAGTAGCGGTGACGAACGGCCGGTTGGAGCTGAACGAGTATCTGCAAAGCGTCTCCAACCCGGCCGTGTACGCCGCGGGCGACGCGGCGCAGATGGGGCCGCCGCTTACTCCGGTGTCCAGCCACGACGCCAAGATCGCGGCTGCGAATCTGCTCGAAGGCAACAAGCGAAAGCCCGACTATACGGGCGTGCCGAGCGTCGCTTTCACCGTTCCGCCGATCGCGGCGGTCGGCTTGAGCGAAGCGGAGGCGCGCAAACGCGGGCTCCGGTTCCGCACCAAATCGCAAAAAGCGTCGGACTGGTTCACCGCCCGTCAGGCGGCGGAGCCGACTTACGGCTTCAAAACGCTGATCGAGGAGAAGACCGACCGCGTGCTCGGCGCGCATCTCCTCGGGCCGCACGCCGACGAGGTGATCAACGTTTTTGCTCTCGCGATCCGGCAGGAATTGAGCGCCGAGGCTCTCAGGACGACGATGTTCGCCTACCCGACCGGGGCTTCGGATATCGGATATATGCTGTGATGCCGCCGAAACTCTCGCCGACGCTGAAACCGTGGCAGTAGAAAAAAGACTTGACCTTGGAGCCAGCTCCAAGGTCCACACTTCCGGTCGTGAAGCCCGAGTCAGGAAACAGGAGATCGATATGAATACCGTGACGTTCAAAGTCGAGGGGATGCACTGCGGCGGCTGCGCCGAGACCATTCAGGCTCTGCTTGAGAGAAGCGCGGGCGTGCAGAAAGCCGCCGCATCGTTCGCTGAGGGCGAGGCCCGGGTGCTCTACGATTCTCGGGCCGTCACCGAAGAGCAGCTCGTCGCGGTGGTCGAGAAAGCCGGCTTCCGCGTCGCGGGCCGGAGTCATGCCTGAAACCGATCTCATGCGCCTAGCCGGCGTTCCGGATCAGTCACTGAACATCGTTTTGGAGGTTTCCCATGAGTACCGCGACCGTAGTTGATTCCGCCCCACGCTACTGGAGCGAGGAACCCTCGAGCCGGCCGGACCGGGTGCGCCTGCGCGCCCGCATCGGCGGGCTGCATTGCTCGCTGTGCACCGGGACGATCGAGAAGGCGCTGGGCAGGCAGCCCGGCGTCGACAAGGTCGCGGTGAGCCTGACTCACGAGCAGGCGCTGATCGAATACGACCCCCAAGTCGCCCGGCCCGAAGAGCTGTTTCGCACGCTGCGCGACATCGGCTATTCGGTCTCGGATCCGCGCAAGCTGCGGCCCTTCGAGGAGGAAGAACGCGACCTAGTCCGCGAAGGCCGGCGCTTTCTCGCCGCCACGGCGTTCAGCCTGATCGCCGTCGCGCTCGTCGCGCGCCCGGCCGGATTCGCGGCGATCGCGCTGCCCGCCGTGGTGATCGCGAGCCTGCTCGCATTCGTGTTTCTCGTTCTGCGCTCGCGCGGGCTGGGCGCGGCGATCGGCGGCACGTCAGTTTTGGCCGCGATCGCTGCGGGGCTGCTGCCGCTCAAAGGACAGGCCTGGTTCTCCGCGTCGATCCCCTGGATCGTCGCGTTCATGGCCGCCGTTCTCGTTTTTGGCGTCGGGCGGCACATCCTCAGGATGGCCGTTCAAGCCCTGCGCCGGGGCATCCTGAACCAGCACGTGCTGCTCGAGATCGGCGCCTTCGCCGGCATGGCCGGTGGCGTGATCGGCTTTGTGCTTGACCGGCCCGGCTATCCGACTGCGGCGTTCTTCGCGGTCACGGTCATGGTGACGACCTACCACATTTTCTCGGAGTGGCTGTCGCTCATCGTCAAGACCCGCAGCTCGCAGGCGGTGAAGCGGCTCCTCGATCTGCGACCGGACACCGCCCGCGTGGTGCGCGGCGCCGAGGAGCTCGAGCTGCCGCTCGAGAGCGTCGTGGTCGGCGATCGGGTCCGCATCCGGCCCGGCGAGCGCGTTCCCGTCGACGGCCGGGTGGCGAGCGGCCGTTCCGCCGTCGACCAATCGCTCGTCACGGGCGAGCCGATTCCGGTCGAGAAATCCGAAGGCGACAGCGTCATCGGCGGCTCGATCAACGGAACGGGAACGCTGCTTCTCGAGGTCACGGCGGTCGGGGAGGAGAGCTTCCTCAGCCGGGTCGTCCGCGAGGTCGAGGACGCGCGCGCGCTCAAGCCCGGCATCCTGCATCTGGTCGATCGCGTGCTGCGCGTCTACACTCCGGCGGTGCTGATCGTCTCGGTGCTGGCCGTGGTCGGCTGGCTCGCCGGCTCGTGGCTCTTCGCCGGGCAGGCGGACCTCGAGCGCGCGGTGTTCGCGGGCTTGAGCGTGCTCGTGATGGGGTACCCCTGCGCCGTGGGGATCTCGGCGCCGCTTTCCATCGTGCGCGGCGCGGGCGAGGCGGCGGAGCAGGGGATCCTCATGCGCACCGGCGAAGCGTTCCAGGGTTTCCGCCTCGTCGACTCCATCGTTCTCGACAAGACCGGCACGCTCACCGAAGGCCGGGCCGCGGTTCGGGAAATCGAAGTTCCTCAGGGCACCGAGCAGGAATTGCTCGCGATCGCCGCGGCCGCCGAAGCGTCGTCGGAGCATGCCCTCGCGAAGGCCGTCATCGACGCGGCGTTTCAGCGCGGCGCAGTGCCGCCCGAGGTCCGGTCTTTCGAGGCCGTTCCCGGCAAGGGCGTGATCGCGCGCATCGGCGAGGGCGAGGTGCTCGTCGGCAGCCCCGCGTTCCTCACGAGCCGCGGCGTCGACCTTTCGCGCGTCGCCGATCGCATCGGCCGTTTGGAAGAGACGGGCCGCACCGTCGTCGCGGTCGCGCTCGATGGGCGCGCGCTCGGTGCGATCGCTTTCGGCGACACGCTCCGGGCCGATGCCGCGCCCGCGGTCGCCGCCCTGCGCAAGGCGGGCCTCAACATCGTTCTCCTTACCGGCGACAACGAACGCGCGGCGCGGCGCATCGCCAAGGAGGTCGGCATCGAGGAGGTGCACGCCGGGGTCTTGCCCGAGGGCAAGGCCGAGGTCATCCGGCGACTGCAGAAACACGGCCGCGTCGTCATGGTCGGCGACGGCATCAACGACGCGCCGGCGCTGATGCAGGCCGACGTGGGGATCGCGATGGGCGGCGGCACCGACATCGCGATCGAGTCGGCCGACATCATCATCCTGTCGAACCGGCTGGAGACGCTGCCCATCGCGCGCGAGATCAGCCGGCGCAGCTACCGCAAGATGCTGCAGAACGTGACGCTCGCGTTTCTCTTGAACGGCATCGGCATCCCGGCGGCCGCCACGGGGCTCGTCTATCCGGTGTGGGCGATGGCCGCGATGGCCGTGAGCGTCACGGCGATCTTCTTCAACTCGCTCTGGGGCCGGCCGCGGCTGTTCATCGACGCCATCCTCAGCGTCGGCCGTCCGGTCGAGGCGGCGCCAGCGCACGCGGCGTGAGGGGGAGGATTCCGATGAATATCCTGATCGAAGTGTTCTCCGCGCCCGGGTGCTCGAAGTGCGCCGAGGGCCGCGAGGCGCTCAGGGCCGTCGCCGAGGCGCTCGGCAAGGACCGCATCACCTGGCGGGACTTGAACGTGCTCGAAGAAATGGATTACGCCGTGGAGCTCGGCGTCATGGCGCCGCCCGCCATCGCGATCGACGGCGAGCTGGTCTTCCCCGCTTTACCGACGCCGGAGCAATTGCGCCGGGAGCTGCTGAAGCGCTTCGCGCCACCGGCGACGATCGCTGATTCCGGCGCTCGTTGAGCGGGCATTGATGGACATTGACACCCTGCGAAGCGCGGCCGAGCAGGCGAGCGCCGTCTCGCTGGGCGTGGGTCTGCTGGCCGGGTTCCTTTTCAGCCTGAACCCGGTGGCGCTCGCCGCGATCCCGGTGTCCCTTGCGTATGTCACGAAGACGCACGAGACAAAACGCGCGTTGCTCTACGGAACGATGTTCATCTTCGGAATGATCGCGACGCACGTCCTGCTCGGGCTCGTCGCCGCGCTGGGCGGCGCGTGGGTCGAGCGGCTGCTCGGGCGGCAATGGGGATTGGTGCTCGGGCCGCTTTTGATCGTGCTCGGGCTTGCCTGGCCGGGATGGGTGAAGCTGCCGATTCCCGGGCCTGCGCTGCGGGCGAAGCGCGCGACCAACATGTGGGGGGCGTTCGCGTTGGGCGCGCCCTTTTCCGTGGCGATCTGCCCGTTCTGCACGCCGGCGCTGCTCGTGCTGCTCGGCGTGGCGGCCAGCGTGGGCTCGGCGCTGTTCGGCGTTCTGCTGCTGCTCGCGTTTGCGATCGGCCGCGCGATCCCGATCGCGCTCGGAGCCTGGTCCGTCGGGTGGATACAGAATCTGCGCGGCCTGGCTGCCTACGGGCGCGCGTTCGAGATCGTGGGCGGCGTGCTGCTCATCGCCTCGGGCTTGTACCTGCTGAACGCCTATTTCATCTGGATCCCGCCTTTGGCGGCGTAGCTCACCGGACAGGACCGAACCGCCGGGCGGCGCGAAACTCAGTGCGGCTTTGAACGATCGAACGGTTTTTACGATAGCATCGCGATTTTCCGTCGCCTGCCGCCCGGGTCGTGCAAACCGATCATCGAATCCGCGCCGCGAAGCACCTGAGGCGTCTTGTCCGGCCGCGCTCCGCCGTGGCGCTGACGATCGTCGTCTCGCTGCTGCTCCCCGGGGTCTTCTCGCTGACGGCGCCCGACCTCGCATGGCTGCTCGGTGCCGCGCCGAAGAGCGGCGAGACGGCCGGCCGTCGTCATGGTCACGGCGCGGCCGGCCACGAGAAGGACTACTCCGATATTCCCGGCTCGCCGGGCCATCCCGCGGACCATAACTGCAATCCTTGCCAGGTCCTTAAGTACCAGGCGAGCTACCTCCCCCAGTTTCCTCTCCTTCTGCCCGAACGCGCGCCGAGCGTCTTCCCGCCGCCAGTCCAGCGCGAAGCGCAGCGCGCCGGGCACGTCGCTTTTCTTCCTCCCTCCCGCGCTCCTCCGCAGCTCGCAGTCTGAAATTCGTTCGACAGTCTGAGCCAGGCTGACGGCGATCGCCGTCGCGCTCCGGACCCATGCTCCCGGCCGCGGCAATCGCGCGCGGCTTGGCGCTGCGGCACGTGGTCACCAGAGGAGACCGGCATGACTCAAACGACTTCACACGCGCGCGCGTGGAGAATGCGCGCTGCGCCGCGCGAACCGATGCGCATGGCCTCGACGCTCGCGATATTCGCCTGCGCGCTTGCGGGCTTTAGCGCCGCCGACACGGCCTTCGCCCACGGCTTCGCGGGCAAGCGCTTTTTCCCTGCGACGCTCGCCACCGACGATCCCTTCGTCGCCGACGAGCTGTCGCTCCCGACCGTTTCCAGGACCAAGACCGCGGCGAGCGGCGACGAGCCGGCCACGATCACCACGACCACGTCGCTCGACTTCACCAAGCGCATCACGCCCGATTTCGGGCTCGGGTTCGGCGCGAGCTATCTGCGCCTGAGCCCGGAGGGCGGCGACACGGTGAAAGGCGCCGATAATCTCTCGGCGAGCCTGAAATACCAATTTCACAAGAACGACGAGCACGAGAGCATCGCCTCGGTCGGTGTCGACTGGGACATCGGCAACACCGGCGCGAAGCGCATCGGCGCGGAATCGTTCAGCACGGTGACGCCGACCGTGTTCTACGGCAAGGGCTTCGGCGATCTCTCCGACGGCATGAAGTACCTGCGTCCGTTCGCGTTCACCGGCACGGCGGGCGTCGCCATGCCCACGCGCTCGAGCACCACGAGCGTGGACGAGGCCGGCATCGAGACGACGGAGCGGCACCCGAACGTGCTGCGGCTCGGCTTCTCGCTGCAGTACAGCCTCACCTACCTGCAATCCTTCGTGAAGGACGTGGGCCTCTCCGAGCCGTTCAACCGCATGATCCCGCTGGTCGAGTTTTCGCTTGCGAAGCCGCTCGACCGCGGCGGCGGCCCGACCACCGGAACGGTCAATCCCGGGATACTGTGGGTCGGGAGATCCGTGCAGCTCGGCATCGAGGCGACCATACCCGTGAACGACCGCACCGGAAGTGCGACGGGCGTGCTCGCGCAGATCCATTTCTTCCTCGACGACCTTTTCCCGAGCAGCATCGGCGAGCCGATGTTCCGAGATCGGCCATGAAGACTTCCATCGGCGTCCTTGCATTCATTGCCGCGCTGCTGTGCGCGCCGGCGGCTTTTGCCCACGCCTTTCTGGAGCGCGCGGCGCCCGCAGTGGGCAGCGTAGTGCACGCCCCGCCTGTGGAACTGCGGCTGTGGTTCACGGAGGAACTCGAGCCCGCTTTCAGCACCGTGCGTGTGCTCGATGCACATGGCAAGCAGGTCGATAAGCAGGATCCAAGCGTGGACCCTGACGACCACCGCTTGCTGCGCGTCTCGCTGCCGGCGCTCGCACCGGGCACCTACCACGTCGCGTGGCGCGTACGCTCGCATACGCACATGACCACGGGCGATTTCACTTTCGAGGTGGCGCCGTAATCGAAATTCGGTTCCGGAACTGCCGGAAGTGTAAGATCCTGTCAACCCACGCGACCAACGCGAAACCGACCTTAGGAGGGCATCGCATGCTTCGTTCATCCCCACGCAGATTGCTCAGGGCCCTGGGCGCGCTTCCGCTGATCGCGCTGTCGGCGTGCACGCCGTCCGATGCCGCAACGCCGCTGCCCAATGCCCTCGCCGATACGCCTCTTGCGACCGCAAAGGGCACGGAAACCGCCGTGCTGGCGGGCGGCTGTTTCTGGGGTGTGCAGGCCGTGTTCCGGCATGTGAATGGCGTTACGAGCGTCGTCTCGGGCTACTCGGGCGGCGCCAAGGAAACCGCCGAGTACTACAAGGTGAGCTCCGGCACCACCGGGCACGCCGAATCGGTGCAGATCACCTACGACCCTTCCCGGATCACCTACGGCCAGCTTCTGAAGGTGTATTTTTCCGTCGCTCACGATCCCACGGAATTGAACCGGCAGGGCCCGGACGTGGGAACGCAGTACCGCTCCGCCATCTTCTATTCCAACGAAG
>WNFV01002188.1_pt1 | contig 26283 bp, 26 predicted proteins | sample 5400101 | NCBI WGS metagenome assembly WNFV01 (sample SAMN13153361, study PRJNA577476) | soil metagenome | isolation source: 115 cm soil or saprolite under grassland replicate 1 | place: USA:California | collected 2016-06-15
CGCGACACCCTTGCCGTCCGGCTAACACTTCCCCTTGCCGGGTGTGTAGAGGACTTTCACCTCCAAGTCATCCAACTCGCCACCACAGCGAGTCAAACAGCGCCAGACTCGGCGCTACGCGCCATGTCTGGCGCACCAAATGAAATGCCCCGGCCGGTCCGGGGCATTTTTTTGCAAGCTGCGCGGACGCGGCTCAATCCGGGTTCAGCCGGCGCCGCTTGCTGGAAAGTTCGAGCTCGGTGAGGAGCTGCTCGGCGTCGTCGGGGTCGGTTCGGAGCCGGAAACCAAGTGTCCGCACGAGCTTCTGCATCGATGCGTTGATTCCGAGTATCGCCCCGACCAGCCGGCGGAAACCGCGGCGCTTCGCGCTCGCGATCAGCTTCCCCATCAACGCCCGGCCAAGGCCCTTGCCCTGCCACACATCGGCGACGACGATCGCAAACTCGGCGCTCTCCCGATCGGGGTTGGCCACGTAACGCGCAACGCCGACGATCTGCTCGGCGCCCGGCTTGCCGGTGAGCGCGACAAGTGCCAGCTCACGGTCGTAGTCGACCTGAGTGAAACGCGCGAGCATTTGAGGTGTCAGCTCGTGCAGGTGGTGCATGAAGCGAAGATAGCGGCTCTCGTCGGAGAGACTGGCGACAAAGGCACGCTCAGCAGCGGCGTCCTCGGGGCGAATCGGGCGCACGCGCAAAAGGCTCCCGTCGCGTAAGGTCACGGTCGTCTCGAGCTCGACCGGGTAGGGATGAATCGCCATGTGCCGGTAGCCGTGCGCGAGAACGTGGCGCTTCGGGTCTGCAACGACGCTTGCGCCGCCGACGATTGCGTCGCCGGCGGCGGCTAACACCGGCGCGAGCTCGAGCTCGATGACCCATGGCAGCGCGCAGACCAGCGTCGAGACCTTGAGCAAGAGCGCGGTCAGAGTGTGGCGTTCGGCAGCAGGCATTACGCCGCAGACGCTCGCAACCAGATCGGCGGCGAGCCGGCGGTTGAGCGGCGGCAGCATGACCTCGGGCTCGCCGCGCGATCTTGCGAGGCTAAGGGCGATGACCGATCCGAACACCGCGTCGCGGTGCACGCGGATTTCCATGGCGGTGCCGCCCGTCGCGCCGATGCTGCGCGTCATGGGCCTGGCGCGTTGCAGCGTACGTGGCGCTGCCAAGGGAAGGACCGTGATCCCGAATGCGGAGAGCAGCGTCCGCGCTTGCCGCGGCGGGAGCGCGCTGCCGGCGGAGCGCCGCGTTTGCCTGCGAATGCGTTCGGCGGCCGCAAGATCTGCTGCGGCGAATTCCGGTTGCGGCGGCGGGACTTCGAGCAACCACTCCTGGTTCTTCCGGTACGCCACCAGAAACGAGAATGCCTCGACAGCGTTCTCCGGCGTGTAGAAGTTGGCGATGCCGCCTTTTTCGAGCGCGGCGCTCGCTTCAACACGATCGACTGCACCCAACAACGCGGCGAGCACCGGCTTGGTCGCGCCCTCTGCCTCCGCCGCGACTGCGCGGGCGCTGTCCACCGGCCCCGCCACAGGCGTCGTCACATGCAGAACTACGGCGGCGTCGACATTGGCATCGCCGAGCACCGCACGCAAGGCTGCGGCGAAGCGCTCCGGTGGTGCGTCTCCCTGGATATCGAGCGGATTGGCCAGTTTGGAACCCGAACGTGACAACGCCTTGAGCGCGGCCACGGTAGCTTGCGTGAAGCTCGCGAGCGCGACGCCGACCTCGGCGGCGCGGTCCGCCACCAGCAGTCCGGGGCCGCGTCCGTTGGTCACGATGGCGAGCCGATTGCCGCTGGGGAAACGTCCCAGGGCGAGAATGCGCGCCGCACCGAAAAGTTGCGTGTATGTCGCCACGCGCACCGTCCCGGCACGCTTGAGCGCCGCATCGAATACCCGGTCCGACGACGGCGTACCGGGCGCGGCGGCAGCGTGTCGACCCGCTTTGAGAACGATGACAGGCTTGGTACGCGCCGCAGCGCGGAGCGCGGACATGAAGCGGCGCGCATCGGGCACGGTCTCGATATAGAGCACGATGCCTTCGGTTTCGATATCGGCGAGCGCAAACTCGAGGAGCTCGCTGATGTCAACATCTCTGCCCGCGCCCAGCGCGGCGACCGACGCGAAGCCGATGCCCGCGGAGCGCGCGAAGTCGAGCAGTGCGCCCACCATCGCGCCCGATTGCGAAAGCAGCGCCAGGCGGCCCGGCAGCGCAGTCGCCGCGCCGAGCGTCGCGTTGAGCCCCTGAGACGTCCTGATTACACCAAAGCTTGCCGGTCCAAGGATACGCACGCCGGATGCGCGCGCATTGGCGACGAGCTCGCGTCGCCAGCGCCGGTCATCCGTGGGCGTCGCCATCGGCGTTCCGGACAGAATCGCGGCGGCGCGCAAAAGACCACGCTCGCACTTGAGAACATTCGGCACCGCTGCCGGAGGCGCGCATATCACCGCCAGATCGATCGGCCGTCCGATGGCGGCGAGCGACGCGTACGCACGACGGCCGAGCACCTTGGCGTGGCTCGGGTTCACCGCGTAGAGCTCGCCCTTGAATTCGCCGGCAAGCATGTTTTCGTAGACGACGCGGCCCGGCGATCCCGGACGCTCCGATGCGCCAACGAGCGCAACCGAATCAGGCGCGAGCAGCGGCCGAAGATAATGCGATGGCGCCATGCGTGCGTGGAAGTCTACCGCAAGCTCGCTCGCGTCGACGCCGTAGCGAAGGATGCGCAGCGATCGCGCGCTGGCGCTCCGCTATAATCGCGGCGCAGTCGCTATCCGGGCCTGTAGCTCAGTCGGTTAGAGCAGAGGACTCATAATCCTTTGGTCGCTGGTTCGAGTCCAGCCGGGCCCACCCAGTTTTTCAAAGGCTTGGTGCGAAGTTCTTGCGTCTATTGTTGCCCTGACGTAGCCAGATCGTAACCACCGAGCAGCGAGTCGAGCCGATTGGCAGCTTTCGCGAGATGGTCGGGCGCCAGATGCGCATAGCGTTCGACCATGACCGACGAGCGCCAGCCGCCTAGCCGCTGCAACTCGTGCGTCGGCGTCCCCGATTGCCGATGCCATGAGGCCCACGTGTGCCTCAAATCGTGCCAGCGGAAATTCTCGATGCCGGCACGCTTCAACGCATTTCTCCACGCCAGCGTGTTGGCCCAGGAAATCGGCCGCCCGCGACACGTAAACACGCGCTCGGGGTGCTTCCCGAGCTGCCGACGCAACACCTTCACGGCGGTAGCGTTGAGCGGGACCGCAATCGGCCTGCGACTCTTCGCCTGAGCCGCGCCCACCCACGCGTGGCCGGTATCAAGGTTCACGTGCGACCACTCCAGACCGAGAACATTGGACTGCCGCAATCCGGTCGCCAATGCGAAGAGCACGACATCCCGCTGATGCACCGGCAACTCCCGCAGAAGCGTTTGGGCTTGCTCCACAGTGATCGAGCGTTCGCGTCCCGGACCTTCCTTGAAAAGCTTCACCTTCGGCGTCTTGTCAATCCATTCCCACTCATCGCGTGCCCGAAGCAGAATCGCTCGGACAAGCGCCAAATAGCGGTTCACCGTGGGCTTGTTCACTGTCTTGAGCCGCTCACCCTTGATCCGGTCGATGACGTCCAGCGTAATCTCGTCGAGCATCAAACCGCCCAAGAATCTATCCAACCAGCGAAGCTTTCCGATGTCTTGGTGGTGCGTGACCTTCTCCGAGGTCTCGGCAAGCCAGCGAATGACCGCTTCCTTCCATGCGCGACGCGGCTTGACGCCGAGCCGCTGTTGCTCCCACAGCGATACTTTCAGCTTGTCGTGGTACTCCTGGGCCTGAGATTTGTCTTCAGTCCCAGTGCTGTGCTGTATTTTTCTTCCGCTGTGGCAGATCTTGACCCACCAATGCGGGGAGTCGTTGCGTTTGTAGAGTGACATGGTTCCAACTCCTTGCGTTCACTCTGCAACACACGCCGCGGGTATTGTGACCGGATGTGTTCGATCAGGTCAACGTCGACGAACACCCAGCATTTGCCGATCTTGGCACCTGGAATCTCGCCGGCGCGAGCCTTCTCCTGCAGCGTCACCGGATGGATGTGAAGAAATGCGGCAGCGGCATGTAGATCGAGCGTGTTCATGCGCGAACCCTATCGGCGTGTGTTGCGATCAACCCCTATCGACCCAAGTACACCGCCGTAACCTGCTCGCGACCGTGGCCCATCTCGCGGCTGATTACCTCTCGCGCCTGGCGATCGATGGCCTTCTGCTTCGCCGTGAGCTGCTTTGACGTCGGCCCGCCGCGAGCAGGACACTCCCGGCCAGTCAATTCCTGGTAGCGCGCCTGCGCATAGAAGTGGCGATGCCCATGGAAGCCGTGAATGCCGATCCGCGCGCACTCGGCGCGGAAGTGCTGCAGGTAGTCGCGGTACGTCGCGTAACCTGGCGCCACCAGGCTCTTGCCCTTGGCGAGCGCCTTCGCCTCGTCGACCAGTTGCCTCTGTTCCAAGGTGCGGATGGGAATCTCGCGTTCCCTCCCGCCCTTGGTCCAGGAATCCTTGAGTAGGAGTACATTGCCCCGATCCGCCCACGCCGGAATAATTTTGATTGATTCCTCGCGGCGCAGGCCGAACAGTGCTTGGAAGCAGAGCGACATATGAATGAAGAGATCCGGGATTTGCTCAAGCTTGTCCATATCGAGTTCCTTTGCTTTGCTAATGTTGGTGACGTAGACCCGATCCGGAATGCCGTAGGCGGCATTGGTGCGGGCGATGATGTTTTCCTTGCCGATCTTCTCCGCCCACCAGCGCAATGCCGACATCCGGTTCTTGATGGTCCCCGGCGAGAGTTCCTCGGCAAGCCAGCGCTCGACCAGCTTCTCGACGTGCTTCGGCTTCAGGCTGTGGGCGTTCATATGCCGGAAGCCCATCTCGTGGAGCTGGTCGGCGATGAGATCGAGGATGTGCTCCCGATCCGCTTGGGTGGCATAGCTGCCATCGCGGTTGTGCTGGCAGAGCTGCTTCAAGTCGTAGTTCAGGTCACGCATCGGTACCTCCTTTCGCTTCCTTTCGTCAGGGCCCGCTAAAATCGTCGTAGAGCGTTTCGTTCTTGCTGCCTTGGTGTAATCACGTTTGGTAAGTGTTTCTGCTCGCCTGGGGCGCCAGTGGCAGCCGCAGGGGGTACTCTGAGCACGGGACACCACTCCCGTTGTGTGCAGTTGTTGTGCTTCTCGCCAGCGCTGCACGGCGCTTACTCGGCGTCGCGACCGCGCTCCCCCGGGGAAGCGCTCCATCGCGAGAGTCATTAACCCAGGACTCAAGGAGCGCCGTTAAGGCGCGGCTGTTTGATCCCTTACGGGAATCATTCGGCGAGGAGCGTTGCGCTCCTCGCGGAGATGGCGTGATGGCCCTCAAGCGGCCATCACGTGGTTCGGAGCCGTCGATCACGCGACGGGATGTCGCGTAGAGGCAGAGACAGTGCCGATGCGCGCGTACGTCACTAGCAGTGACGACGCGCGCGAAGCGCCATGCGAGCGCGCTACGGCCTCACGCCACGTCGTGTGGGCGAGCTCAAGGCTCGCGGCACACGAGCGGCGCGAAGGCCTTTGCGCACGCACCGCCAGTAGGCGGCGATCTCGGGGTGGGGCTCGGATGAAAGCCGGCGACGCCTGCGCTTCTCTGCAGGCGCCACGGCTACTCAGGTGGCAACGCTCAAGGCATCGGGTGGCGCAATGGTCCCCGTCGTTCCGACGGGGACGCGCGAAAAAGCACGCGCACGGACAGTCGCGCCGCTCCCGCTACCCTGAGGTTGCACCTAGACGTATCGATCCCGCGCCTAGCGCAGAACCGCTACGTCGCTTAGGACGCTTTCGCGTCCGCGACCGAGGCAACTGACAACGTTGCCTGGTCCCTCTTGAAGAACCAGACGCTCACATCAAGCGTGAACACCGGACCACCCCTCGCGGGATGTCTCCTGACAGGTCGCCGGAAGCGCGACCCCACACTGACTTACATCGCCGTTAAGGGACGGCGGCGATCTCTCCGACCGTCTTGGGGACGGCCCTTGTTGCAATTGCCCCGCGTCTTGCGACGCCCGCGCAGTCTCAAGGGCTCTCCCACGCGCGTTACTTCCTCCCGAAACGCCTTGACGGCGCGCACGAAGCGATACGGGCTTACTTCACGCTCTACGGGTCCGACGACCCAAACTGTCTGCTGCTTGCCTACTTCTACGCGGCCAGCTAACGTGCTTGCCTTCGTGCCCGCGATGGGCAACCAGGGATAACAAGCTACCTGCACAAACGTTGAGATCGATCGTCCCCCCTTCTCAGATTGGATTCCAGTCGAAATGGCGCCAAAAGAGGGGGGCTTTCGGCATTAGCACGGTCTCGTGGTGCCGCGCTCGATCGCGGCTGACAACCCGAAAAGCTTTTAAAAAGTAGGGGCTTAACTGAACAGCCTGGGCACGCTCCATGCCGGCAGAGCGGTGGAGATGGGCGGCCCGGTGTCACCGTCTCAGTGCGGCCAAAACCAGACATGCCAAGACGGAAAGTAAAATGTCGGAATTGACGTACTAAAAGCCAAAAGACGTTAGGCGCTTAGACACTTATGCCGGAAGCTCTTCCTTCCAAGGTGATTGTTCGCCGGGCCGCACCGCGAGACTATTCGGCCAGGCTCGACGGCGCCGTGCCATCAGACTGTCGTATGGAATAGCGTAGGTGGCTGTACTCTTTCGTGCGGCGCCACTTAAACCCAGCTTGGCGTCAAGACTTAACGCAGCCGTTAGCGCGGCGGCATCGAACTGTGGCGCGCCGGGATCGTCAAGCGAGGCTCCGCCGCCGGGAAGTGCTCGTTCATTGTTCATGGATCAACTCCATCAATCTGCTGGGGAAGGCTCCGAGCTTCGTGTCTATCGTGCGCCGGTGCCGGGGCTTGGCAGTAATGACGACCTGCAGCGTGATTCCGAGGGCGAGGATGATAGGTGCTCCAAAGACCAAGAACGTCTGCCAATCACTGGGGCTCGCAACCATCATTGCAAACACGGGAACCACGATTGAGAGGCCGATAAAAAGGCCAGCGATGAAACTGCCTGCTTGCCGAAATCTTGCCAGGGGGTTCTTCATGATTCACCCTGATCCTGATTGTGATGGCCGCGAGGCCAAGGTAGTCAATCCGTTGGCGCCCTTACGGCGAAATAGAGTCGCCCAACGGCTGCGGATCGGGGACGGCTGAAGCCGCTCACACCTGTCACATCGGCTTGACCAGGGTTTCATGCGACAGCGGCCGGGTGCCCCGCTTCAGTGCGATAGTGCAGCGGATCTCTGAGATTCTGCAATTCCCGGTAATAGTAGAGCGGCGTAGGCCGCTTTCCATTGAATCTCAACCGTTTTAAGAATTCGATTTCTTCCTGAGTCACGTTTCCACTGAGTGAAGCATCCTGCAGGAATCCGTTGAGCCCCGGCTCGCCCCCGAAAGGTTGGTCGGGTTCCGTTTCAACAAACTCAAATCGCTTCGAGGGCCTTGGGGCCAATCTTCGGTTAAGCACAATTTGCATACCGAAGCTCGAGAGGTCGGTATCCCAGGAGTCGATCAGCGGATCCAGGAAGGAAACGCAGTTCTCCAATGAAACATGGAAGACGTCTGTGTCCAGAAACTCGAGGATCATGACCCGCATCTGCTTATAGCTTCGGCCACTGAGTCGAGCCATCGAGTGGAGCCACTTTTCACTTTTCAATTCCTCCCGGGCGACTTGCTTGCTCACATCCAGAAGTTTCTGTGTGACGAGGCGTTCGAGTTCACCAAAGGGCTGCTTCTCAAAGATCGCTCGTATCTGTTGCTGTTTTCCCGGTGCGCACTTGCGGACTACCAACTCTCGAACTTCATGGAACAAAGGCGCCGGTGGGTCCTCGAAATGTCTCTTCAACGCTTCCCTGCGCTGGAGCTCGGCTAACTTCGCCAGCTTACCGCTTGACAGCTTGAGAAACTTGCCCATCTTCTCGTAGATGTCTGTTCGATCGGGCGCGGGGGGCAATTTCTTCCGAGTCAGAAGCTGGGAAATATAGGACTCCGTAACTTCGACGGCAGCCGCCAAGTCCTTCTGCTCGAACCCCAGTTGTTCCAGCCGTTGCTTGATGACTAAACAAACATCCACCGGATGCCTCCGTAATTAACCGCCATGGATTAAGCATCGCAGATATTCGCAGATCGTGCTTGACAAGTCAAGTGAATTAACCTATTGTCGTTAATGGACTGAGGGAGTCTTCCGGTCGTCTTAACTACAGACGATTATCTGCAATTCCCCCTTGGCCATGACAACCAAGGAAACATATATGTATGCACGTCGCGTATCCATGAAGTTGAAGCCCAACAGCACGGTCGAGTTTACCCAGCGGCTGGAAAAGGACGTCATCCCTCTGCTTCGAAAACAGAGTGGGTTTCGGGATGAAATCACGTTCGTTGTCCCGGGTGGAACCGAGGCTTTCGGTCTGAGCTTGTGGGACACCAAGCAAAACGCCGACAACTACAATCGCGGGGGTTACGCAGAAGTGACCAAGATCCTGGCGAAGGTGATTGACGGAACTCCTAAGCTCGAAACCTACGAGGTTGCCAACTCCACTTTCCACAAGATCGCTGCTGCTGCTGTGACGGCCTAAAAGCAGTAGGTATTTTGATTCGGCAGGAGGGGGAGAAACAACTCTAACGATGACAAACGTGGCGATTGCCACTTGCTTTATCTCTAGGCAGTGGCCCGACTCTCATCCGGGCCATTTGTTTTTCTGGGAGGGCCCAAAACTGTAAGCAGCAGTTTGGGGCCCGGTCCGTAGCATGACTATTCAAAAGGAAGGCATTATGCAAAACCTTATCTCCTACGATCCAAGGACTGAAACCGGTCTTGACGAATTGTTCCGCGGTTTCTTCAAGCCCGTGCGCGTCGAAGGCGCACCCACCCCGGTAGTGATCAAGATGGATGCGACCGAAACCGAGAACGGTTACCTGATTCACGCCGAAATGCCGGGCGTGAAGAAGGAAGACATCGACGTCGCGATCGAGGGCAACCAGGTCACTATCACGTCCGAAGTTAAGCAGGCATGGGAAAAGAAAGAAGGCGACAGGATGCTGCGCAACGAGCGGTATTTCGGCAACATCTATCGTAGCTTTATGCTGCCGGCGGAGCTGGACGAGTCGGCGTGCGAGGCCAAATACGACAACGGTGTCCTCGAGCTCAAGCTGGTCAAGCAGGCCGCGGTGGCGGGGAAAAGGCTGGCAATCCAGTAACCAGCACCACGCGGAAGGAGTCGCTTCCTTCCGATAGTGGCACATTGCCGTACAGCCGCCTGAACGTAGATTGCAACATCTTTTGGACACATGAGGAGCGAGGCACTAGCGTGACAAACGCGTCGGTGCGGGGAATCAATCGGGAAATGGCGTTTCGCTCGGCACGTCGCAACCTCAATGCTCTGGATGTGGTAGACGATCCGTTACGAATCTGCGGCGGCAATTGGACGATGCAGGGATTTCGGCGTTCCGGGCACGTTCACGACGAGTCCGAGTGCCAGATTTCGATAGCTGAGTTCATGGCCGACACGCGGGAGCGCCACGACATCGTCGAATAACACTCCTGCAAATGCGCCGGTGAGGTGCTTCAGGTGAGTCGTTACCGAGCCAGGAACACCTCATGTACCTCATTCCCACCCCTACCAGACAACGCGCTTCCCCTGTCATGCGCGACAGGTTCTTGAACGCATTGGATCAGCATGATCAGCCCGCCCTTCGCGACACCGCGCGCGATCTCTTGGGTTGCGTGAATCCTCTGCCCTCCGGGACTTGCATTCTTCTCGGGCTGGCACTGGCAGCACCTACGGAGATGCAGCAGACGCGATAACAAGTTCGCTGCGTGCCAAACCTGACGCCGCATGACGGAATGGTCAGGGGCCGCGCCGGCCGAAAGCTAAAGCGGGTCTGAGCGCATCCTCTGCTTTCGCTACGTGACGAGGTGATTCAGTGATTGAATGTTCCCGGTTGCTCGCCCTTTCGCGCGGCTCGCCGCCGTCGCCGATTAACCCGATTCGTTGAACGACTGCTTTGGAGAAGCCCCACCGCCTGCTGTGGGTCGCCTGCGGCCGTCCAGGTCATCGATAAAACTCAACAGTGCCCGTCGCGTGATTCAAAGTCAGGGTTCAACGCGACGATAGCGAGCGTAGCCATTTCGTAACTTCGTTTAGCGCTTTGCAACTGCTCTTAGGCTGTTCGTAGCTGCTCTTGAAACTTGGCGTGTGTTGCAAGAGCCTGATTAGAAAACTTTTCCCAACTGAGCGTCGGCCTCATAATCCTTTGGTCGCTGGTTCGAGTCCAGCCGGGCCCACTTGTATCAAGCCAGCAGTTCGCGCACGGCAGGCGGTCATCATTACTCCGCATCCAGCAGGTAACGCGGCGCTTCGCGAGCTTTTGCCTCTATGAGCGCATGAGCCAAATCGTGCTTTTCCTCGACAAGCCGGAGCACCATCGCTCGCAATATCTGAAGTTCGTCCAGCCCATTTGCGCGATGCATCTTGATAAAGGCGCGAACCGTCGCATCCTTGAGCGACAACCTTTCGAGGTCCGACCAAGTTACCTTGAGCACGCCACGACCCACGCTACCCTCTGCCTGTTCTGCGCGCTTTACAAGAATCGAAACCAGTCGCATGTCGATTCCGTTATCCGCGCTTGGGAACGGCTGTCCACGTTGCCCGGTTTTCGGCACCAAGGGAGTCGTAATACTCGCGCAGCGCAAGCAGTTCATGAAGGACGTCGGGCGGAAAGCCATGGCGGTCGCCCCGGTCGTCGGTAAACAGGCAATCCATGTAGCTTTGCAAGGATTTGGAGTCGCGCCAGATTGCCGCGATGACGTTTGCGATTCGGCCGTAGTGATGCAAGAGGGCCGTCGGTTGGACGTCGAGCGGAAGGCTCGCGTTCCATTCCAAAGTCGGCGGCAACGGCTCGCTCGCCGGCGTCGCCTTGCGCACGCCCCTGTACTGCGCTTTCGGCGACGCGCCGCGGGGCGCCGCCGCTTGAGCCTCGGCCGGGGAGTGCCTTTTCGCCCGATGCGCGTGCATGTCGTTGGACGGCAAGCGGTCGAATCTGCGATAGATCGACATAGAGCATTCCAAGAAAATCTCGAGCTGGCACGGATAGAGCAATAGACATGCCGAACTCGTGGCGACGTGCCGAACTCGTGGCTTGTCGATTACATCTACGGTCTCGAGCATTGCCCCGTCGTTCGGCCGCGCGCTTCGATCCTACTTCCGGTGCAGCTCATTCCGGCGCGGCGCGAAGCGGTCGCGCTAGAATCGCGATATGTGCGGGCGCTTCACTCTCACTCAGCCGGCGAATATCGCAGCCAAGTTCGGGCTCGACAACTTCGCGCCGGTCGAGCCCGAGTTCTACGAGCCGCGTTTCAACGTGGCGCCAACCCAGCGCATCGTCGTGATCCCGACGCGCGACATGCAGCGCGAGGCGCGGCGGATGCGCTGGGGACTCATCCCGAGCTGGGCGAAGGATGCTTCGATCGGATCGCGTCTGATCAATGCGCGGGCCGAAGGTATCGATACCACGCCGTCGTTCCGGGCCGCGTTCAAATACCGGCGCTGCCTGATTCCCGCGGACAGCTTCTATGATTGGCTGCCGACGGCGCAAGGCAAGCAACCCTTTCGGATCATGCTGGCAAGCGGCGAGTTGTTCGCATTCGCCGGACTGTGGGAGCGCTGGAAAGACCGCCAAGGCGAAGCCGTAGAGTCGTGTTGTATCGTGACCTGTGCACCCAATGAGCTGGCCGCCAGATTCCATGATCGAATGCCGGTAATCATCGCACCCGAGGACTATGACACCTGGCTGACCGGCACGCCCGAGCAGGCGCTCGCGCTGCTCAAGGCGTATCCGGCGGAGGCGATGCGCGCCTATCCGGTGAGCGCCAAGGTCAACAGCCCGAAGAACGACGGCGCCGAGCTCGTCGATCCTATCGACGAATGAGCGCGCGCTTCGCACCGATGTCTGCGCAACGCAGTCACATGAACGTGATGTACTCTGCAGTCGCGCGCTAAGCTTGAGCGGTCGCGACAGATGCGATGAACGCCGCCGCGTTCCGTCGCCAAGTGACGCGCGACGGCGGGCACACCGGGGCCTCGGCACGATGCAGCGACAGCAGGGCTTCTTTTGCGCCGGTCTGGAATGCTGGCACAGCCCTTGCTGCATGTCGTGTACCCGGGCGGGACGACGCTCCCCTGGTTCACTCCTCGCCCTTCGCGTCGTCTCCGCACCGGGACCCCTTCGCGCTGTCCTGCTGCTCTCTCAAACCGCAAGGTGCGCGCGCACGTTGTCGCCGTCCATCGCCGAACCTGCGCCGCGGGACACCACTTCGCCGCGCGAGAGCACGACGTAATGGTCGGCGAGCGACTTGGCGAAATCGTAATATTGCTCGACGAGCAGGATCGCCATTTCGCCACCCGATACCAGCTTGCGGATGGCGCGCTCGATGTCCTTGATGATCGATGGCTGAATACCCTCGGTGGGCTCGTCGAGGATCAGAAGCCTGGGGCGCATCGCCAGCGCGCGACCGATGGCGAGCTGTTGCTGCTGGCCCCCGGAAAGATCTCCGCCACGCCGGTGCAGCATGCTGCGCAAGACCGGGAACATTTCGAAGACGATCTCGGGAAGCCGGGCGCGCCGTGACTGCGCCGCCAGGCCCATCTGCAGATTTTCCTCGACCGTAAGCCGCGGGAATATGTCGCGTCCCTGGGGCACGTAGCCAATTCCCAGCGCCGCCCGCGCATGCGGCGGCAGCGAAGCAATGCCGCGGCCGTCGAAACTGATTTCCCCCGAGCGGATCGGCAACAAGCCCATCAAACACTTGAGCAACGTCGTCTTGCCCACCCCGTTGCGCCCGATGAGCGCCGTGCACGCTGCGGTCGGCACGTCGAACGCGACGTCGCGCAGAATATGGCTGCCGCCGTAATACTGGTTCAGGCCCGCGACTCTGAGCATGGTCAGCGCCCGAGGAAGACCTCGATCACCTGCTGGTTCTGCTGGATCTGCTCCATCGAGCCTTCGGCGAGCACGCTGCCTTCGTGCAGCACGGTGACCTTGTGGGCGATGCGCGCCACGAAGTCGACATCGTGCTCGACCACGACCAACGTGTACCGGCCGGCGAGGGAGATGAAGAGCTCCGCGCTGCGCATCGTCTCCGCGTCGGTCATACCCGCGACCGGCTCGTCGAGCAGCAGCACCTGCGGCTCCTGCATCAGCAGCATGCCGATCTCGAGCCATTGCTTCTGCCCGTGCGAGAGAAGACCTGCAGGACGCCCCGCTTCCGGCAGGAGCTTGATCGTCTCGAGCGTGCTCGCGATGCGATCGCGCGCCGCGCCGTCGAGGCGCGCGCGCAGCGTGGGCCCGACGCGCTTGTCCGCCTTCATCGCGAGCTCGAGATTCTCGAAGACCGAATGCTGCTCGAACACGGTCGGCTTCTGGAATTTGCGGCCGATGCCGGCTCCGGCGATCTCGGCTTCGGTCAGCCGCGCGAGATCGATCGTCTGGCCGAAATATGCGCTGCCGGCGTCGGGCCGCGTCTTGCCGGTGACGACGTCCATCATCGTCGTCTTGCCGGCGCCGTTGGGTCCGATCACGCAACGAAGCTCGCCGGCATCGACGATGAGCGACAGGTTGTCGAGCGCCTTGAAGCCGTCGAAGCTCACGCTGATGCCGTCGAGATAGAGGATCCCGCGGTGCGTCGTGTCGACACCCTCCGCAAGCAGTCTCGCCCCGGTTGCGACCGGATCATCCCAGTGTTCGCGCGCGCCGGCACCGCTCATGGCGTCTTCCTTCGCGAATGCCACAGGCCGGCAAGCCCGCGCGGCAGAAACAGCGTGACCAGGATGAACAACAGGCCCAGCGCGAAGAGCCAGTACTCGGGAAACGCCTTGGTGAACCAGCTCTTGCCGAGGTTGACCACCGCCGCACCCAGTACGGGTCCGAGCAGCGTGCCGCGCCCGCCGATCGCTGTCCAGATCGCAATCTCGATCGAATTGGCCGGGGACATCTCGCTCGGATTGATGATCCCGACCTGCGGCACGTAGAGCGCGCCCGCGATGCCGCAAATGACTGCGGAAAGCGTCCAGATGAACAGCTTGAAGTAAACCGGATTGTAGCCGGAGAACATCACGCGCGTTTCCGCGTCGCGGATCGCCGTCAGCACCCGTCCGAGCTTGGACATGACAATCCAGCGCCCGAGCAGCAGAAATCCCAGCAATGCGCCTGCAGTCGTCATGAACAAAGCCACGCGCGTTTCCGGCGCGGTGATAGGGAAGCCCAGGATGCGCTTGAAGTCGGTGAAGCCGTTGTTGCCGCCGAAGCCGGTGTCGTTGCGGAAAAACAGGAGCATGAACGCGTACGTCAGGGCCTGCGTGATGATCGAGAAATAAACGCCCTTGATCCGCGACCGGAACGCGAAGAAGCCAAACACGAATGCCAGCAGCCCCGGCGCCAGTACGACGAGCGCCGCCGCGTACCCGAAGTGATCGGTGAAGCTCCAGTACCACGGATATTTCTTCCAGTCGAGGAACACCATGAAGTCCGGGAGGTCGCTCTGATAGACGCCGTCGTGCCCGATCGAGCGCATCAGATACATGCCCATCGCGTAGCCGCCGAGCGCGAAGAAAAGCCCGTGCCCCAGCGACAGGATTCCGGTGTAGCCCCAGATCAGATCCATCGCCAGCGCGACGATCGCATAGCACATGATCTTGCCGATCAGCGTCACCCAGTAGTCGGAGATGTGCAGAGCGCTGTCTGCCGGCACCGTCAGATTCAGCAGCGGAAACACGACCAAGAGCACGACCGCCGCCAGCCCGTAAAGCGACCATCCTCCCGGCGATAGCAGGCTCAGATAACGCGGCGCGCCCAGAGTCGCGTCGGGCATGAAAGCCCGGCCCAAGATCATGTCTCCATGGCCCGGCCCTTGAGCGCAAACAGACCCTGCGGCCGCTTCTGGATAAAGAAGATGATGAACACGAGCACGGCGATCTTGGCGAGCACGGCGCCCGACCAGGCCTCGAGGAGCTTGTTGACAATGCCCAGGCCGAGCGCCGCGTACACGGTGCCCGCGAGCTGGCCGACGCCGCCCAGCACGACGACCATGAATGAGTCGACGATATAGCTCTGGCCGAGATCGGGTCCGACGTTGCCGATCTGCGATAGCGCGCAGCCGGCCAGGCCCGCGACCCCCGCCCCGAGGCCGAAAGCAAGCGTGTCGACCCGCCGGGTCGGCACGCCGGTGCAGCTCGCCATGGCCCGGTTCTGCGTAACCGCGCGCACGAATAGACCCAATCGCGTTCGCGTCAGCAGCAACCAGATGAGCAGCAGTACCAGTGCGGCGAAAGCGATAATCGCGATGCGGCTCCACGGCAGCACGATGCCCGTCATCGCGACGAAGCCGCCGGACATCCACGACGGATTCTCGACTTGCACGTTCTGCGCGCCGAAGATCGTGCGCACTGTCTGCATTAGAATCAGGCTGATGCCCCAGGTCGCCAGCAGCGTTTCCAGCGGCCGGCCGTAGAGGAAGCGGATCACGCAGCGCTCGAGCGCCATGCCGACCAGCCCCGCCGCAGCGAATGCCATCGGTACGGCGCAGACCAGGTACGCATCGAAAGCGCCGGGGGCGTAGCGGCGAAACAGATTCTGGACCACGTAGGTCGCGTACGCGCCGACCATGATCAGCTCGCCGTGCGCCAAGTTGATAACGCCCATCAGGCCGTAGGTGATCGCGAGGCCCAATGCTGCCAGCAGCAAGATGCTGCCGAGGCTTGCGCCGCTGAAAATGCGGCCGATCATTTCACCGGTAGCGAGCTTGTTCTCAACGGTACGCAGCGATTTGTCAGCTTCGCTGCGCACTTCCGCATCGGGTTCGACGTAGCTACCGCCCTTCTGCTCGAGGACACCGAGCAGCAGAGTCTTGGTACTCGGATTGCTGCTTTCGGCAAGTGTGCGAATGGCGGCGATGCGCGTCGCCCTGTCCGTGCTGGCAAGCTGGATGGAAGCCCGTGTCTGAGACAGGAGCTCCTTGATCTCCGCGTCGCTTTCCTTCGCGAGCGCGGTCGTAATCGCCGCCAACATATCTTCGTCGGCGCTGTTCTGCAGCTCTTTGGCGGCTGCCAGGCGAGCGGACCGGTCCGGGGCGAAGAGCTTCAATGCAGCGATCGCCGTGCCGAGGCCCCTGCGTATGCGGTTGTTGACGACGATATCGTCCCTGTTCTCGGGCAGAGGGCTCACCGTCTTCCCGGTCAGTAGATCCGTCGCGTTTTCTCCCTGGACCAGCAGCACTTGTTCCTCACCGACGGTCTGCACCTCGCCGTCGAGGAATGCCTGCAGCAGCGGCAGCGCCTGGGGATCGCCGCCGGCGGACAGTGCACCGATGGCCTTGATCTTGTCGTCGCTTTCCCCGAATGCGAGATCGCGGATCGTCTGCGGTGCGACCGCCCCCATCGCCGACGAAGCCAGCAACGCCACGATGATCGGCAGCCAGCCGCGCGCCAACGCTGCGACGAAGCGTTTCATCGTGGCCCCTCTCCTGCCGGAAGGCAAAACGAAAGACACAGCGAACGGCAGCGAGTGATCACGGGCCGCCGCCGCCGCTGTGCCACATCAAGAGCCACTGATGCCCGCGCCGCCTGCCCTGAGCAACGTGGAAAGGCGCTCGCGCGGGATGACGCCACTCATCGTCGCCCCGGCGGAGGCCGGGGCCCAAGTTCGTACCATGGACGCGGTCGCCTCATCAAATTGGATCCCGGGCCTCGCGCCGCGCGCTCGCCCGGGATGACGCATCCGTTTCCGATCGCGCTCGCGCCTGCGGCGCGTCGCTCTCGGACAGCCGCCGCGGCCTCCTTGAACGTGCATCGTTACCCTGCATCGTTGCGTGTCGGCCGCTTTTCCGCGCTCCGCTCCGGGTCGCGCGCTTCGCGCCTACCCCTGCGCGCGTCTTACTTCTTCTCCGGCTCGTCCTTCTTGCCCTTGTCCTCGGGAATGTACGGACTCCACGGCGTCGCCTTGATCGGACCCGGAGTCTTCCAGACAACGTTGAACTGGCCGTTCGCCTGCACCTCGCCGATGAAGACGGGCTTGTGCAGATGGTGGTTCTTCTCGTCCATCTTGATCGTGAATCCGTCCGGCGCCTTGAACGACTGACCGGCCATCGCGGGAATCACCTTGTCGACGTCGGTCGATTTGGCTTTCTCGACTGCCTGCTTCCACATGTTGATGCCGACATAGGCTGCTTCCATCGGATCGTTGGTGAGCGGCTTGTCGGCGTTGGGCAGCTTCATCTTCTTGGCATACGCCGCCCATTTCTTCTTGAATTCTTCGTTGGCCGGGTTCTTCAGTGACATGAAGTAGTTCCAAGCCGCGAGATGGCCGACCAGCGGCTTGGTATCGACGCCGCGCAGCTCCTCTTCCCCGACGGAGAATGCGACGACCGGCACGTCCGTGGCTTTCAATCCCGCATTGCCGAGCTCCTTGTAGAACGGAACATTGGAATCACCGTTGATGGTCGACACCACCGCGGTCTTGCCGCCGGAGGCAAACTTCTTGACGTCTGCGACGATCGTCTGATAGTCGCTGTGGCCGAAGGGCGTGTAGGTCTCCATGATGTCCTTCTCATCGACGCCCTTCGACTTGAGGAACGCGCGGAGGATCTTGTTGGTCGTGCGCGGATAGACGTAATCGGTGCCGAGCAGGACCCAGCGCTTGGCGCCGCCGCCCTCCTTGCTCATCAGGTACTCGACCGCCGGGATCGCCTGCTGATTCGGCGCCGCCCCGGTGTAGAAAACGTTTTTCGACAGCTCCTCTCCCTCGTATTGCACGGGATAGAAGAGCAAGCCGTTCAGCTCCTCGAACACGGGCAGCACGGACTTGCGCGACACCGACGTCCAGCAGCCGAAGACGACCGCTACCTTGTCCTGGGTCAGGAGCTGCCGCGCCTTTTCCGCGAACAGCGGCCAGTTCGACGCCGGGTCGACAACGACCGGTTCGAGCTTCTTGCCCATGACACCGCCCTTGGCGTTGATCTCGTCGATCGCCATGAGCGTAACGTCCTTGAGCACCGTTTCGCTGATCGCCATCGTCCCCGAAAGCGAGTGCATGATGCCGACCTTGATCGTGTCCGCTGCGAGCAGCTGCGGAGCGACGGCGAGTCCGCCGGTCGCGAGTGCGGCATAGAGCGTCAGTCGTTGCAGAAAGCTTCTTCGTTGCATGGAGTTACCCCGTATCGAATGGTTGAGAATCGCTTCCCCTGAGTTGATCGCAGGACGAAAGCGCGCACCGCGCAGCATTGGTGCAGCAAACGCCCCGGCATTGCATGTTTCGCACGATCCATGCCATATGGCTTTCGCATATGGTAAGACGCTGTTTTTGCTCCCTTGTCCTGAAGGGTCGGGCAATCCAACCGGGAGCTATCGCCCGTTAGGATGAACGAAGCGGCCCATCGCGGTGCGTGCCGGCGGCCGATGCACTGATTTGGAACCGGTATCGGCCCGGCGCCTCAGAGAACAAGCCTTTCCGCGACGGCTCGCACCGGCGCGTGAAGTTCCAGGCGCCGTAGCCTGGGCTGAGCGCGGAGCGCGATGCCCGGGACGGCATGACGTGAACGACAGTGCGCCAAAAGCAGAGCAGTTTGCGTAGCCCGGGCTGACCCCGGACTTGATCTGGGAGACGCCCGGGACTCATGTCGTTCCGAAGCGCCGCCCCGGGCTTCGCCCTACGGGCTCAACCCGGGCTACGTCCTTCCCCTCGAGCAGCAGCTTTTGCGACGGCCATCATGCCGCGCTCGTCGATGAATTGCACGACGGCGTCAAGCCCTTGGCCCGTCTTGAGATTCGTAAACACGAACGGCCGCTCGCCGCGCATCTTGCGCGCGTCGCGGTCCATCACCTCGAGCGACGCGCCTACCAGCGGCGCCAAATCGATCTTGTTGATCACGAGCAGGTCCGACTGGGTGATGCCGGGCCCTCCCTTGCGCGGAATCTTGTCGCCGGCGGCGACGTCGATGACGTACAGCGTGAGGTCGGAAAGCTCGGGCGAGAACGTCGCGGCGAGATTGTCGCCGCCGCTCTCTACGAAAACGATGTCGAGATTGCCGAATCGCTGCGTGAGTCGATCGATCGCTTCGAGATTGATCGATGCGTCCTCGCGGATCGCCGTATGCGGGCAGCCTCCGGTTTCGACGCCGATGATGCGTTCGGGCGGAAGCGCGTCGTTGCGCACGAGGAATTGCGCATCCTCTTCGGTGTAGATGTCGTTGGTGACGACCGCGAGCTCGTAGCGCTCGCGCAAGCGCCGGCAAAGCGCCAGCGTGAGCGCGGTCTTACCCGACCCGACCGGGCCGCCGATCCCCACTCGCAACGGCTGTGTCATGGGCATGAGCTCAGGAGCCTGTCGGGCTTACTGTCGCGTGAGAGCAAGCCCGACAGGCTCCCTATGAACGGAATAATCGAGTGTACTGCGTCTCGTGCCGCGACGATGCCAGCGCGAGCCCGGGCGCGAAGGACGAGACGTCCTCGTCGGCGATCGAGCGGGCCAGCGTGACCGCGGCGGGAATCCGCGCCCCGAGCTCGACGAGCAGCCGCTGACCGGCGGAGTGACCGAGGGGAATCGTCTTCATCGCGGCGAGCACCTGATTCTCGAGCCACGACCAGACGTAAGCAGTCAACGCTGGCGCCGCCGGCACGTCGAATCCGCGGACGATGAGCGCGTAGGCGCCGGGCAGCGTGACAGGCGCCATCGCCGCCGCGGCCGCGGCCGCCGGCGTATCCAGGAGCTCGAGGTCGGACGCGAGCTTCACGAGCGACGATCCCATCTGTTCGGTCTCGGCGCGAAGCTCCGCCGTCTCGCGCGAAGCGCGGAACCAGTCGTTCCATTCGCCGGCTTGCGACCAGTCTCCGCGCTGTGCGGCATTGAGCAGGCGCCAGACGACGGCGGCCTCGCCGGGAGCGACGACGAGCTCCAGCGCCTCGCCGATCCAGACCTGCGCTGTGGCGGCGTCGCGGACGCCTCCGGCCGCAACGACCCATTCGAGCCCCTGCGAATAGCTGTACGCTCCGATCGGCAATGCGGGACTCGCGAGCTGCAACAGCCGCACCAGAGCCAACGTCGGTGCTAGCGGATCCAAATCGTTCATCGCCGCGGCGCGGGGCGCTGCCCGAAGTCGTGGATGATGCCCGCGTGCTTCGCCTCGCTCGAGTGGTGATGATGTCCCGCCGCGTATGCGCCCGCCTCGGGTTCGAACGGCGCCGACACCGCCGTGACCGCGAAGCCCATGCCGAGCAGCATCTCGGCTAGAACGCGATCGGCGAGAAAGCGCAGCCACCCTGCGCCGATTTCTACCGGGCAGTGGCGGTTGCCGAGATGGTAGGCCGCACGGGCGAGGCAGCCCGGGTCGGAGCTTTTCACCTCCATCACCGCCTCCGACGCGGCGATGACGCGGACGACCCGGCCGTCATCGGCGACGAGGCAGTCGCCGCCGCGCAGCACCGCGCCGCGGTCGAGGAACAGGCCCACCTCTTCCCCGGACGGCAATGCGGTGCGCAAGCGGCTTTTGCGGCGCAGCTCGAAAGGTAGCGTGAGCTCGACGTCGGCATCCTCGTGTTTTGCGCTCCTCTGCCGAACGATCAGCATTGTCTTCAGAACAGGAAGTAACGCTGCGCCAGTGGCAGCTCCGTCGCCGGCTCGCAGGCGAGCAATTCGCCGTCGGCGCGGACGACGTAAGTTTCCGGATCGACCTCGATCTTCGGCAGCGCATCGTTGTGTTTCATGTCGCGCTTTCCGATCTTCCGCGTGTTCTTCACGGCGATGAGCGGCTTGCCGAGCTTCAGTTTGAGAACGGCTGGGTTCTTCAGCGCGGCTTTCGAAACGAACGTCACCGACGACGCGAGCGCTTTCCCGAAGGCGCCGAACATCGGCCGATAATGCACCGGCTGTGGCGTCGGGATCGAGGCGTTGGGATCGCCCATCGCCGCGGCGGCGATCATGCCGCCTTTGAGGATGAGCGATGGCTTCACCCCGAAGAATGCCGGCTTCCACAGCACGAGGTCCGCAAGCTTGCCCGGCTCCACCGAGCCGACGATGTGCGCGATTCCGTGCGCGATCGCGGGGTTGATCGTGTACTTGGCGATGTAGCGTTTGGCGCGCAGGTTGTCGTGCACGGCAGGATCGCCGCCGAGCTTGCCGCGCTGCTGCTTCATCTTGTGCGCGGTCTGCCAGGTGCGGATGATCACTTCGCCGACGCGCCCCATCGCCTGCGAGTCCGACGAGAGCATCGAGAACGCGCCCAGGTCGTGCAGGATGTCCTCCGCCGCGATCGTCTCGCGGCGAATGCGCGACTCGGCAAAGGCGACGTCCTCGGCGATCGCCGGATCGAGGTGGTGGCACACCATCAGCATGTCGAGATGCTCGTCGATGGTATTCACCGTATACGGCCGCGTCGGGTTGGTCGACGACGGCAGCACGTTGGGTTCACCGCAGGCCTTGATGATATCCGGCGCGTGGCCACCGCCCGCGCCCTCGGTGTGATAGGTATGGATCGTCCTGCCAGCGATCGCCTGCAACGTCGTCTCGACAAAGCCCGATTCGTTGAGCGTATCGGTGTGGATCGCGACCTGCACATCCATCCGGTCGGCGACCTTGAGCGCCGCATCGATCGCCGCCGGCGTCGTGCCCCAGTCCTCGTGCAGCTTCAATCCGATCGCGCCGGCTTCGATCTGCTCGGCAAGCGGGGGGAGCAGGCTCGCATTGCCCTTGCCGAGGAAGCCGAGGTTCATCGGGAACGCCTCGGCGGCCTCGAGCATGCGCTGAATATGCCAGGGTCCAGGCGTGCAAGTCGTCGCGAAGGTTCCCGTCGCCGGTCCCGTGCCTCCGCCGATCATGGTCGTGACGCCGGACATCAGCGCTTCCTCGATCTGCTGCGGGCAGATGAAATGGATGTGCGAATCGATGCCACCCGCGGTGACGATCATGCCTTCGCCGGCGATGATCTCGGTGCCCGCGCCGATGACGATATCCACCGCGGGTTGGATGTCCGGATTGCCGGCCTTCCCGAGCTTCGCGATCCGGCCGCCCTTGATGGCGATGTCGCATTTCACGACACCCCACCAGTCGATGACCAGCGCATTGGTGATTACCGTGTCGGCGCTGTCCTGGCTCACGCGCTGGCTCTGCCCCATGCCGTCGCGGATCACCTTGCCGCCGCCGAACTTGACTTCCTCACCATAGATCGTAAGGTCGCGCTCGACCTCGATGATCAAGTTCGTATCCGCGAGCCGCACGCGGTCACCGACGGTCGGTCCGAACATCTCGGCGTAAGCGGCCCGCCCGATCTTCATCGCGCCCTCTGCTTTGCAGTCTTGCTTGCTCTATTCGGCTCTTTCACTGTCTTCGGTTTTTTCGCTAGCTTGTCTAGCGGACCCATGACCGCGCCGCAAAACCCGTACACGATGCGCGCACCGGCGAGTGCGACCAGCTCGACCGTGCGCTTCTGCCCCGGCTCGAAGCGCACCGCGGTGCCCGCAGCTATGTTGAGGCGATAGCCTCGCGCCGCATCACGGTCGAATGCCAGCGCCGCGTTCGTCTCCGCAAAGTGATAGTGCGAGCCGACCTGGATCGGGCGGTCGCCCGTATTGGCAACAGCGAGCTTTCGCGTCGGGCGCCCGGCGTTGAGCTCGATGTCCCCGCTCGAGGGAAGAATCTCTCCCGGGATCATGGAATCGGATGATGCACGGTCACGAGCTTGGTTCCATCGGGAAACGTCGCTTCGACCTGGATCTCGGGAATCATTTCGGGAACCCCGTCCTGCACCTGGGCTCGCGTCAGCAGCGTGGCCCCGTGGCTCATGAGCTCGGCCACCGTGCGGCCGTCGCGTGCGCCTTCCATGATCGCCGCGCTCACGTAGGCGACCGCTTCGGGGTAGTTCAGCTTGAGGCCGCGAGCGAGCCGTCGCTCGGCGACGAGCGCTGCGGTAAAGAGCAGCAGCTTGTCCTTTTCGCGCGGAGTCAAGTCCATCGGCGGCCGTCCTCAAGTCAGGTGTTCCAGATGCGCGGCTTCACCGCTTCGCGGCCTGCCAGAGCCGGACGCGCGCGGCCCCAGAGCGTCGCAAAATAGTGCCGCGCGGCCTCCGCCGATGCGCCGCGATAGCGCGCGATAAGTAGCCCGGGCAAGCGCGTCACAGCGCTTTCGCCGTCCTCGCAGGTTACTTCCCGGCACGCCGCGATCAGCGGTTCAGGCACCTGCGGCGCGGCTGCAAGAAAGGTACCAAATACGGGCTCCCGATTCAGGCCGACCTGCGCATTCAGCAGCGACGCACCGCCGGCGATGAGCGAGCGTTCGATCCATTGCCGAGCGCCGTCGCGCAGGATGACGACTTCCTGCCGCATCCGGCCGTGACGAAATTCCTCGCCGGCATGGCGGCGACCGAGGCAGATAATCTCCCACCCGATGAACACTGCGTCTCCCCGCAGAACGACGCGCGTGCCGAGCTCGGCGATCGCGCCGTCGAAGACGATCGATTCCTGGGGCAGCCACTCGAGGAGCGCTTGCGATCCGACCGCGAATGCCAGTCGCTGCTGCGCAGGAGCGCCGGCCGAGCGATACCACTTTGCCGCGCCGGGCGTCGTGAGCTGCGCCTGTGCGAGCGCATGCACGGTGACGTCGAGGACGAGCCGATCTCCGCCGACGATACCCGCCGGCGGATGCACGACGATGTTCTGGCAGAGGGCGTCGCCCTCGGGGTAGAGCGACTTCTGCACGACCAGCGGTCCGCGATGCAACCGCCGGGCAAGCACGGTTCGGCGGCCGCAGCGCTCGTAGCCGAGCGAGAGCTCACCATGCCAGCCGGAGCTTCCGGCGTCATGCCGGAGCGATGCGTTTGCAACATCGTTCATCGCTGCAGTTTAGCGCAAGGCACAAGCGAGGTGCATTGCATCGGAACGGTATGGAGTGCACGAAACGGCTGTGAGGAGATCATCGTTGCAGGTTTGGCGGAAACGATTCTCATCTCAAAGGCGATCGTCCTTCGACAGCTTCAATGCGCGCTCGTACAATCGGTTTCGCGGCGCTCCGGTGAGCTTGACCGCCAGCCGGACGGCCTGTGCGACCGGCAATTCGGCAAGCAGCGTGCTGAGCATACGGTCGTGGGCATCGGCATTGTCTTCAGCCTGAATCGTTGCACCAGGCGCATCGACGACAAGGACGAACTCACCGCGCGCGCGCTCAGGATCGGCGGCGAGCCACGCCGGGGCCTCGCCCAGACGACAGCGGTGAATGGTTTCGAAGCGCTTGGTCAATTCGCGCGCGACGACGAGGCCGCGCTCCGAACCCAGTACGGCGACCAGCGCATCGAGGGTGGCTCCAATCCGGTGCGGGGCCTCATAGAATACGAGCGCACCGGGATAGTCGGAGACGCGCGTGAGCGCGGCGCGGCGCGCGGTCGCAGCCGCGGGCAGGAAGCCGCAAAACAGCCACTGCGGCGCGCCGATCCCCGATGCGGACAGCGCCGCGATGACCGCGCTCGGGCCGGGTACCGGCACGACGACGAATCCAGCCTCCGCCACCGCGTGCACGAGCTCTGCGCCCGGATCGCTCACGGCAGGCGTTCCCGCGTCGCTGACCAGCGCGACGCTCTTGCCCGAGCCGAGAAGCGACACGATCTCGACGGCGCGCCGGCGCTCGTTGTGCGCGTGCAGAGACAACATTCGCGTGGCAATGCCGTGGCGCGCGAGCAGCTTGGCAGTCACGCGCGTATCCTCCGCCGCGATGACGTCGACCGAAGCCAGGACGTCGAGCGCGCGCAAGGTGATGTCGCGCAGGTTTCCGAGCGGCGTCGCGACCACATATAATGCGTTTCCGATCGCCGATATCTTCTCGCCTGTCGTCACGGCGACGATCCCTTTCCGATGGCCGCTACGCATCCAACTCTGCCGCGCGTGCGCGCTACTCTCCTGCTGTTCCTCGCCGCCTCGCTCCTCGTCGCGTGCGCGGCTCCCGGTCCATTGTCCAGATCGCGTCCGGGAGCCGCAACCACGGCGCCGCCGTCACCGGCCCCAACCGCCCCTGCACCGACCTACCCGCCGCCCGAAGTACCGATCCCGCCACTCGTCGCGCCCGCGCCTACGCCGACGATTGTGACGCGACCAAGCTCGGACACGATTTGCCTTGTCCTGCCTCTGGAATCGCCGGCCTACGGCCCTGCCGCCGCAGCGGTCAAAGCCGGGTTCCTCGCCGCCGCCAATGCGGCCGGAAGCGCATCGCGTACGCGAATCATCGCGCACGGCGACGACGGTGTGCTGCCCGCCTTCGCCGCGGCAGCCGAATCCGGTGCGGCGCTGGTCGTCGGGCCGCTCACCCGTGACGACCTGAAGACGGTGCTGGCCCTGGCGCTGGCGAGGCCGCGGATGCTGGCCTTGAACCAGCAGGAAGATGGTTCCGCATTGCCCGACGAAGTGTACGCGCTCAGCCTCTCCGTCGAGAGCGACGCGGAGCTTCTCGCGCGGCGCGCGTATGCCGACGGCGCCCGCACCATGGCTACCGTCGCCAGCGACGCGCCGCTGCAACGCAGGTTCAAGGCCGCGTTCTCGGCTGCCTGGCGGCGGACCGGTGGCTCGACCATGCGCGATTATCGATTCGACGCGCATCCCGAGGTATTGAGCCTGTTGCGGCGAGAGCTCACCGCGCGCCCGTCCGATGCGATGCTGCTCGCGGTCAACTCCGACGAGGCACCGCTCGCGAAGTCGTTTCTGCCGCCGGGACCCGTCTACGCAAGCAGCCAGATCGCAGACGGCCTGCCCGCGCCGATGCTGCGCGACCTCGAGGGCGTACGTTACGTCGAGATTCCGTGGCTGGCGGATCCAGCCGGCGTGATATTCGCCCGCCTGCCGCACACGAGCCTGGGCGACCCGGTGCTCGACCGCCTGTATGCGCTCGGGCTCGATGCATTCGCAATCGCCGAGCTGCTCGCCAATCCGATTCCGCCGGATCGCGTCGAGTTCGAAGGCGCGACCGGGCATCTCTCGCTCGCGCCCACCCATGTCTTTGTCCGCGAAGGCCAAGTCATGGTGATACGCGCCGGTCAGCTAGTGCCATACACACCGACGCCATGAACCGTGGCGCCGCGGCCGAAGCGCTCGCGGCAAGTTACCTTGCAGCGTGCGGGCTTACGATCGTTCAACGCAACTATCGCTGCCGCGGCGGCGAAATCGATCTCATCGCCCGCGACGGAGAAATGCTGGTCTTCCTCGAAGTACGGCTGCGGCGCAATCGG
>WNFV01002192.1_pt1 | contig 26266 bp, 27 predicted proteins | sample 5400101 | NCBI WGS metagenome assembly WNFV01 (sample SAMN13153361, study PRJNA577476) | soil metagenome | isolation source: 115 cm soil or saprolite under grassland replicate 1 | place: USA:California | collected 2016-06-15
GCCGTAGACGTAGTCGCCTGGTCGCACCTCGAGGTCCCCGCAGTTGACGGTGATCCCCACCGGATACGAGGGGCCATCGCGATCGCAAATCTCGCGGCATCCGCGAGCTCGGCAGTCGGCACCTGCGTGAGCGCCACGGGCCGTTGACTCTAGCACTACTGCGGTAGTAGCCTCGGCCTCGACCGGTGCCACACACGCTTGCCGAGAAGATCCTGCTCGCCCACACCGACGCCGACGAGATCGCGCCCGGCGACATCGTCATGGTTCGCTGCGACGTCGTGATGACGAACGACGTCTCGGGCCCGATGGCCTTCCGTGCGATGGAGAAGATGGGTGCGACGAGAGTGTTCGATCCCGCCAAGGTCGTCGTCGTTCCGGATCACTTCGTTCCCGCGAAGGACACGCGCTCAGCAGAGCTGCAGAAGCTGCTGCGCGACTGGTCGACCGCGCAGGGTGTCGCGTACTACGAGCAGGGGCGCGGCGGCATCGAGCACACGGTGCTGGTCGAGGAGGGCTGGGTCGTGCCCGGCTCCGTCATCGCCGGCGGCGACTCGCACACGTGTACGTACGGCGCGCTGGGCGCGTTCGGCACAGGGCTCGGCTCGACCGATATTGCCGCCTGCCTCGCTTCCGGAACGTTCTGGCAGGCGGTGCCGGGCACGATCATCATCGAGTTCACCGGGACGAAACGCCGCTTCGTGACCGGCAAGGACCTGATCCTGGCCGTCATCGCGGAGATCGGCGTCGCCGGCGGCACGAACACGGCGCTCGAGTTCGTCGGCGACGGCGCCGAGGCGCTGTCGATCGACGAGCGCCTCGCGGTCGCCAACATGGCCGTCGAGGCCGGGTCCGAGACCGGCTTCTTCCCGGCCGACGACACGGTCGCCGAATACCTGGACGGACGGACCGAGCGCCCGTGGACGGCCGACCGATCCGACGCGGACGCCGAGTTCAAGCAGACGGTTCGGATCGACCTGGACGAGCTGTCGCCGCTCGTCGCGCTGCCGCACTCGCCGGGCAACGTCGTCCCGCTGGCGGAGGCGCTCGGGCGCAGGATCGACCAGGTCTACATCGGCAACTGCTCGAACGGGACGATGACCGACCTCCGGCAGGCGGCCGAGATGCTCGCCGGACGCCGCGTCCATCAGCGGACGCGTGCGATCATCGTTCCCGCCTCTCAGCGCGTCTACCGCGAGGCGCTGGCCGAGGGGCTCCTCGACGTGTTCGTGGAGGCCGGGGCGATGGTCTCGACCCCGACCTGCGGCGCCTGCTTTGGAGGCAGCGGTGGTGTGCTCGCTCCCGGCGAGAACGCGATCACGACCACGAACCGCAACTTCCGTGGCCGCATGGGCTCGAACGAGGCCGGTGTCCATCTCGCCAACGCCTGGGTGGCAGCCGCGGCGGCCGTCGCCGGCGAGATCGTCGACCCGACCGAGCTGGTCGACGCCGCATGAACCTGACCGGCAGGGCGGTGGTGATCCGCCAGGACGACGTCGACACGGACGTGCTCTACCCGGGCACGTACCTGAACGTCACGGATGTCCAACAGATGACGCAGCATTTGTTCGAGGGCCTCGATCCGTCGCTCAGGGACGAACTCGGTGGCGACACCGCCCTGGTTGTCGGCTCCAACTTCGGGGCCGGCTCCTCGCGCGAGCACGTGCCGCAGGCGATGAGCGCGTCGGGCGTCCGCTTCCTCGTCGGCAAGAGCTTCGCCAGAATCTTCTACCGGAACTGCATTAACCTCGGGCTGCCCGCCGTGGTCGCGCCCGGCGCCGTCGACGTGGCCTCGTCCGGCTCGGCGCTCGAACTCGACCTGGATGCGGGCGTCGTGATCGTCGACGGTGAAGCCTTCCCGCTCAATCCACTGCCCGCGTTCATGCGTGAGATGTTCGCCGTGGGCGGCCTGGTGCCGTGGATGCGGGTCCGCATGGAGCGGATGCCGGTTGATTTCGCACAGCCGGGCGAATAGTGTCGCGTAACCGATATCCGGACGAAAAGTCCTCATAGCGAGAATTTCCCATGGCGTATGAATTCAGGCTCGAACAGATCGTTTCGGAGATGGAGTACGCGACGGTCACGCGCTGGCTCAAGCGCGAGGGCGAGACCGTGGCGGCGGGCGAGCCGCTCGTGGAGGTCGAGGCCGAGAAAGCGAACCACGAGCTCGAGGCGCCCGTGTCCGGCGTGATCGAGTCGATCGTCGCGGCTGAAGGCGACGAGATCAAGGTCGGTGACACGTTGGTCGTGATCGCGAACGGCTGATGGCGTCGCCTGCGACGACGGAGAACGTGCAAGCCCTCGAGCAGCTGCTGCTGCGGATGTGGCAGATCCGCTCCTTCGAGCTGCGCGCCATGGAGCTGTTCGAGGAGAAGCTGATCCGAGGCTCCGTCCATCCGTACGTCGGAATGGAGGCGATCGCCGTCGGCGCCTGTGCCGCGCTTCGCGAGGACGACTTCATCACCAGCACGCATCGCGGCCACGGCCACTGTGTCGCCAAGGGCCTCGACCTGAAGCTGATGATGGCTGAGATCATCGGCCGCGAGGACGGTTACTGCCGCGGCCGCGGCGGGAGCATGCACATCACGGCGATGGACAAGGGCATGCTCGGCGCGGACGCGATCGTCGCCGGCTCGTCCGCGATCGCCGTCGGCGCGGCGCACGGACTGCGGCTGCAGGGCCGCGACAACGTCGTCGTCTGCTTCTTCGGCGACGGCGCGGCGAACCAGGGGATCCTCCACGAGGCTTGCAACCTCGGCGCCGTGCTGGATGCACCGGTCGTGTTCGTCTGCGAGAACAACGAGTGGGCGATCTCGACCCCTGCCGCCGCCTCGACGCGGATCGAGAACATCGCCGACCGCGCCGCCGGCTACGGCTTCCCCGGCGTGATCGTCGACGGCAACGACGTGCTCGCGATGCGGGACGCGACCTCCGACGCCGTCGCCCGAGCGCGCGCCGGCGACGGCCCGACGCTGATCGAGGCCAAGAGCTACCGCGTGACGCCGCACTCGGCGGCGACCAAGACCGATCTCCGCCCTCCCGAGGAGCTCGATTCGTGGCGCGCCCGCGATCCCATCCTCAGCTTCTCACGTCATCTGCGCGACGAGGCCGGGATCGAGCCCGCCCGCCTCGAGCAGATCGAGGAGCAGGCGCGACGCGACGTGGAGGAGGCGGTCGAGTTCGCGCTCGCCTCGCCGCGACCTGACCCTGAAGCGGCACGCGAGGATGTCTACGCGCCGGCCGCCTGGCTGACCCCGGGGAGGCTCGCATGACCGCTGCGTCGCACCTTCGCGAGGGACGCGAGCTGACGATGTCGGAGGCGCTGAACGAGGCGCTGCACGAGGAGATGGCGCGCGATCCGGGTGTCTTCGTCGTCGGCGAGGACATCGCGGCCATGGGCGGGCTGTTCCAGGTCACCTCGGGGCTGCTCGAGAAGTTTGGGCCGCGACGTGTGATCGACGCGCCGATCTCGGAGGCCGCGCAGGCCGGCGCGGGCGTTGGAGCGGCCCTGGTCGGCTGCCGGCCCGTCGTCGAGCTCCAGATCGCGGACTTTGTCTCGCTCGTGATGGACCAAGTCGTCAACCACGCCGGCAAGTGGCGTTACATGTCCGGCGGCAGGGTGACCGTACCCTTCGTCCTCCGGGGCGCAGTGTCGAGCGGGATCGGGATGGCCGCGCAGCACTCGCAGACGCTCGAGGCGTGGTTCGTGCACGCGCCGGGGTTGGTCGTGATCATGCCCTCGACGCCCTACGACGCGAAAGGGTTGCTCAAGGCCGCGATCCGCGACGACAACCCCGTCGTCTTCCTCGAGAAGCGCCTCCTCTACAGCCGCCGCGGGCCGGTGCCGGAGGAGGACTACGTCCTCCCGATCGGCGTCGCCGACGTCAAGAAAGAGGGGAGCGACGTCACGGTCGTCACCTACGCGCAGGGCGTCCACCTGGCGCTCCAGGCGGCCAGGCAGCTAGCCGTGGAGGGCGTCGAGGTCGAGGTCGTCGACCTGCGGACGCTGAAGCCGCTCGACGTCGAGACGGTCGCCGCGTCGGTGCGCAAGACCGGCCGGCTCGTCGCCGTCACCGAGGCAGTGCGCGCGGCGAGCATGGCCAGCGAGATCGTCGCTCGGGTCACGGACGAGGTGTTCGACGCGCTCAAGGCGGCGCCCGTGCGGGTTGCCGCGAAGGACACGCCGATGCCGTACTCCGCGCCCCTCGAGCGGGCCGTCCTCCCGCAGGTCGACGACGTGGTCGCTGCGATCAACAAGGTGCTCGGGCGGGTGCCCGTGGCGTGAGCGCCGAGCCGGCGACCTCCCGTCTCGAGACCGGCCTGCAGTCGGTGATCAAGTCGTTCGCGCTGATCGAGGCGCTGGTGGAGGCCGGCGAGGCGAGCGCGGCAGCGCTCGCCGACGAGCTGGGCGAGCCGCGCAGCTCGGTCTACCGGATGCTGGCGACGCTGCAGCAGATGAACATCGTCGAGGCGGGTTCGCGGCGAGGGCTGTATCGGCCGGGCCTCGGTCTCGTCCAGCTCGCCGGCGGCGTACTCACTCGCTTCGACGAGCGGCAGCTCGTCATGCCCGTACTCGACCGCCTGCGGGCCGAGACGAAGGAGACGGTGCACCTCTGCCTCCGTCGCGGCTTCCAGGCCGTCTTCATCGAGCGGCTCCACGGCGAGCGCTCGCACGCCCTCGCGATCAAGCTCGGCGGCGTGCTGCCTCTCCACGTCGGCGCCTCGCCGCGCGCACTGTTGGCGTTCGAGCCCGACTCCTTCTGGGACGACTACTTCGCCGGCACGCACCTCGAGCCGTGGACGCGCACCTCCCCGTCCACGGAGGCAGAGATCCGGGAGATCCTGCACGAGATTCGCCGAACCGGCGTCTCGTTCAGCGATGAGGACGTGGTCGTGGGCGTGTCCACCGTCGGCGCTCCCATCTTCGACCACCGCGGGGTCGTCCGGGCGGCGCTCGCCTTCAACCTGCTGCCGGAGGTGCTGCGCCGCGACCGCGAGCAGTACGCCGAGCTGGCCCGAGCGGCCTCGGCCGGCGCGAGCAGGGCCTTCGGCTACGACCTCGAGGCCAAGGGACTACCGACACCGTGAGCACGGAAGGGACACGCATGGACTTCCTGCAGAAGCTGTTCGGTCTCGACGGTCGCATCGCCGTCGTCACAGGGGGCGCCTCGGGGCTCGGGGCCGCGTTCTCGCGGGGGCTGGCCCGGGCGGGAGCGACCGTGGTCGTCGCCGACATCGACGAGGAGCTCGCCAGCGGGGTCGTCGGCGAAATCCAGCAGGCCGGCGGTCAGGCCGAGTTCAGAGCCGTCGACGTCACCGACGTGCAGGCGGTCGACGCATTCGCCGACGACGTCGTCGCCGTCCGCGGGCACGTCGACGTGCTGATCAACAGCGCCGGCGCCGCACACCGCTCGTCGATCGAGGACTTCTCCGAGGAAGCGTACGACCGCATCCTCGCGCTCAACCTGAAGGGCACGTACTTCATGAGCCGGGCGATCGGCAAGAAGATGCTCGCACAGGGCAAGGGCAGCATCATCAACATCGCCTCGATCGGCGGCTTCATCGCCTACCCGCACGCCAGCGCCTACCTCGCCAGCAAGGGCGGGGTCGTGCAGGCGACGAGGTCCTTCGCGCTCGAGTGGAATGGGCGTGTTCGGGTGAACGCGATCGCGCCCGGCCTCTGCGAGACGCCGCTCCTGAAGAAGGTGCTCGCCGAGAGTGGCTCGACCACGACGACCGACTTCATCCAGCACCGCATGCTCGGGCCGCTGATTCAGCCGGATGAGCTCGTCGCGGCTGCGATCTTCCTCGCGGGCGACGGTGCGGCCAAGGTCACCGGCCACACGCTTGCGGTGGACGACGGCTACCTGGCGCAGTGAGGCACGAGGAGGGCGCGTTGGACATCGAAAGGCTGGCAGGCGGGCTGGGTGCGGTGGAAGGGCCGGCCTTCCTGCCCGACGGACGGTTCATCTTCGTCGAGATCTGGCGCAGCCGCGTCTCGGTCTGGACCGCCGAGGAGGGCGTGCAGACGCTCGTCCACGTGGGTGGGGGGCCGAACTCGGTGCTTGTCTGCGACAACGGCTCGCTGCTTGTGACGCAGAACGGCGGCATCGACCGCGAGTGGCGCGCGAAGGACCAGCGGCAGCCCTCGATCCAGCTCGTCTCGCCCGAGGGCGAGGTCGAGGAGGTCGTGACAGAGATCGAGGGCATCTCGCTCAGCGCTCCGAACGACCTCGCGTTCGGCCCCGACGGGAAGCTCTACTTCACCGATCCCGCCGGCGGCTTCAGCCGCACGACGCCGCCGCCGCCCGGCTACATCTTCTCGCTCGATCCCGACGGCACAGGCAAGCTCGTCGCCGAGGCGGGGCAGACGTTCCCGAACGGGATCACCGTCGAGGCAGACGGCAACGTCGTCTGGGTCGAGTCGTTCACGCGGGCCGTTCGCCGCTACCACGTCGCAAGCGGCAAGGTCGAGGACGTCTGCATCCTCGAGGACCCGGACGCGATCCCGGACGGGCTGAAGCCGGCCGCGAACGGCGACCTCTACATCGCGACCGTCCTCACGGGCGGCGTCAGCGTCGTCGGCGCCGACGGCACGGAGAAGGGCCTGCTCAAGGGCTTCGGGGACTACGTCAGCAACGTCCAGTTCCGAGGCTCCGAGCTCTGGGTCACCGACATTGGGGGCGGCACGGGCAACGACAGCGAGTACCACGGGTCGATCTCTCGGACCGAGCTCGAAGGCGTGACCGGGCTCGAGCTGTTCCCCGGGTCTATCCACTAGGAAAGGAGGCGCGCAGAGACGACGGTGCAGTTCCCGGCGCAACATGCCGGCAATGAGCGAAGCGTTTGCTTACACCAAGGAGGAGGGCACAGTGAGCGATATCGATCGGCCGGACACGCTCGACCCGAGGGACGACCTCGTCGGCGGGCTCGTGTCAGGCCAGATGAGCCGCGACGAGTTCGTCAAGCGTGCAGGGCTGCTCGGCCTGTCAGTGACCGCGATCGGCGGCATGCTCGTCGCCGCCGGCAAGGCTACCGCCGCCGATGAGCGCGCCGCGCGCGGGCTCGCCGGCGGGACCGTCAACCTGCTGATCCCGGCCGAGGGCGCCGACAAGGGCGTCCGCGACAAGCTCGGCGAGATCAAGAAGCGGTTCGGCCTCAACGTCAACGTGACCGCGCTCGCCGTCGGCCCGCTGATCCAGAAGCTCGACCAGAGCGTCAAGGCTCCGACCGGAACCTACGACGCCATCTCCGTTCTCGGCTTCACCGTCGCGCAGTTCGTCGGCGGCGGGTACTTCACCAACCTGACGCCGTACGTCAAGAAGCTGCCGGCGGGCTACGGCTACCCGTCCGATTTCGCAAAGGGCGAGCTCGACTATCTGAGCTACTTCAACATCGCGAAGCAGCAGTTCGGCGGGAGCACCCCGTACCTGATTCCCGGCCTCTACGCGGGACCGATCATCCTGTTCTACCGCAAGGACCTGCTGAGGAAAGCCGGCATCAGCGTGCCGACCAACTGGGCGCAGTACCTCGCCGCGGCGAGGAAGCTGAACGGCAACGGGATCGCCGGCAACACGATGATCGCCAAGTCGGGCGACGTCTCGATGTTCCTCGTCGACTGGTACACGCGGTTCGCGAGCCAGGGCGGGAAGCTGATGAGCGGATCTCCACAGGCGAAGAACTTCACCCCTCGCCTGAACAGCCCGCAGGGGGTGGCGGCACTCGAGCACATGGTCGAGTGCGTCAAGTACTCGACGCCCGGTGTGCTCTCGTACGACTTCACCATCTCGACCGATGCGTTCAGCGCAGGAAAGACGGCGATGATGCTCATGTGGTCGACGATCGCCGGCCCGGTCTACAACTCGAAGACCTCCAAGGTGGCGAAGCAGGTCGGCGTGGCGGTCTGCCCGGGCGTGGGCTCTCTCCGCGGCACGATCGTGCGCGGCGGCTGGGGGATGGGCATCCCCAAGAACGCCAAGAACAAGGACGGAGCGTGGACGCTGATCACGTATCTCTGCTCGCGCGAGTGGGGCAAGTTCGAGGTCGCTGCGCACCAGACCGACCCGGCGCGCAACTCCGTGTTCAACGACCCTGCTCTGAACAGAAGGTTCCCGTACCTCAGGGTGGCGGGGCAGGCCAACCAGAAGGCTCGGATCCTCGAGATCGCCAACATCCCGGAGACGTTCGAGCTGATCACGATCGCCGCGCAGCAGTTCGCGGCGGCTCTCGGCGGCTCGTCGTCGGCCAAGGATGCGTGCCAGAAGGCGAACGACGAATGGGTCAAGGTCCTCAAGCGTGGCGGTCATCTCGCGTAGTCGCAACAAGCGTCTCGCCTCGCCGACAGAACGGCGGGGCGAGACGCTTCTCCTCCTCGGCCCCTGCGCGCTCTACCTCGTTGCGTTCTCGATCTTCCCGCTGATCGCAAGCCTCATCCGGTCCTTCGAGGACTACGACCCGAGGGCGGGCACGTGGACGTGGATCGGCCTCCGCAACTACAGCGAGCTCCTCCACTCGAGCCAGTTCTGGAACGTCGTCGAAAATACGGCCATCCTCACTGCGGCCGCCGTCGCGATCCAGGTCGTCGTCGGCACGGCGCTCGCCCTCTTCTTCAACCAGCACCTCCGGGGCGCGACGATCGTGCGCGGAATCCTCATCCTGCCGATGCTGCTGACACCGATCGTGGTGGGCCTGATGTGGCGGGCGCTGCTGAACCCGGAGTGGGGCCTGCTCAACTGGCTCGCAGTCAAGCTCGGGTTCGGGTACGTCGGATGGCTGTCCGACCCAGACGTCGCGCTCTGGACGCTCGTGCTCGTCGACTCCTGGCAATGGACGCCCTTCGTGTTCGTGATCGTGTACGCGCGACTGCAGGCGCTGCCTCAGGACGTCTTCGAGGCGGGCTCGGTCGACGGCGCAAGCTGGTTCCAGCGGACGATGTATCTCACGCTGCCGCTGCTCGCGCCGGCAATCGTCTTCGCCGCGGTGTTCCGCGCGATCGACGCCTTCCGGACCTTCGACCTCGTCTGGGGTCTCACCAACGGCGGCCCGGTGCAGGCGACGTACACGCTCTCGTTCCAGGCGTTCCAGAACGGCTTCGTGTTCCAGCGCTACGGCTTCGCGTCGGCGATCTCGTACGTGATGGTGATCGTGGCCGCGATCGGGGTGACGCTGCTGTTCCGCGTCGTCAAGGTGCGCAGGCTCGAGGTGACGGCGTGACCGCCCACCGCATCGGCCGCGCCGTCTCCTACGCGGTCATGATCCTGATCGGCCTCGTTGCCGCGGCGCCGTTCGTCTACCTGCTGATCCTCTCCTTCAAGAGCCGGATCGACGTCCTCACGGTCCCGCCGACGCTCAGCTTCGACTGGGCGCAGATCAAGTCCAACTACGGCAACGTCATCCACGAGCAGGGCTACCTCACCTTCATCGAGAACTCGACCATCGTCACCGGTGTCTCGACGCTGATCGCGCTCGCGCTCGGGGTCCCGGCCGGCTACGCGTTCTCGCGGCTTCGCTTCCGCGGCTCCGACACCCTCGCCTCGACCATCCTCAGCTTCCGGTTCATGCCGCCGGTCGCCGTCGCGATCCCGATCTTCCTGATGATTCGCTACCTCGGGCTCGTCGACGGCTACCTCGGCCTGATCCTGCCCTACGTCGCCTTCTCGCTGCCGCTCGTCGTCTGGATCATGATCGGGTTCTTCGACGAGATCCCGCGCGAGATCGACGAGGCGGCGATGGTCGACGGGCTGACCCGCCCTCTGGTGCTCGTCCGCGTGCTGCTGCCGCTCGCGCGTCCCGGCATGCTCGTGGCAGCGACGTTCGGCGTCATCTTCGTCTGGAACGAGTTCCTCGTCGGGCTCTACATCGTCAACTCGCAGGGCCACTGGACGATCCCGATCGCGGCCTCGAGCTTGCTCACGGTGGAGAGCCCGATCGACTGGAACATTGCCGCCACGGTCGGCATCCTGACGGTGATTCCGATCTTGGTCTTCTCGATCCTCGTCCAGCGCTACATCGTTCGCGGGATCACGGCAGGGGCTGTGCGCTAGCGGTGGCGTCGGTCTCCTTCACCGGCGTCGGGAAGGTCTACCGCGACGGGACGCGTGCCGTCACAGGGTTCGACCTCGAGGTCGCGGACGGCGAGTTCATGGTCTTCGTCGGCCCTTCGGGCTGCGGCAAGACGACGGCGCTGCGCATGGTCGCGGGTCTCGAGGACATAACCGAGGGGGAGATCTGCATCGGCGGCAAGGTCGTCAACGGCCTCCATCCGCGAAAGCGCGACGTGGCGATGGTCTTTCAGAACTACGCGCTCTACCCCCACATGACCGTCTACAAGAACATCGCGTTCGCGCTCAAGGTACGGAAGACGCAGCCGGAGGAGATCAAACGGCGGGTCGAGGAGGCGGCGCGGATTCTCGGCCTGACAGAGGAGCTGAAGCGCAAGCCGGCCCAGCTTTCAGGCGGGCAGCGGCAGCGGGTGGCGATGGGCCGCGCGATCGTCCGCAGCCCGCAGGTGTTCCTGATGGACGAGCCGCTCTCGAATCTCGACGCCAAGCTGCGCGTGCAGATGCGGGCCGAGATCTCCCGAATCCAGCACGAGCTCGGCGCGACGACGATCTACGTTACGCACGACCAGGTCGAGGCGATGACAATGGGCGACCGGGTCGCCGTGCTGCGCAAGGGCCAGGTGCAGCAGGTCACGGCGCCGCAGGAGCTGTACGACCGACCCGCCAACCTGTTCGTCGCCAGTTTCATCGGCAGCCCCGAGATGAACCTCGTCGAAGCTCGTCTCGACCGCGCCGACGGCGGGCTCGTCTGCCGGCTCGCCGGGCAAGTGCTCGCGTTGCCGCCGGAGCTCGTTCGCGGGCGAGCCGGGCTCGAGGGCTACGTCGGCAAGACGATCGGTCTCGGCATCCGGCCGGAGCAACTCGAGGACGCCGCGCTGGTGGGAGACGTGCCGCTGGAGAGCCGGCTCCGTGGGAAGGTCGTGACCACCGAGCTGCTCGGCTCGGAGCTCCTGGCTCACGTCGAGATCGACGCTGCGCCCGTCGTCACCCAGGAAGTCCGGGAGGTCCTCGAGGACGTCGACCGCTCGCGCGTGGCCGACCTCGAATCAGAGGCTCAGGCTCGCCGCACGGTCGTCATCGGCCGCTTCGGGATCGGGTCCGAGGCACAACCCGGGGCAGAGGTGGAGATGCGTGTGGACGCGCGGCGGCTGCACTTCTTCGATCTCGACTCCGAGGCCGGAATCGGGGTCGACGGAATCCGATCTGCTCCCGGTCCGCTCCCGGCTGCAAGACTGGACGCGTGATGGACGAAGGCGTCGTAGACCGGCTGCGCGCGCTCGGGATGTCGCTGTACGAGGCGCGGATCTACCTGGGCTTGCTCCGCCACGGGCCGCAGAACGGCAACGAGCTGTCGAGGTCGGCCGGCATCCCCTCCTCGAAGGTCTACTCGACGCTCGAGCGGCTGGCGTCGAAGGGAATCGTCCACTCCGTGCGCACCGGCTCCGGCACGCAGCACATCTGCATCTCACAGAACGAGCTCATCCACCGCTTCCGGGCCGAGTTCGACGAGCCGATCGCGTACCTCGAGAAGACGCTGCCCGCACTCGCCGCGTTCGAGCCGGCCGGCGAGGTGCTGACCGTCTCCGGGCTCGACGCCATCCGCGAGAACAGCCGCTACATCGTCGACGACGCGGGCAAGGAGATCTACGTCTCCGTCTGGGCCGTCGACCTGGAGTACCTGCGCGAAGCGCTCGTCTCCGCGCACGAGCGCGGGGTCAGCATCTTCGGGATGCTCTACGGGGAGGAGCCGCTCGACATCGGCTCCTGGCTCGTCCACAGCTACCAGCAGATCGTCACCGAGCGCATCGGCGGGCGCATGCTGACGGTGGTGGCCGATCAGGAGGAGGCACTGATCGCGCACATCCCCCGGCAGGGGCAGGCCAGCGCCGTCCGGACGCGGAATCCGGTGCTGACGCTGATCGCGCAGGAGTACCTGCATCACGACATCGTCCTCCAGCGTGCCCAGCTGGCGATCGGCTTCGACGAGTGGGATCGCTGGTGGCAAGCCGATCCCGACCTGCGAACGATCATCCTGGCGAGCCAGGCAGAGGAGGTATCCCGATGACCGATACGGTCGCTGTCCGCGCCGAGCCGCGCTCACTGCTGCTCGCGGGCAACCCGACGACGAGCGGCGAGAGCCTGCCGGTCGTCTTTCCCTACGACGGGAGCGAGACGGGGAGCGTCTGGCTCGCCGACGAGGCGATGGTCGAGCATGCGCTGGCCGCGGCGACCGCCGCCGAGGCAGAGGTTGCCGCGCTGCCGCCGTACCGCCGCGCTGAGATCCTGATCGACGCCGCCGAGCTCGTCCGCTCGCGCGAGGACGAGCTGGCGAGGCAGATGACGCTCGAAACCGGCAACGCTGTCTGGGAGACGCGGTTCGAGGTGCAGCGGACGGCTGAGATCCTTCAGCTCGCGGGCGAGGAGGCGCGGCGGATCAGCTCGAGCGGCGAGCTCGTCCCGATCGACGCGGTGCCGCGCGGCGAGGCGCGAATCGGTCTGACTCGGCGGTTCCCGGTCGGGGCTGTGCTCGCGATCACGCCTTTCAACGCGCCGCTCCTGCTCGTCGCGCACAAGCTCGGCCCGGCACTTGCGGCAGGCTGTCCTTGCATCGTCCGACCGTCGTCGAAGACGCCACTCTCGGCGCTCTCGCTGGGCGAGATCGTGCTCGAGGCGGGCGCGCCGCCGGCGGCGGTGAGCGTCGTGCCGTGCCGGACGGAGCTGGCCGAGCGGATGGTCGCTGACGAGCGCGTGAAGCTCGTCTCGTTCACGGGCAGCGCGGCGGTCGGCTGGCGGTTGCAGAAGGTCGCCGCCACCGCGAGGGTGACGCTCGAGCTGGGCGGCAACGGCGCGGTGATCGTGGAGCCGGACGCCGATCTCGACTACGTCGCGCAGCGCTGCGCATTCGGCGGTTTCCTGCGGGCGGGACAGGCGTGCATCTCCGTTCAGCGCCTGTACGCACACTCGTCGGTGCTCGAGGCGCTGCAGGAGAAGCTCCTCGAGAGGATCGGCGAGCTGCACACGGGCAACCCGCTCGACGAGTCGACGATCGTCGGCGGGCTGATCGACGAGGCTGCGGCCGAAAAGGCGGAGGCCCTCGTCCAGGAGGCGGTCGCAGCCGGCGGCCGTGTGCTCTGCGGCGGCACGCGAGAGGGCACCGTGCTCGCCCCGACGCTGCTCGTGGACGTGCCGGAGGACCTCCGCGTGTGCGCCGAGGAGGCCTTTGCGCCGATCGTCGTCCTCTCGGCCTACGATGACGTCGACGCGGCGATCGCGCGCGCGAACGACTCGCCCTTTGGTCTCCAGGCCGGGTTGTTCACGAACGACATCCGCGTGATCAACCGCGCCTTCGAGCGGCTCGAGGTCGGGGCGCTGATCGTCAACGACGTGAACACGTTTCGCGTCGACCAGATGCCCTACGGCGGCGCCAAGCGGTCGGGCCACGGCCGCGAGGGCATGCGCTGGACGATCCGCGAGATGACGGAGGAGCGACTGCTCGTCATCGACCCGCGCTGAGCACGAGCGCCCGCCCGCCCTACCCGCGCGCAGGATCGAATGCCGCGCTGCCCGGGGCCTTGCGGTTTGCGAACACGCTTTCCTGCGCGATGCCGAGGCCGACGGCGAGGGCGCCGGTGAGCACGGCCGCGTCGCCGAGGCCGGAGACCTCGACCCGCGGCGGGAACGGGAGCCACTCCTCGAGGAGCTCGCAGATCGGATCGAGGAGTAGGTCGCTGTTCCGGCCGATGCCGCCGCCGAGGACGACCAGCGCGATGTCGGTCACAGCTGCGATCGGCGCCAGGTGCAGCGCGATCCGCCGAGCCTCCTCCGCGACGATCTCGCGGGCGAGCTGGTCCCCTGCCCGGGCGGCTGTGAAGACGGCCCGAACGTCGTAGGGAGCCGCGAGCACCGTCTCGATCCGTCGCTCGGCGACGAGTCGCGCCGCCAGCTCGGAGACGGCCGAGGCACAGGGGTCGATGTCGTCCGCGCGCCCGGCAGAGACGAGGTCGACCTCCCCGGCCGCACCGTTCCGTCCGCGGTGCAGCTCGCCGCGCAGCACGAGTCCGGCGCCGAGCCCGGTGCCGATCGACAGGAAGACGAAGTCCTCGACCCCGCGCGCGACGCCGAGCCACTGCTCGCCCCGCGCGGCCAGGTTGATGTCGTTCTCGAGAGTGACGGGCAGCCCGAGCCGCTCGACGAGATCGGCGCGGAAGTCCCGGCCCTCGAGCCCGCGGACGTTCGTGAGGCGCAGCGTTCCGCTCTCCTCCTCGACGACGGCGGGCACGCCGACGACGGCGTTGTCGATCAGGTCGTCCCGTAGGCCTGTCGCTTCGACGAGTGACGTGCAAAGCTTCGTGATCGTGTCGAGCGCAGCGCCGACCTCGACGTCCGGAAGCTCGAGGTCCTGGCGGGCGCGCACCGTGCCCGTCAGATCGCAGACCGCGCCGCGGAGGAACCGCGCGCCCAGGTCGAGGCCCAGCACGAGCGCGGCATCAGGCACCGGCTCGAAGAAGACGGCGCCGTACCGCGGCCGGCCCGGCTCGGCGTCGGTCTGGCGGACGAGGCCGGCCCCGAGCAGCGACTGCAGGGCCAGCGAGACAGTCGGCTTCGAGATCCCCGCCTGGCGCGAGATCTCGGCGCGGGAGATCGGAGCCGCGAGCCGGATCGTCTCGAACACCGTGCGCTCGTTCAGATCCTTCAGCAGCGGCGGGATTGCTCTCGGCGTGTTCACGTCAATAACCTTAACGGAAGTAGCTGTCGGAACCGCTTGACTTCGTCGTAAGCAGCCTCATAAGATCCCAGTTCGTAAAGTTAACTAATCAAAGTGCCAGGCACTGGCACTCGCACCGAGGAGGCTGTCATGAAACGCGTCGCGACGGGAATCGTCCTGCTTGCGCTCCTCACCGTCGGCATCGTCGCCGTCTCGGTTGGCACGGCGTCGAGTGGGCCGGCGAGCGCATCGAAGCAGCAGGCGACCAAGGTCACGATCTGGGTCGGCTGGAGCGCCGGCCACGAGCTCAAGGAGTTCAAGAAGGTGGCCGCCGAGTACGACCAGAAACGGCCGGAAGTGGAGGTGAGCGTCGTCGGCGGGATCAACGACGACAAGATCTTCGCTGCGCTTCGCTCCGGCAACGTCCCCGACGTCGTGAGCTCGTTCATGTCCTCGAACGTCGGCATCTTTTGCCCGTCCGGCGGCTGGGTCGACCTCGCGCCGTACCTGAAGCGCGATCACATCAACGTCAACATCTTTCCGGCAACCTCGCGGTACTACACGCAGTACAAGGGGAAGCGCTGCGCGCTGCCGCTGCTCGCCGACGCCACGGGCCTCTACTACAACAAGACGCTCTTCAAGAAGGCCGGGCTGACCAGCCCGCCGAAGACGTTGTCGCAGCTCGCGGCGTACGCGAAGAAGCTGACGCAGAAGAACGCGGACGGCTCGCTGAAGGTCGTTGGCTACAACCCGAACCTGAACTTCTACCTCGGCGGCTACGGCAACGGCGCGTCGGGCTATCAGCCGTTGATCGGTGCCAGCTACTTCGACAAGAACGGCAAGTCGAGCCTCGCGACCGACCCGGCCTGGGCGAAGTTCTTCAGGTGGCAGAAGAGCCTGGTCGACTTCTACGGCTACAGCAAGCTCGTCCGCTGGCAGGCCGGTGCCGGTGACGAGTTCGCCCCGTCGCACCCGTTCGAGACCGGGAAGCTCGCGATGATGCTCGACGGCGAGTGGCGCGTCGCGTTCATCAAGAACGAGCATCCCGAGCTCCAGTACGGTACGGCGCCGATGCCGGTCGACGATGCTCACCCCGAGCTGTACGGCGCGGGAGCCGTCAACGGAACGATCATCGGGATTGCCAAGGGCGCGAAGCACCCCAACGAGGCGTGGGACCTCGTCAAGTACCTGACGACGAACGACCATGCGCTGGCCAAATTCTCGAACGGGATCAGGAACGTGCCGTCGACGGTGAGCTCGTCGAAATCCCCCGAGCTCCTCCCCGACAAGAACTTCGCGACCTTCCTGAGGATCTTCACGAACCCCCATTCGCAGACGACGCCGATCACCCCGATCGGACTCGATCACCTGACGACGTTCACGAACTTCATCGTCAAGTGGCAGGCCGGCAAGGCGAAGGACCTGCTGGCGGGGCTGCGTGAGGTCGACAGTCAGATCAACGGGAAGCTCAAGCAAGCCGGAAAGGGCGGAGGCGGCGTTCCGTGAGCCTGTCGCTCGCCCCAGGTCTGTGGCGCGATGCCGGGCTTTGCCCGGCATCGCTGCCGGCAAGCTCGGCCTCGCTCCCGTGGGGGAAACCATGTTTCCCCCACGGACCCCCTTCTTCCAGAGGCCGATGTTGATGGGGGAACCTCCCGGTTCCCCGACGCTGGAAGCGTCGCCGGCGAAGCCGGCGACGCCCGGCCGGGAAACCGGGGTGCCTGCGGCAGCTCGGGGGCCCCTCCCCGCTCACGGGTCAGAGGCTGACCCGTGAGCACGCCGGCAGTGGAGGCCGGGGCTTCAGCCCCGGCCCTGCCGGCGCCCGATCGCCGGGCGGCCAGGAAAAAGGCGGAATGGCGTCGGCGCCGGCTGATCGTGGCGCTGATGAGCCCCTGGATCGTGGGCTTCTGCGTCTTCCTCGTCTACCCGCTGGTCATGAACGCGTACCTGTCGCTGACGCACTACGACCTGCTGAATCCGCCGCGCTGGATCGGGCTGGCGAACTACCGTTACGCCTTCGGTAGCGACCCGAATCTCTGGCCGGCGATCAGGAACACGCTCTGGATCATCGCCGTCGGCGTGCCGCTCCAGGTCCTCTTCGCGTTCGGGATCGCGGCGATGCTGACGCGCGCAAAGGCAGGTGTCGGCTTCCTCCGCACCGTCTTCTACCTGCCCGCGCTGGCCCCGCCCGTTGCGGCGACGCTCGGTTTCGTCTACATCCTCAACCCCGCCACCGGCCCGATCAACACGGCCTTGCGTCACCTCGGCATCGAGGGGCCGCTCTGGTTCAACGACCCGGGCTGGTCGAAGCCGTCCCTCGTGCTCCTGAGCATGTGGGGCATCGGCAACACGATGGTGATCTTCCTCGCTGCGATCCTCGACGTTCCCAGGCACCTGTACGAGTCGGCGGAGCTCGACGGCGCGGGCCCGCTTCAGCGGCTTCGGTGGGTGACGCTGCCCTCGATCAGCCCGGTGATCCTGTTCTCGGTCGTCCTCGGGGTCATCTACGGGCTCCAGTACTTCACCCAGGCCTTCGTCGCCGCCAGCATCGCCGGAGGCGCCGCCTCACAGGCCGGTGCCGTCAGCTCGCTCGAGCTCGGCTACCCGGAGGGCTCGACGCTCTTCTACCCGATCCTCCTCTACTACCACGGCTTCAAGTACTTCAACATGGGCTACGCGTCCGCGCTCGCGATCCTCCTCCTCGGTGTCTCGTTCGCGGTGACGCTGATCATCGTTCGCAACTCGCGACGTTGGGTCCACTACGGCGGAGCGGTCCGCTGATGAGCACCGCCAGCGTCCCCGTCGGGGCTGGGCCGGTCGTCCGCCGCAAGGTGCCAGGCGCGGTGCGCCGGCGCCGCTTCCTGGTCGCGGTCGCGAACCACAGCATCCTGATCGTGGCCGCGATCGCGTTCCTGGCGCCGATCGTCTTCATCACGCTGACGGCCCTGATGAGCGACAACCAGGCGCTGACGTCAGAGCTCTGGCCGCATCCGTTCCACTGGAGCAACTTCCTCGAGGTCTTCAGACAGGCCCCGCTCTGGCGCTGGATCCTGAACACGCTCATGTACGCGGGGCTGGCGACGCTCGGCGTCCTCGTCTCGAGCATCCCGGTCGCGTACGCGCTTTCGAAGATCCGTTGGCGCGGCCGTAACGCCGTCTTCCTGGTCGTGCTCGTCGCCCTGATGCTGCCTCCGCAGGTCTCGGTGGTCCCGCTGTACGTGATGTGGGCAAAGCTCGGGAACGCCGTCGACTTCCAGTTCGTCGGCTCGCTCTGGCCGTTGATCATTCCGGCCTGGCTCGGGGACGCGTTCTCGATCTTCCTGCTACGGCAGTTCTTCCTGACGATCCCCGAGGAGTACCTCGACGCCGCGCGCGTCGACGGGTGCGGCGAGCTGCGCATCCTGACGACCGTCGTCCTGCGGCTGGCGAAGCCGGCAATCGCCGCCGTCGCGTTGTTCTCCGTCCTCTACACGTTCAACGACTTCTTCCTGCCGCTGCTCTACACCGGCGAGAACGCTTCGAACTGGCCGGTCTCGGTCGGGTTGTCGCAGTACCGCAATCTGCACCAGGTGCAGTGGAACCTGACGATGGCCGCGACGCTGGTCGTGATGGCGCCGGTGATCGTCCTCTTCTTCCTCGCCCAGCGTGCTTTCGTCGAAGGCGTCACGCTGACGGGGGTGAAGGGATGAAGATCGCCGTGATCGGAGCCGGCTCGACGTACACGCCGGAGCTCGTCGCAGGCCTGGCCGACCTCGAGCTCGACGAGCTCACGCTCCACGACATCGACGCGCAGCGGCTCGAGACCGTCGGCGGGCTCGCCGGGCGCATGCTCAACCGCGCGGGGTTCCGGGGCCGGCTGGAGCTGACCGGAGACCTCGACGCAGCCGTCGATGGCGCCGACTTCGTGCTCCTCCAGATCCGCGTCGGCGGGCAGGCCGCACGCCTGCACGACGAGACCGCTCCGCTCCCCTGCGGGTGCATCGGCCAGGAGACGACCGGGGCCGGCGGATTCGCCAAGGCGATGCGCACGGTGCCCGTCGTGCTCGAGATCGCCGACCGCGTTCGAGAGCTGGCCCGGCCGGACGCCTGGATCGTCGACTTCACGAACCCGGTCGGGATCGTCACGCGGTCGCTGCTCGACGCCGGCCACCGCGCGGTCGGCCTCTGCAACGTCGCGATCAACTTCCAGCGGTGCTTCGCGCGCCTGCTCGAGGTCGAACCGGGGCGCGTCGTCGTCGACCAGGTCGGCCTCAACCACCTGACGTGGGTGCGGGCCGTCTGGGTGGACGGCCGCGACGCGCTCCCCGACCTGCTGGCCGCCCACGGCGACGAGCTGGGCGACGAGGTGCAGCTGCCGCGCCGGCTGCTCGACGAGCTGGGCGCGCTGCCGTCGTACTACCTCCGCTACTTCTACGCGCACGACGCGGTGCTGGCCGAGCAGCTGGACGGCGTGCCGCGCGCGGCGACCGTCGCCGAGATCGAGCGAGAGCTGCTCGAGCTCTACCGCGACCCGGAGCTCGACGAGAAGCCGGCGCTGCTGGAGCAGCGGGGCGGCGCGTTCTACAGCGAGGCGGCAACGGGTCTCGTGCGGTCGCTCCTGCACGGGACCGGGGAGGTGCACGAGGTCGACATCCGCAACGACGGCACGCTGGCCGGGCTGGCCGACGACGACGTCGTCGAGGTTCCCGCGCGGATCGAGTCGGGCCGGCCTGCGCCGCTCCCGCAGGGGCCGCTCGCTCCCGAGCTGCTCGGCCTCGTCCAGCACGTCGCCGCGTACGAGCGGCTGACCGCCGAGGCCGCGGTCACACGCGACCCGGTGACGGCGAAGAAGGCGCTGCTCGCACACCCGCTGATCGCCCAGTACGAGCTCTCCGAGGAGCTGCTCGAGCGGCTCGCGGTCGAGGAGGCGGTGCGATGAGCGTCGCGGGCGTCGTCCTCGCCGTCGACGGCGGTAACTCCAAGACCGACCTCGCGCTCGTCGGCGCCGACGGCCGCCTGCTGGCCTTCGCCCGCGGGCCTCAGAGCTCGCCTCATCATCTGGGCGAGGACGGCTGCATGCGCGTGCTCGCCGGCCTCGTGGACGAGGTGCGCCCGCAGGCGGGGCTCGACGGGCCGCTCGCCGAGGTCGCGTCACTCTGCATGGCCGGCGTCGACTTCCCGGCCGAGGAGGAACGGCTCGCCGAGCTCGTCTCCGCCCGCGGCTGGGCGGAGCGCACGACCGTCCTCAACGACACGTTCGCCATCCTCCGTGCCGGGACGGAAGAGGGTTGGGGGGTCGCCGTCGTCTGCGGTGCCGGGATCAACTGCGTGGGCGTCGCGCCGGACGGCCGTCACGTGCGGTTCCCGGCGCTCGGCGCGATCTCCGGCGACTGGGGCGGCGGCTTCGACGTCGGTCTCGCCGCCGTCTCGAAGGCGGCGCGGAGCTTCGACGGCCGCGGCCCGAAGACGACGCTCGAGCAGGCGGTCCCGGCACACTTCGGCTTTGCGACACCGTATGAGCTGGCCGAGGCGATCCACGCGAAACAACTCGCGGAGCGCCGTGTGCTCGAGCTGTCGCCGCTCGTCTTCGGCGAGGCCGAGCACGACCTCGTCGCGGCCGAGATCGTCGATCGCCTCGCCGCCGAGGTGGTCGCGCTCGCGCGCACGGCACTCGTCCGGCTCGGGCTCGCCGAGCGGCCGGTCGAGGTGCTCCTCGGCGGCGGCCTGCTCCAGGGGAGCGACTGGCGCGTGGTCGAGAAGATCGGAGCCGGGCTCGCCGAGCTCGGGCCTGCGATCAGCGTTCGGGTCACGGGCTGGCCGCCGGTTGTCGGCGCCGCGCTCCTCGGGCTCGACGAGCTCGGAGCCGCGCCCGAGGCGCTGGCGAGAGTGCGCACCGAGGTGACGGCAGCGGCCGGGGGCGTGGAGGGCAGGCTCGAGCCCGCGGCTGCGGGGGCGACCGATGGCTGACGTCCGCTTCCACGAGGCGAGCCGGATCTATCCGGGCAACGACGAGCCGGCGGTCGACGCGCTCGACCTCGTGATCGAGGACGGCGAGTTCATGGTGCTCGTCGGCCCGTCCGGCTCCGGGAAGACGACCGCCCTGCGGATGCTCGCGGGGCTCGAGGAGGTGGACGCGGGCTCGATCCTGATCGGGGCGCGCGACGTCACCGACGTGCCGCCGAAGGACCGCGACGTGGCGATGGTCTTCCAGAACTACGCGCTCTACCCCTACCTGACCGTCGAGGCCAACATCGGGTTCCCGCTCAAGGTCGCACGCATGAAGAAGGCCGAGCGGGCGCGGCGGGTGCGCGAGGTCGCGGAGCTGCTCGGGCTCACGAGCTATCTCGCGCGCAAGCCCGGCCAGCTCTCGGGCGGGCAGCGCCAGCGGGTAGCGATGGGCCGCGCGATCGTCCGCGAGCCGAGCGTCTTCCTGATGGACGAGCCCCTCTCGAACCTCGACGCGAAGCTCCGCGTCCAGATGCGTGCCGACATCGCGGCGCTCCAGTCGCGGCTCGGCGTCACCACCGTCTACGTCACACACGACCAGGCCGAGGCGATGACCCTCGGCCACCGCGTCGCGGTGCTGGAGGACGGACGGCTGCAGCAGTGCGACGTGCCGCGCGAGCTCTACGAGCGCCCGGCCAACACCTTCGTCGCGGAGTTCATCGGGTCGCCTTCGATGAACCTGCTCGAGGTGCCGCTCGGCGGAAACGGCTGCTCGTTCTGCGGCCTCGAGATCCCGCTCCCTGCCGGGCTCGAGACCAGAAACGGCAGCGTCGTGATCGGCTTGCGACCCGAGGCGCTCGAGCTTGCGCCCGGCGGGATCGAGGCCCGCGTCGAGGTCGTCGAGGAGGTCGGTGCGGACGCGTACGTCTTCTGCGTCGCGGAGTACGGCGGCGAGGACGTCAAGCTCGTCGCGCGGAGCGAATCTCGCGGGGCGCCGTCCCGCGAGGAGCGCGTCTCCCTCTGTCCACGGGTCGACGAGGCGCACATCTTCGATGCCGAGTCCGGCGAGCGGCTGGAGCGCCGATGAGCGAGCGGCGCGCGATCCAGCCGGACGGGCTCGCACGCCCGGCCGCGCCCTACTCGCCGGTCGTGGTCAGCGGCGACCTCGTGTACACGGCGGGCCAGATCGCGAACGACGCCGAGGGCAACGTGGAGGGCGGAGTCGAGGAGCAGACGCGCCGAACGCTCGAGAACCTGCGCACATGCCTGCAGGCGGCCGGCTGCGAGCTCGCCGACGTGCTCAAGGTCTCGGCGTTCCTCGCCGACCTCGGCGACTTCGCGGCCTTCAACGCCGTGTACCGCGACTACTTCGTGGAGCCGTACCCGGTGCGGCCCACCGTCGGCGTGACCCTCCCCGCCGGCATCGTCGTCGAGGTCGATGCGGCCGCACGTCGGTGTTCGTGAACGGCCTCGACGTCGTCACACCGGCCGCGATCGTCGACCTCGACCGGCTTGACGACAACCTCGCCCGCTGGCAGGCGCACTGCGACCGAGCCGGGCTCGCGAACCGCCCGCACGTGAAGACGCACAAGTGCGTCGAGATTGCCCTGCGGCAGCTGGAGCTCGGAGCGGTCGGGGTCACGTGCCAGACGCTGCACGAGGCCGAGGTGATGGTGCGCGCCGGCATCCGCGACGTCGTGCTGCCGTACAACGTGGTCGGCGAGCGCAAGCTGCGGCAGCTCTCGGCGCTCCTGTCCCACGCGACCGTTCGGGTGAGCGCGGACGACGCGGCGCTCCTGCCCGGGCTCGCCTCGGCGGCGGCCGGCGCGGGCCGCGAGCTCGGCGTGCTCGTCGACTGCGACACGGGCCTGGGCCGGACCGGCGTGACGAGCCCGGAGGCGGCCGTCGAGCTGGGGAGGCAGGTCGCCGCGACCGGCGGTTTGCGCTTCGACGGGCTGCTGACCTATCCGGCGCCGCCGGGCGCCCGCGAGTTCCTGGGACGGGCGGCCGAGCTGCTCGAGCGGCAAGGGCTCGTGCCCTCGATTGTCTCGGCCGGCGGCACGCCGGCGATGTGGCAGTCCCCGGAGCTGGCTCCGGTCGTCAACGAGTACCGCGTCGGCACGTACGCGTTCCACGACCGAGCGACGGTGGCGGCGGGCGCGGCGAGCCTGGACGAGGTCGCCCTGACCGTCGCCGCGACGGTCGTCAGCGTGCGGGACGGACGGGCGATCCTCGACGCGGGCAGTAAGGCGCTGAGCTCAGACCGGGGCCCGGACGAGAACTTCGGCCTGGTGCTGGAAGCGCCAGAATCGAAGCTCCACCGCCTGAACGAGGAGCACGGCTACCTCGCCCTGGCGCCGGGGGAGCGCGTGGCGCTCGGCGTCCAGGTCCGGATCGTCCCGAACCACGCGTGTGTGGTCGCGAACCTCTTCGAAGAGCTGATCATCGTTCGCAACGGTCAACCCGAGACCCGCTGGGCGGTCGAGCGCGGCCGCTGACTTGCCTCCTGGAGCGAGTTCGTGGTCGGCGCCAGGGTCGGGCAGAGTTTGGCGCGCCAAGGTGCGGGGCCGCAGGTCGCGATCGGGAGCACGTCCGGATGCAGCGTTGTCGAGTCTGAAAACGTCTAGCTGAGGCGCTCCGCTGTGTCGTCGGCCTGAAACTGGATTCGTTTATGCGAGCCGTCGCAGAACGGCTTGTTCTGGGAGTTGCCGCAGCGACAGAGTGCGATCGCCGAGCCGGGCGGGGGTGCGAACTCGCGCCCTTCGCGGTCGAACAAACGGACGTCGCCGGTGACGAGGTAGGGCCCGTCTTCGCGGGCCACGATGCGCGTCTCAGGCATCGCTCGCACTGTATCCCGACCCCTCCGAGCCGACGCGCGGGTGCGTTCGCCTCCACATCCAGGCGACGAGCAATACGACGGCGACGAGGGCCGGTATCTGCATCGTGACGCCGGCAGCCCTGACGCCGAATCCGCTGGCAATCGCGCCGTCGGCGAGGCTCGCGAGCGGGCGGAGGCCCAGGAACGCGACGTTCCAAAGCGCCATCACGCGCCCGCGCTCGTGCTCCGCGACGCTCAGCTGCAGCTGCGAGGTCGCGGAGGTGTTCGAGGCGAGGTAGCCGAGTCCGCCGATGAAGAGCAGCGGCAGCGCCCACGGGAGGCTGGGTAGCACCGAGAAGACGTGACGATGGGTGCCGTCTCGAAGCTCGAGGGCGTCGGCGGCGAACTGGACGTCGCCGGTGGACTGCTCGGTGAGCCAGTCGAGATGGTCCGCTGCAAGACGCTGGGGCTGAACGTGCCGGCCCGGGCCGAGATCGTGATCGAGGGCTTCATCGACCCGGATCCGGAGAAGACCGAGGTCGAGGGACCGTTCGGCGAGTATCCGCGCTACTACACGAAGGTCGGGCCGCAGCCGTACATCCAGGTGACCGCGGTGACGATGCGGAGCGATGCGATCTTCGTCGACGTCTTCAACGCTGCTGCGGAGCACTCGATCCTCGGCGGGCTGCCGCGAATGGGCTCGATCTACCGCCGCGTCAAGGAGGCGTTGCCGGCTGTGACGGCGGTGAATCTGCCGCTGTCGGGAATGGCTCGCAGCCATCTCTACATCTCGATGAAGAAGGCAAGCGAGGGCGAGCCGAAGATCGCGGCGTGCGCGGCCTTCGCGGTCGATCCGTTGCTGAAGCACGTCTTCGTGGTCGACGACGACATCGATGTGTTCAACGAGGTGGACACGCTCTGGTGCCTCGCGACTCGCTTTCAGGCCGACCGCGACCTGACGGTGATGCCAAACTTCCTCGGCGGGCAGCTGAATCCGATTACCTACGGGTACCGGCGTGACGAGAAGGGCGCGATGGAGACGAAGCTGATCTTCGACTGCACGAAGCCCGTCGATGTCGACTTCCCGACGATGTGCCGCGTACCGCCCGACGTCGTCGCCCGGATGAACCCGGCCGACTGGCTCGAGGACTTCGTCCGCGCCGCCACTCGGCTCGCAGAGTGATCAGAGCGACAGGCGCGAGGCGGTCATTCCGATGCGGCAAATACCTCTTCCAGCCGCTTTGTACTAGAGTCATCGAGCCGTGCGGACAAGGCTCCTGATCTGGATCGCACTCGGGGCGCTCCTGGCCGCTCTTCCGACCGCCGCGCTCGGCGGTTCGGCCCGCAGCGGGAGCAACACCACGACCTTCCTCGACTCGACCGGTGAAGACGCGAGCGCTCCGGACATCACGAACGTCGTCGTCTCAAACGACGACGCCGGGAACATCACCTTCCAGATCAACATCAGCAACCGTCCGGCGCTGACTGCGGACATGCTCGTCCTGATCTTGCTGGACACCGACCAGAACGCTTCCACCGGTGACACGCAATCGCTCGGAGCCGAGTACGCGATCGAGCTCGATCCGGGTGTCGTCAACCTGTTCCAGTGGAACGGCTCCGACTACGTCGCGGCTGTCTCGCAGACCTCGCTGACGTTCACCTATCTCACCACGGGCCCGACGATCCGTATCAGCGCCGCCGACCTCGGCAAGACCAAAGCGTTCAAGTTTGGCATGATCGCGATCTCTGGAATCGTGATCGACGCCGCCGGCAAGCCGGACTTCACGAACGTTCACGACGATTTCGCGCCGGACAGCGGTCACGGCTTCTTCACCTACCAGGTCCTGACCAAGCTGATCCTGAGCGCGACGGCTTTCACTACCTCGCCCAAGCCGGCCAAGGCCGGCCGGCCCTTCTCGGCGTCGCTCGCCGCGACCCAGAACGACACGGGCGGGCCGGTCGCGAGCGGGACCGTCACCTGCGTGGCGACGATCGCGTTCAAGCGCATTCCCGCGGTCACGCACATCCTCACGAACGGCGTCGCCAACTGCATCTGGCGGATTCCGGCGACGGCGAAGGGGAAGACGCTCCGCGGCACGATCACGCTCACCGTCCAGGGCGCGAAGGTGACCCGGACCTTCTCGTCGCGGATCAGCTAGGCGGCTAGCCGACGATCCGGCCGCCCAGGGTGCCGCGCAGGCTGCTCCCGGAGAGCCCGAGGACGCCGCCCGAGGCGGCCGGGCCGCCGACGGTTACGGTCCCCTGGAAGACGAGGGGCAGGGCGAACTTCGAGAACCGGATCTTGCCGCTGAGCCAGACGCCGCGCGCGATGCTGTAGTGGACGAGCGTGAACCCGCGCTGCGCGGCGACGAGCTTGCCGCCGAAGATGCCCGGAACGGCGGATGGAGCCGCGAGGAGCCACGTTGCCTCGGCCTCGCGGATCGTCTTGGTCGCGATCGAGTACGTCTGTAGCGGGCCCGCCGCCTGCTTCGGTGAGGCCGGTCCCTGCGCAGGCAGCGCCGGCACCGGGGCCACCAGGGGCTTGGGGCGCGGGCACTCGTTCGGCAGCGTGCCGTCCTGCATCCAGCTTCGGACCGCGAGCGGGGCGCAGGCCGACGGGTCGGCCGTGACGACGCTGTGCCCAACCCCCGGCACCACGAGCAGGCGCCCCTGGGGGAAACGGGCAACCACGGAGACCGCGCTCGCGGTCGGAGTTCTCATGTCGAAGCCCCCGTTGAGGGCGAGGACCGGGACGTTCGGAAG
>WNFV01003002.1_pt1 | contig 26256 bp, 25 predicted proteins | sample 5400101 | NCBI WGS metagenome assembly WNFV01 (sample SAMN13153361, study PRJNA577476) | soil metagenome | isolation source: 115 cm soil or saprolite under grassland replicate 1 | place: USA:California | collected 2016-06-15
GCGGGCCTGGCTCGGAGGCCTGCGGGCAGCCCTGCGCCGCTGAGGCTCGGTTCGCTCAGGTCACGCCCTCCGTCTGGACTCGCCCCGAGGGCCGCAGCGGGACCAGCACGGCGAGGCCGCTGAGCGCGACGGCCGCAGCGACCAGGAAGGCGCCGCCGTAGCCCGCGACCGCCGCAACTCCTCCGAGCATGACGGCCCCGAGGCCGATCGCGACGTCGATGAACGCGCCGACGCTGCCGACTGCCGCGCTGCGTTCGGCCGTGCTCGTCGCCTCCATCGCCAGCAGCACGGCCGATGGGTACGTCAACGCCTGGCCCGCGCCGAAAACGATCGTGCCGAGGAGCAGGCCGGTCGTCGACTGCCAGGCCCCGATTGTCGCGAGACCGGAAGCGAGCGTGATGAACGAGACAACGAGTGTGCGGCGGGCGCCGAGCGTGTCCGGAATCCTCCGTCCGAAGGCGCGAACGAGCGAGATCACTCCGCCGAAGAGCGCAAAGACGAGACCCGGCCGGTCGATGCCGAGATCCCGGGCGTAAATCGCTGCGAACGCGGCGAAGCCTCCGAAGCCGAGCAGGCCGAGCAGGACGAGCAGTCCGGGGAGAAGCGCGCCGCGTGGAGGCAGCCAGCCGGGTGGAGCGTGCTCCTCCGCTTCAGGTCTCGTCTCGCGGAAGGTCGCAATCATCGTCATCGAGCCGAAGACGAGCCCGGCGGCGACGAACCAAACGGCAGCGAAGCGGTGGCCACCGAGCACGAGGTCCGCGAGCACCGGGCCGATCGTGAGGCCGATGTAGGACGCGAGCGTGACGAGGCTCATGGCTTCGCCGCGGCGGGCCTCGGGCGCGATGTCGGCGACGGCGGTGTAGGCGCCGACCACGAAGGTCGCCTCGGCCGCCCCGGCCAGAAGACGGATGGCGACGACGGGGCCGAGCCCGGGATTGAAGGCCAGTGCCAGGTAGCAGACGAGCATCACTACGGCACCGGCGAGGAGGAGCGGCCGTCGTCCCCGCCTGTCCCCGAGCCGTCCGGACAGCGGGGAGGCGAGCATCGAGGTCAGGCTCCCGGCGCCCATCGCCACTCCGACCCCGATCGAGCCTCGGCCGAGCTCGTCCTTCGTGTAGAGCGGCAGCGCCAGGACGACCATGCCGAACGTGGCGAAGGCGCCCAGGGTGGCGAGCCAGAGGCGCACGAAGGCGCGGGTCAGCAGACGAGAGTGCTCAGCCTCCACGGATCACGGCGCGGATTGTCCCACCGCGGAGCGAAGGTCAGAACCGCAGGCGGAGAGAGCCCAGGTGGGGTGCGGCGACAGCGGCGAACCAGCGCGACGTTCGCCACGTGACGGCGAGCAGGAGCACGGCGGCACCGGAGAGGATGAGCAGCGTCTGCGCCGCCAGGGCATAGCCCAATGCTTCCGACGTGCCGATTCCCGAGACGATGAGCAGCGTCGCACCTGCGCCGACCTGGGTCGCGGCGCCGCCGAGCGCGACAGGCAGCGCTGCTGCGGCAGACGCTGCGCAGAGGAACATCATTGCGAGCGGGAAGGAATAGCCGAGCCCGAGAGCCGCGAGCAGGAGCGTCAAGGCCGTCGCGCGCACGATCCACGAAGCCGACACGAGTGCCCAGGCCTCGATTGCGCCTCGCAGCGGAGTCGCTCTCGGGGCCAGCCAGCGAGCAAGGCGGAAGCGCATCAGCCGCGGGCTGGCGGCGACACGGGGGAGTGCGAGCACGACCGCCGCCGCGGCGATGCCGCCGGCTCCGACGATCGCGAATCCGACGCGCACGGCAACGGAGTTTCCCGGCCAGCCGGCGGCGACCAACGCGAACGGAGCCAGGGCGGCGCTGTCGATCAGGCCGAGCGTGACGAGCGAGAGGCAGATCGTGGGAATTCCCGCAGGGCAACCCGGGAAGCGACGGACGATCGCGATCCTGACGAGCTCGTCGAATCGGCCTGGAAGGACGATGCCCATGATCGTCGCGCCCCCGCCTGCGGCGGCGAGCGAGACGGGGCCGGGTCGCTCGCGGGCGTGGAAGAGCCGAGCCCAGCCGGAAGCTTTCAGCAAGAAGGCCGCGACGAAGAGGAGCCCGACCGACACGAGGAAGGTCGGACGCCCGTGCGTGAACGGCATCGGCGTGTTGCTGATGTGTCGCAGCGCCAGTGCAACAGCGGCGATCCCGGCGAGCACCGAGCCGACCGCAAAGGCAAGGCGTCCTCTTCTCGATGTACTTACGCGTCGGAGGCTCGAAAGCGATCTCCGCGCTCGGCCCGGCGGGCGATCGCTCATGTGTTTCTTTCTCTCGACGACAACTCCAGTGTAGTCGGCAGCTGTTCGAACCAGGTTAAGCCCCCGTTCGGTCGACTTGGCGGCAAGGCGTTCGTTCGGGCAGACTGGCGGTGATGGTGCGGATCGGCCTCCTCGTGGCGCTCGCCGCCGGCCTTGCGGTTGCTGGCCCGGCATCGTCGGCCGAGCAAGGGCGGATCGCGAGTCACTGCAGCGCGAGCGGGGACGTCTGCTACGGCATCTTCAAGGGCAGTGCAGGCCTGTATCGCTTCCAGCTGACGACCGCCGCGAAATACTTCTCGCGCTACCGGATCTGCGTGCGGCCGGTCGGCCGGTCGGCAACGTGCAAGAGCTTTCCGGTGCGGAAGGTGGGCGCGAACTGGGGCGGCACGGTCATCTGGCAGCGGAACTTCCCGCTGCGGGGCCCGCGTCAGTACGTGGTGACGTGGAAGCTCGGTGCCCAGCGGCTCGGGCCCTCGCTCAGGTTCACCAGGAACGACTCCTCGATCTCCCTCACGGTCGACCGCAGCCGCACGAGTTGTCGCTTTCCCTCTGCGGTGATCGACACCGCATGGCGGCGCCGGTCGTGCGCGTCGCGCTTGCGTTCGACGAGACCGTCCTTCTCGAGCGTGTCGAGGACGTGCACGAGTTGGCTTCGGTCGACGCCTAGACCGTCCGCGATCGCCGCCTGCGTCTCCTGCGCTCCCTCGCCGAGCATCGCGAGGACGCCGTACCCGTAACCCCCGCAGCCGGCCTGCCCGAGCTCGTCCAACACGCGCATCTTGATCGCCACGCCCACGCGCGCCAGCAGGAACGCGGTGCTCGACACGAGCTCCTTGGGGAGGCAGGGCTTGAGCGGTGTTTCGAGCTCTGTGATCTGGGCTGGGGTGCTCATCGCCACTTAGTGTAGCGCACGACCATGATGTGATCTGTATATTGTGGAAGAACTCAACGATTGGAGTAACCCATGAGCCCATTAGAAAATCGTAGACGATGGATCGGATTGGCTCTCATCGTCGTCGCGCAGTCGATCAAGACGGATCTCCACTTCAGCGAGACGAGCCTGCAGTGGATCGTCACCGCGTACGCGATCCTCTTTGGAGGCGTGCTCTTACTCGGAGGCCGGCTCGCCGACCTGCTCGGTCGGCGCCGTCTCTTCATCGGGGGAGTCGCGCTCTTCACTGTCGCCTCGCTGCTCGACGGCCTGGCATGGTCCGAAAGATCGCTGATCGCCTTCCGCGCGCTCCAGGGCCTCGGCGCGGCGCTTCTGTCTCCGGCCGCGCTCTCGATCCTGACCACCACGTTCAAGGAAGGACGCGAGCGGAACCTCGCGCTCGGCATCTGGGGAGCCGCTTCGGGTAGCGGCGCCGCCGCAGGCGTGCTGCTCGGCGGGGCGCTGACGAGTGCGTTCAACTGGTCCTGGATCTTCTTCATCAACATCCCTGTCGGGCTCCTCGTCCTGGCGCTCACGCCGTTCCTGCTTCGGGAGAGCCGAGCCGAACTGGATCACAGGCACTTCGATACAGCGGGAGCCGCGTCGATCACCGGTGGGTTGATGCTCCTCGTCTATGCGATGACGCGTGCGACGCAGCACGGTTGGGTGACTGCCGAGACGATCGGTCTCCTCGCGGCCTCGGCGGCCCTCGTGATCGGATTCGTCGTCATCGAGCTGCGCTCGAAAGCGCCGCTGCTGCCGATGAGGATCTTCCGCCTGCGGACGCTGTCCGCATCGAATGTCAGCGGGTTCCTGCTCGCCGGCTCGCTATTCTCGCAGTTCTTCCTGCTCACCCTCTACATGCAGCAGGTGCTGCACTACTCGGCGCTCAAGACCGGGGTGGCGTACATCGCGCTGACGCTCACCGTCATCGCCCTCTCCGGGCTGGCGCAGGCGCTCACCACCCGTTTCGGGGTCCGTCGGCTGCTCACCGGCGGGATGGTGATCTCGGGCGCGTCGATCGTGCTCTATGCGCAGCTTCCGGTGCATGGGCACTACTTCTGGAACCTCTTCCCCGCGTTCCTCCTCAGCGGCCTCGGGCTCGCCTTCGCGTTCATCCCGATGTCGATCGGCGCACTGGCCGGCGTGGGCCACTCCGAAGCCGGCGTGGCCTCAGGATTGATCAACACGAGCCAGCAGATCGGCGGCGCGATCGGAGTCGCGGTCGCAACGACAATTGCAACGACGTTCACGGCCCACTACGTCAACGCACATCCCGGCGCGAGCCCGCTCGGGGCCAGTGCCCTGACGCACGGATTCACGATCGCGTTCTACGCCCTCGCGGGGATCGCAGCAGTGGGCGCGCTCGTGGCTGCCCTGTTGACAGAGTCGGCTCCACCGGCCGCCGCGGAGGAGCCCACCGAGGCCGCTCCCATGTTGGAGGCAGCGTGAACGCAATCGAGTACGACCGTGGTACCCACGAGATCAACGACCTCCTGACGCAGCTCAAGGGTCTCGTCCTGGTTCAGCCGATCCTCGAGGCCAAAGGAGTGAGCAACGAGGAGCTCGAGCGGCACACGGACGAGATCAATCGGGTCCGTATCCGGCTTGCGGAGCTCGTGCGAAGCTCAGGCGGCGGTGTGGAAAGCGCCGCCGCCTGAGCCGAGCCGGTAGCGAAGCGCGACGCCGATTGTCGTCGCGCAGACGGTGAAGGCAACCGCGTTCGGCACGACGAGGAAGTAGTTGCCGATCGTGAGCCCGTAGGCGACCCAGAGCGTGAAGCCGACGAGCAGGACCCAGAAGTAGGCGATCGAGACTTCGCGCGAGGAGCGATGGTGCAGCATCTTGCGGATCTGGAGCGCCGGCGAGATCGCCATCAGGATCCCCCAAGCGGCGGCCGAGGTCGCGAGCACGGTCTCGAGCATTAGCCTCCGAGCTTCGGGCTTCGTCGATGATCCCCTTGCAATGCGCTCGCTTCGGTTCCGACCGATGGAGTCAGATGACCTGCGCTTGGTGCAGGGGTGGCTTTCACGCCCACACGTGCGACGCTGGTGGGGCGGTCGAGAGAGCTACGACGAGATCGCGGAGCATTACCGCTCGGCGATCGAGGGGGAGAGGCCGACGGACCTGTACATCGCGCTCCTCGACGATGAGCCGATCGGCTTCGTTCAGACCTACTTGGGTTCCGACTATCCCGACTACGCCGCGCTGGTCGTCGTGGGCGAGGGCGTCGCCGGAGTCGATCTCCTCATCGGCGACGCCGCGCTGATGGGACAGGGGATCGGCAGCGAGATTCTCCGTCGCTTCGTCGATGAGATCGTCTTCGCTTCACCGACGACGACGAGCTGCGTGGCTGATCCGGATGTCCGGAACGTCGCATCGATCCGAGCCTTCGAGAAGGCGGGCTTCCGTGTCGTCAGGGAGTTTGTCGATCCCAAGGACGGACAGACGCACGCCCTGGTCCGGTGTGACCGCGCCCAAAGCAATCAGGCCCCGCGACCTGCCGGGGTCTGATTGCTAAGAGGCTAAGGCGCCGCTTGCGGTGCCGACCATCAGGGCGTGCGGGTTTCCCGCACGCCCGTCTGAAATGACCGGTCGATCCAAATCGAGCTCATTACGAAACCGTCTCTAAGCCGACCCTAGCTTCCGAGGGCCCACGTGATGAACGTGTGGACCTGGTAGCCGTGCCCGTAGTACTGAACGATGTGCGATGAGCTGATGGTGTCGCTCCGTGTCACTCGCACCGGCTCGCTCCTGGCGGGAGAGAAGGTGGGAGCGGCCCCGGCGTCAACATGGCTGTTGTAGATTGTCTCGAGCTGTTCGTAGTCGTGCGCGTTCGGGCTCGGATTGTCGAGCGCGTTCGAGTAGTCCATGCAGGTGTTCAAGTCGGCTCCGGACTCATCCTGGTGGGAGAGCCCGTACCCGTGCCCGACCTCCTGGCACATCACTTGGCGCTCGTTCGTATAGCTGTAGGACGGGCTGTTGAAGTAGCTGTCGTTCATCTTGGCGGTCGCCTTCACAATGTGGCTTCCGGAGATCCAGATCTGGGCGAGGCCGAGCCACCCGTTGATTCCGTACGTCGCGTTGCATACGTGATCTCTGCCGTTCGTTGCCTTACAGGACCTCGCATTACCGCCTTGGGTGACGATGGGCGAGTCGAGCACGCTGGACAGGCTCCAGTCGGCCGAGGCCCCGGCCAGGGCGCCCTCCCAGTTCGAATACGCAGTGTTGGTGACGCCGTCCCCGAGTGGGACGGTGAACGGGTTAGCCGCCCTTGCCCAGTGGTAGTTCCCCCACGAGTGGTTGGCGAGAGCGGAAGAGGCGGTTGCCGCACAGAGCGCTGAGACGACGCCAACGACCACGATAAATCGACGCACGATTGAACCCCCTTTGACGACGGCGATTTGCCTACGAATCGTAAGCGGGAGTTGTCCTCCCCGCAATAGGTCGAATGTCACTTCTTTCCGGCGAGGTCGCGCCGCCCACTCGAGCCGCGCTCTGGCTCTACTGTGACGACGTCGACGCGGAGATTGCTGCGTGCTAGCTGCAGCCGGTGTTCGTGCCGCAGTCTCGGCACGTGTAGCACGAGCCGGTTCTGATCATCCGGCCGCCGCACTTTGCGCACTCGACTGCATCTTCCCACGCGTTGAACAGCGCCGTTTGGCCCGGGGGTGGGGCTTCCAGCGGCTCCGCCGGGGCCTCCGTGCCCGTGTCGTTGTAGCGCTGCGCCAGCCTCGCCTTCACCTCCGGCGACAGGATCCCGATCTCCTCTTGCTGGTCGGCGTTCAGGAAGCGCTTGCCCATCCAGCGGAACACGTAGTCGACCAGCGATTTCGCGACGCGGATGTCCTGGTCGTTCGTCGGGCCGCTCGGCTCGAAGCGCATGTGCGCGAACTTCGAGACGTAGACCTCGAGCGGCACGCCCGAGCGCAGGCCCATCGAGACCGCGATCATCAGCGAGTTCATGAGGCCGGCGAGGGTCGTGCCCTCCTTGGCGATGTCGACGAAGATGTCGCCGGGAGTGCCGTCCTCGAAGAGGCCGACGTGGATGTAGCCCTCGTAGTCGCCGACGCGGAACTTACGTCCGACCTCGACGCGGTCGTCCGGCATCTTGCGCGGGGCGGGTAGCGCGGCGGGCGGGGGAACCTGAAGGGCCAGCGCCCCCTCGACCTTCTTCGACAGCGGCTGCGCGACCTTGCAGTTGTCGCGGTAGATCGCGATCGCCTTCACGCCGAGCTTCCACGCAGCGGTCAAGAGCTCGGCAACCTCGTCCACCGTGGCCTCTTCGGGCATGTTCACGGTCTTCGAGATCGCGCCGGAGATGAACGGCTGCACTGCGCCCATCATCTTCACGTGGCCCATGTAATGGATCGCCCGCTCACCGACTGCGCAGTCGAAGACCGGGTAGTGCTCCTTCTTCACGTGCGGAGCGCCGATCACGGTGTTCTTCTCGTCGACGTAGGCCTCGACATCGGAGATCTCGTTCGGGGCGTAGCCGAGCCGCTCGAGAGCGGCCTTCACCGTCTGGTTGACGATCGTGATCTCGCCGCCGCCGACGAGCTTCTTCGACTTGACGAGAGAGAAGTCGGGCTCAACGCCGGTCGTGTCGCAATCCATCATGAAGCTGATCGTCCCGGTCGGCGCCAGCACGGTCGCCTGCGCGTTGCGGTAGCCGTGCACCTCGCCCAGGTTCAGCGCCTCGTCCCACGAGCGCCTGCACGCGGAGAGGAGATCGGCCGGCACCGAGTCGGTGTTCTCGATGTTGCCGACCGCGGCGCGGTGCTGCGCCATGACGCCGATCATCGCCGCCGCATTCGGCTGGTAGCCCGCGAACGGGCCCATCCGCGACGCGATCTCGGCCGACTTGCGGTACGCGCGGCCGGTCATGAGCGCCGTGATCGCGGCTGCGTAGGCCCGGCCCTCGTCCGAGTCATATGGGAGCCCGCGCGCCATCAGTAGCGCGCCGAGGTTCGCGTAGCCGAGCCCGAGCTGGCGGAAGGCCTTCGCGTTGCGCTCGATCTCGGGCGTCGGATACGAGGAGTAGCCGACGGCGATCTCCTGCGCGAGGAACATGACGTCGACCGCATGCTCGAAGGCCTCGACGTCGAGCTCGCCGTCCTCGCGGCGGAACTTGAGCAGGTTGATCGAGGCCAGGTTGCAGGCGCTGTCGTCGATCGACATGTACTCCGAGCAGGGGTTGGAGGCGTTGATCCGGCCCGTGTTCGGAAGCGTGTGCCACTGGTTGATCGTCGTGTCGTACTGGACGCCCGGATCGGCGCAGCGCCACGCCGCCTCGGCCATGTCCCGAAGGAGCTGGCGGGCTGGTTTCGTCTCGACGACGCTGCCGTCGGTGCGAGCGGTCAGATTCCAGTCGCCGCCGGCTGCGGCCGCCTCCATGAAAGCGTCGGTGACGCGGACGGAGTTGTTCGCGTTCTGGTACTGGATCGAGGCCCAGTCGGGTGAGTCGAGCGACATGTCGTAGCCGGCCGCCTCGAGGACGCGTGCCTTCTCCTCCTCGTGGGCCTTGCACCAGATGAACTCGTCGATGTCCGGATGGTCGATGTCGAGGACGACCATCTTGGCCGCGCGCCGCGTCTTGCCGCCGGACTTGATCGTCCCGGCGGAGGCGTCGGCGCCGCGCATGAAGCTGACCGGGCCGGAGGCATAGCCGCCCTTCGAGAGCTGCTCCTTCGAAGAGCGCAGCTTGGAGAGGTTGGCCCCCGAGCCGGAGCCGCCCCGGAAGATGACGCCCTCACGGCGGATCCAGTCGAGGATCGACTCCATCGAGTCGTCGATCGAGAGGATGAAGCACGCCGAGCACTGCGGCTTCTCCTCGAAGCCGACGTTGAACCAGACAGGGCTGTTAAAGGCGGCGTACTGGTTGACGAGGATCGTCTTCAGCTCCGCCTCGAAAGTCTCGGCCTCGTCCTCGTCGGCGAAATAGCCGCCCTCGCGGCCCCAGCCGCCGATCGTCGAGACGACACGGCCGATCATCTGCTTGACGCTCGACTCGCGGTCGGGCGAGCCCATGCGGCCGCGGAAGTACTTCTGCGCGACGATGTTTGTGGCCGTCTGCGACCAGAACTTCGGGAACTCGACGTTCTTCTGCTCGAAGACCGGCTTGTCCTTGCCGGGGATCAGCGCGTTACGAATCTCCCACTCGACCTCTTCGAAGGGATCGCGCCCCGGAATCGTGAAATAGCGGCGCACGGCCGCGTTCGCGGTCTCGTCGACGACCGTGTTCGTGATCTCCTCGGCGGTGGGGGCTTCGGTCTGGGCTTGCTTGGCGGACGCCATCCTGCTACCTCCTGGTCTAAGCCTAGTCATGAGCGCCCAGTCGGCGGAACGGCCGTCGGCGAGCGGACCTGCCAGACTAGGAGCGGCGTCGGACGGATCGCGAAAAGTGCTCTAACCAGCGACTTTTCGTGCCCGCAAGCGCCTCGAGACGAGGCCCGCGCCACCGGCTGTGATCAGGATCAGTGCGAGCCCGGCGAGGATGATGAGCGGCAGGGGAATCGAGTCCGCGTTGCGCGGGCCGACCTTGTTGAACGCCTCTGTGAAGAGCTTCCGGTGCGGATCCGCTTTCGCCGCGGTCTGGCCCGGCTTGTTTGCGCGCCCGGCTGAGGTTGGTTTGTGCGCCGCTGGGACACGGACGTTCCGCACGAGCTGCTGCCGTGCGTTGCTGATGTCGTCGACGATGCTGCTGTACGCCCTCAGATCGTCGGGAATGTGCTTGATGGCGTCGCCGTAGCAATGCAGCGGATAGGTCTTATTGATGGCCTCGTTGTCCAGCCAGTCGTTGATGATCTGCCGCCAGCACGGTGTCTGAGCAGCCGCGGGCGGCGCACCGACGCTCAGTGCAAGAGCGGCGAGCGCGGCGAGTAGGAAGCTGGCGGCGGTCGTGCGAAGAGGACGGATGACTTGAGCCTATCTGCTAGGGGGCGTTTCTAGTCTCACCAGTCTTCCGGATGGGCGTGATTACCCGGTTAGCCAGTTGTTAAGCCTTTGTAAACGGGTTCCTGCTGTTAGCTTCGCTCGCATGCGGACAGGAGCGCTGGCACTGCTCGCGACGGCCGGCGTGCTCCTTGCCGCCTCGCTCTTCCTCGGGGGAGGCTCGAGCGACGGTCCCGTCGCCTGGATCGGCGCCGGTGCGATCCTGGCCGCGACCGCCGTCGCCGGGACTGCGCTCTGGGGCCTGTTGCCCGCGCCCGCCCTCGATCGTGTCGGCCTCGCTTGTGCGGGGCTTGCCGCCGGCTTCGTCGCCTGGAACGGGGTCACGATCCTCTGGTCAGTCGAGCCCGACCGCTCATGGGACTACTTCAACCGCGGACTCGTCTACCTCGGGTTCGGGGTAGTCGGCGCCTTCGTCGGGTCGGCCGTCTCCGCCCGCCTCGTCGCCCGGCTGCTCGGCGGGCTCATCGTCGCCACGGGCCTCTGGGCCCTGGCTGGAAAGGCCGTGCCCGCGCTCTACGACGACTACGGCCGCCTCGCCCGTCTGCGCTCTCCGGTCGGTTACTGGAATGCGCTTGCGCTCGTCGCCGTCTTCGGCCTCGCGATCGCGCTCTGGGCGGCGACTTCGCCGCGGCACTCACGCGTGACCAGGGCGGGCTCCGTCGTCGCGCTCTACGCGCTGCTTGTCGCTCTCGTGCTCACGTACTCGCGCGGGGGCATCCTCGCGGCGCTCGTCGCGCTCGCCGTTTGGCTTGCCCTCTCCCGGGAGCGCTTCGAGAGCGTGACCGCGCTCGTGAGCGCGGCCGCTCCGGCCGCGATCGTCCTCGGCGTCGCGTTCTCGCTGCCCGGTATCGCGGACGACGGTGCGCCCCACAGCGTGCGCGTCCACGACGGCGCCTGGTTCGCGCTCGCGTTCTTGCTCGGCGCGGGCGCCGCCTTCGCGGCCGCATACCTCATCCGCTATCGCCCCGGTCCAGCACGGCAGCGCCTCCTCCTGCAGGTTGCAGCGGGCGCCGCCGCGGTGGCGCTCGTGGCCGGAGCGGGGGTGATCGTCTCGCGCGGAAACCCGGTCGGTGGCAGCGACGTCGTCACCCAGAACCCGGAGCGCCTCCTCAGCCGGGGCTCGAACAACCGCTGGGACTGGTGGAAGGAGGCGTGGCACGCGTTCGAGGGGCGGCCGCTCGGAGGCACGGGCGCCGGCTCATTCGAGCTCCTGCACCGCAAGCTGCGAAAGAGCAACGTCGACGTGCGCGAAGTGCACAACCTGCCACTCCAATTCGCGTCGGAGACCGGTCTCGTCGGGCTCCTGCTCGCGGCCGGCGCGGCCGCTGCCGCCCTGCTCGGCGCGGCCGGTGCCCTGGGGCGCCTGGACGGCGACGACCGCGCAGCCGCAGCGGGTCTCGCCGTCGTCTTGCCGACCTTTCTCGTGCACGGCGTGCTCGACTACGACTGGGAGTTCGTCGCGCTCTGCGGGCCGCTCTTCTTCGTTGCCGGCGTTCTTTTGTCGACAGGGCGCCCGGCCCTTCGCACCCGCCGCCGGCCGGTCTGGGCCTTGGCGATGGTTCTTGTCGCCTGGGCGGTCCTCTACTCCGTCGCCGCGCCGAGGTTCGCCGCTGCCCGTGTCGACAATGCCTACGCGGAGATCGACCGCGGCTCGGTCGAGAAGGCGCTCGACTCGGCGAAGAGCGCCCACTCGCTCAATCCGCTCTCGATTGATCCGCTCCTGGCCTGGGCCTCCGCCGAGGAGGCAGACGGCCGGCTGGGAGCAGCGCGAGACCTGTACGTGCGGGCGGTCGAGCTCCAACCTCTGAACTGGTACGCGTGGTACCAGCTCGGTAAGTTCGACAAGGAGGCGCTGGCCGACACGGTCGCGGCACGGCGCGAGCTCGGGCGGGCGGTCGAGCTCGATCCGCACGGCTGTCCGTCGCGCCGCGCCCTCGGCCAGACCTGCCAGGGGTAGTTCGTCGGCACAGGACACGTCCAGGGCCTGGCCCTGGACATTGGCGTCTCGGACGTGGCCGGTGCCTGGCACCGGACCTGGCGCGAGAGCTAGGTGCCGAGGACGACGACGACCTGGGCGCCCAGGAGCTGGCGCAGGCTGACGCCGTCCAGCGGGCCGACGAGTGCGATGCCGAGGTCGTGGGCGAGGCGCCGCGCCTCGGGCCGGCGGCCAGGGCGGTACATGACGACGCTCCGCCCGTGGCTCCGGGCGGCATTCCCCGTCGCCGCGACCGAGTACCCCCGCGCGCGCACGCGCGAGGCAGCCGCGGCTGCTGCGCCGGCGACCCCGTTCCCGTTCAGTACGAGCACCGAAGTCTCTCCGCGCGAGAGCGTCGTGTTCTTCGGTTCCGGGCGCGACGGCGCCTGAGCGATCCCGGTCGCACGCGTGAGACCCGCTTCCCTGGCGTGCGCCGAGAGCGGCTTCGAGAGCAGCACGACGCCGATGATCAGGAGCAGGACGAGCTCGAGGGCGGCAACGCCGCTCGCGAGGATCGTCGCTGTGCGCCAACGGGCAAGAGGGTCAACGGTCGGGGCCGAGATCTCCACGGGCCGAGTGGATTCGCCCCGGCCCGGCGCGTTCCTTCACGCTGCTCCCAGATAGCCTCTAGCGCGTGTTCGTCACCTTCGAGGGCCTGGACGGCTCGGGCAAGACGACGCAGGCCGAGCTCCTGCAGGCGCACCTCGAAGAAGCGGGTCGTGACATCGTCGCGACCCGCGAGCCCGGCGGGACGGAGCTCGGCGAGCAGGTGCGTGAGCTGCTGCTCGGCGGGACAGTGATCTCGCCCTGGGCCGAGGCGGCGCTCTTCGCGGCCGCGCGTGCCGAGCTCGTCGCCGAGGTGATCCAGCCGGCGCTCGAGCGTGGGGCCGAGGTCGTCTGCGACCGCTACCTCGATTCGTCGCTCGCCTACCAGGGCATTGCGCGCGGGCTCGGGGTCGACCGCGTGCTGGCGCTGAACATCGACGCGATCCAAGGCATCCTTCCCGACGTGACGTTTCTGCTGCTCGTCGACCCCGAGGACGCGGCTCGTCGCTCGGGATCGGCTTCCGACCGGATCGAGCGCGAGGGCGATGAGTTCCTGCGCGCGGTCGACCGGGCCTATCGTGAGCTGAGCTCTATCTACGCCGACCGCATCGTCGCGCTCGACGGCTCCCGACCCGTCGAGGAGATCGCGAAGGAGGTGCGTGACAAGCTTCCGGGGCTTTCCCGAGCAGACTGAAGCGCGCCGCCTGCTCGATGCGGCTCTCGCGGAGGGGCCGGCGCACGCCTACCTCTTCCACGGGCCGGCCGGGGTGGGAAAGCGCCGCGCCGCGCTCGGGTTCGCCGGCGCGCTGCTCGGTGACCCCGGCCGAGTCGAGCGCCGCGCACACCCGGACCTCTACGTGCTCGAGCCGCTCGGCGACCAGATCCGGATCGACGCCATCCGCGAGCTCCGGCACGACCTTCACATGCGGCCCTTCGAGGCCGACCGGCGCGTCTATCTCATCTTCGGTGCGCACTCGCTGAACGACGAGGCGGCCGACGCGCTGCTCAAGGATCTCGAGGAGCCGCCGCCGTACGCCGTGGCCGTGCTCGTCGCCGACGACCTCGGCTCGCTGTCGGAGACAATCCTCTCGCGTTGCCAGCTCGTTCCCTTCCGCCGGCTAGCGGAGAGCACCGTGCGGGAGGAGATCGCCTTACGCGCGCCGGAGCTCTCGGAGGATGAAGCCCGCGCGCTGGCGAGGGTCGCCGGCGGGAGACTCGACCGCGTCGACCGGCTGCTCGATCCGCAGGCGGCCAGGCGGCGGCAGGCCGTGCTCGAGATCGGGCGAGCCGTTTACCGCGACCCGTCTTTCGAGCCCCGTGACGCGGCCGACGTGCTGATGGGCATCTCCGCCGAACGCGCCGCCGAGGCCAGGGAGGGCGCGCAGGCTGAGAACGAGGAGCTCGACCTCAGCCAGCGCGAGAAGGAGCAGCGCACACGGCGCGCGATGCGCGGAGCCGAGCGCGAGGAGATCCTCCTCTGCCTCGTCGAGCTCGAGGCCTGGTATCGCGACCTCGTTGTCGTCGCCGCGGGCGCCGAGTCGGCCGCAGCCCACGTCGACCGACTCGCCGAGCTGAGGGAGGACGCAACCGTCGAGCAGTTGCCGGGCGCCGAAGCGGCGGCGGAGACGGTGCGGGAAACGTGGCGGCTCTTCGAGGAGCTGCAGCTACAGGCCGGACTTGCGCTCGAGGCATTGTTCGTCAAGCTGCGCCGCGAACTCGCGGGCGCCACCGCAACGCACGCCGGGACACCCTCGTGACGAGCGCCTGGCCGTTCAAGGACCCGCCCGACCGACGCGTCTATACGACCCGGTTCGTCCTGGACAAGGACTATCCGATCCTGGTCGTCTCCCATGATCCCGACGGCGAGTGGGAGTTTCTCTGCGGGACGACCGACAAGCCGAAGGACGCGCGGGAGATTCTTCTCGGCGAAGTCCTCGATCTCGATGAGCGCGTCCGCGAGGTCGCCGATCTTCCCGTCGGCTGGCGCGCGTGGCGAAGCGAGCCCGACGGGCCCTGGATGCAGGGGCCCATCTCGGGACCGAGCTAGCGTCTCGTCCCGTCGAGCGACCGCCCGCGGCGGAGTTCGGCCCGGAGGAGCTGTCGCCACCCTCCGCCGCGAGCTCGCTTATACCGAGTTGTTGCCAAGCCTCTTTTGGCTAGAAGACGTAGACCACAAGCAGGACGATCAGGATGATCAGCAGCACCGTTCCGAGCCCGATGTACATGTCCCACCTCCTTTCGCCCGAGCCTGGTTTCCGCTTGGGCGATCCCCAAACCTCAGCTGAGTTGGCGACGGCGAGGGCCTCATCGAACCCCGCGATCCCTTCGTCGAGCTCTCCTCGCGCGAATACCTCGGCATCTAACCGGTGTCGTGACCCGCTCGAGCGGGTACCCGAGAGTAGGTCGATGCCGACGCGAGCGGTCGTCCTCTGCCTGACGGTCTCCCTTGCCGCGGGCGTGGTGACGGCATGCGGTGGTCGCGAAGCGAGCGGCGAGCCAGATTTCAAACGTAGTGAGGTGCGCTCGCTCGTCCTCGCTCCGGCGGATCTCGGCCGCGGCTACACGTACGGCGACGACTCGTTCTGCGGCGGTTTCTCTCCGGAGTCGATGTCGAAGAAGTTCACTGACTTCGTGCGCGAAACAGACCCCGAGGGCTGCGGCATGGAGCTGTACTACGCCTGGCGCAACGCGAATCCGACGGGACCCGCGCGAGCTGTGAATAGCGGCGCCGTCGTTCTCGACACGGCTGGCGATGCCCGACGCGCCCTGAAGCTCCGCGAGGAGCTCGTCCAGTTCCTCACCGGCGAGTCTCCACGCGGCTTCACCGACGCCCGCGATTTCGGCCATGACGCGCTCACGTTCACGAACGGCGGATTCGACGTGCCGACCGGAGCAGGGGTCATTTGGCGAAACAAGAACATGGTGGCGGTCGTCTTCGCCGGTGGGATTGGCCTCGACGCCGAGAAGGCACCGGAGGCAGCGATGTCGCTCGCGCGCAAGCAACAGGCAAGAATCGACCAGCGCGCAGCTCCACCGCCGATGACGGACGACCGCGAGCTCGAGCTGGACAACCCGGCACTCGAGATCCCGGTCTACTGGCTTGGCAAGGAGTTCGACCCGCCCGGAAGCTTGCCGCGGCTGGAGCTGTACAAGGGGCGGTCGTACCCAGGCGGCGGGAGGTCGGAGATCGGGTTCAACGCGGATCTCGATTATCGAGGCGGAGTGATGCTCAACCTCTGGAAACCGGAGGCGTGGGAGAGAGCCAAGCGTGGATTGCCGGGTCGGCTGGTGTGGAGCGACGGCTGCACCCGCGCGACGGAGATCAAACTACCCCGCGGGCGCGCGGTTCTCTACGCCGGCTACGCCAAGCCGTCGAACCCGCCGTGCCCGACGGCGAAGCCCGACATCTTCCTCGCGCACGTGTTCTTGCCGGGCGTGGTCGTGAGGGTGAATCCGGTTCTGTGCCTGTATCCGTGCTCCGAACGACCGTCGGGCCCACGGGACCCCTACACCTCACGAGCCGCTATCGAGGCGGTGGTCCGTGGTCTGCGACTCCGTCGCCAGCAGGATGGCTAGCCGGCCGCTGAACGGGCGGCACGGCCAAGTCTCTCAATCATGCATGTGGCAACGCAAGACCTGATCCACGGTTCCTTCGTCAAGCTGCGCCGCGAGCTCGCGCCGCGGCCACAATTGCAGGATGAGCGACGACATCTTCCGGCGCGCTACGAACGAGGACGGCCGTCTGCGCGTAGCCTGCTGGTATTGCGAGAAGGAGATCGAGTACTCAGGGTTCGACCCCTGCGCCGTCATCCTCGTGACGAATTGGGCTGACGAGGAACAGCAAGGTGAGCAGCAGTTCTTCGCCCATTCCGAGTGCTTCCGGAAGAGCGGCTCGGGTACTGATCTGTACGTCCTGGACAAGGACTTCGATCCGGGATAGGCCCTATTCGGCGACGGAGAACGCTTCGTCAAGCGCGCTCAGGCCCTCGTCGAGCTCTTCGCGCGTAATCGTCAACGGCGGACAGAGCATGACGACGTTCCAGTGCGTCATCAGGTAGAGCCCGCGCTCGAGGGCGGCTGTTGTCACCTTCGCCATTGGGGCAAATGCCTCGCCTGACGCGTTGAAGGGGACGAGCGGCTCGCGTGTCTCCCGGTCCTTGACCAGCTCGAGGGCCCAGAAGAGGCCGAGGCCCCGCACATCGCCGATCGAGGAATGCTTGTCGGCCAGCCTTGGCAGCGCTTCCCCAAGCACCTCGCCCAGCGCGGCCGAGTTCTCGACAATCCCCTCCTCGCGGAAGGCTTCGATCGACGCGACGCCCGCGGCACACGCAAGTGGATGGCCCGAATACGTGAGCCCGCCGGCGAAGTACTTGTCGCGCACCCAGTCCGCGATCCGCTCCGAGATCACCATCGCGCCGAGCGGCACGTAGCCGGAGTTGATCCCCTTGGCGACCGTGAGGATATCCGGCACGACGTCCCAGTTCTCGCACGCGAACCACTTGCCGGTGCGTCCGAAGCCGGCCATGATCTCGTCGAGGATCAGCAGGATCCCGTGCCGGTCGCAGACCTCGCGCACCGACTGCAGATAGCCTGGCGGCGGCGGGATGACGCCGTTCGTTCCGGTCACGGTCTCCAGGATCACCGCGGCGACGTTCTGGGGCCCCTCGTACTGGAGAATCTCCTCCAGGTGCGGCGCGCCGGAGCAGACGGGACACGGATCCGGATGGCCCGCGGGGCAGCGGTAGGTGTAGGGGTCGAGGATGCGCACGATCCCCGGGACGCCGGGCTCGGCCGGCCAGCGCCGCGGGTCCCCGGTCGCCGAGATCGCGCCTGCGGTCGCACCGTGGTACGAGCGGTAGCGCGCGACGATCTTCTGCCGGCCCGTGTACCACCGCGCGAGCTTGATCGCGTTCTCGTTCGCCTCGGCGCCGCCGTTCGTGAAGAACGACATCATGAGGTCGCCCGGGGTGACCTCGGCCAGGAGCCGAGCCAGCTCCGAGCGCTTCTCGTTCGCCATCATCGGCCCGATCGTGCAGAGGCGATCCGCCTGCTCCTTGATCGCGGCCACGACCTTCGGGTGCTGGTGCCCGATCGAGACGTTGACGAGCTGCGAGGCGAAGTCGAGGTAGCGCTTGCCGTCGAAGTCCCAGAAGTAGCGGCCTTCGGCGCCCGCGACGGGGATCGGGTCGATCGCCGAGCGCACCGACCACGAGTGGAGGACGTACCGAGCGTCGTCGGTCTTGACCCGATTGGTGTCGGCGACGGCCATTACTGGGGGAACTCTGACGGAATCGAGTCCGGCGGTGTGCCGATCACGATCGCGATCTCCTTTCCGTCGCTGAGCTCGATGTCGCGCGGATCGCCGTCGTAGGCCTGCCCGTCGACGTAGATCGCGATCGGCGCCTTCGGTTTGCAGTAGCCGCCGACGCACTCAGGAGTCAGCCGGACAGCCCATTCGGTGAAGAACTGGCCGAGCCGGTTCGGCTGCACCGTCTTGGTCTCCGTGTGCAGGACCCCTGTGTCATCGTGCGTGTGCAGGGGCGAGATACAGACGCGGCGGCAGAGCTCGATCCCGCCGTACGATGTCGTTCCGTCGGCGAGCTTCTCACTCGTGACGCCGGGGTCCTTGATGTCGATCCCGATTCCGGCGGGCACGCGGATCGGCTTGCCGTTGACGAACACGTCCAGATGCGCGTGGACGTGGTACTGGAGGAACTCCGCGCGTTCCGGAAAGAGACCGGCTTTCCGGGTGAGCTTCATCGGGTTCGGCGGCGCGGGCCACGGCGGTGCTCCGGTCGCCGGGCGCGGGGCGGGCGATGACTGTTTCGAGCCGCTCTTGTCGCCGCAGCCTGCGAGCGCCAGGACCAGGAACAAGAAGAGGGCCGCAAGACGAGGACCCATCCGGCAACTCTAGCTCCGCCGCGCTAGGCTGAGCGGGCATCATGACCGAGGTCGTACAGGCTCCGGAGCGTCCAGACGAACGGAAGTTCAGGCGAATCAGCCACTGGATCGACGGCAAACTCGTTCCCGGCGAATCGGGGCGGAGCGGCCCGGTCTACAACCCGGCACTGGGAGTGCAGTCCGCCGAGGTCGATTTCGCCTCGGTCGAGGAGATAGCCCGGGCAGTCGCTGCCGCGAAGGACGCGTTCTCGAGCTGGCGGTCGGTGTCGTTATCGCAGCGACAGGAGCTCATGTTCCGGATCAGGCAGCTCGTTCGCGACCGCCGGGAGGAGATGGCAAAGATTCTCACCGATGAGCACGGCAAGGTCTTCTCGGATGCGCTCGGAGAAGTGCAGCGCGGGCTCGAGGTGGTCGAGTTCGCATGCGGGATCCCGACACTGCTCAAGGGAGATTTCTCCGAGCAGGCCTCGACGGGAATCGACGTCTACTCGATCCGGCAGCCGCTCGGCGTCGTCGCCGGAATCACGCCGTTCAACTTCCCCGCGATGGTGCCCATGTGGATGTGGGCGCCGGCGATTGCTTGCGGGAACACGTTCGTCCTGAAGCCGTCCGAGAAGGACCCCTCCGAGTCGCTCTTCGTGGGTGAGCTGCTCAAGGAGGCCGGAGTGCCTGACGGCGTGTTCAACGTCGTCCAGGGCGACAAGGTCGCCGTCGACGCGATCCTCGCGCATGCCGACATCGCTGCGGTCAGCTTCGTCGGCTCGACGCCGATCGCGCGCTACATCTACGAGCAGGGGACGGCGTCCGGCAAGCGGGTGCAGGCCCTCGGCGGCGCGAAGAACCACATGGTCGTCCTGCCCGACGCGGACATCGAGATGGCAGCCGACGCCGCAGTCAGCGCGGCTTACGGTTCGGCGGGCGAGCGCTGCATGGCGATCTCGGCCGTGGTCGCGGTCGGCGACTCGGCGGACCCGCTGATCGACGCGATCAAGGAGCGGCTGCCCAAGGTGAAGGTCGGGCCGGGGAACGAACCCGAGTCGGAGATGGGGCCTCTCATCACCCGCGAGCATCGCGACAAGGTCGCCTCGTACATCGACCACGGACGCGAGCAGGGCGCGACGGTCGTCGCCGACGGGCGCGAGGCGACACCCGAGGGTGACGGCTTCTTCCTCGGCGTCTCATTGCTCGACAAGGTCACGCCCGAAATGGACGCGTACAAGGACGAGATCTTCGGGCCGGTGCTCGTCGTCACGCGTGCCGACACCTACGACGAGGCCGTCCGGCTCGTGAACGAGAACCCCTACGGGAACGGTGTCGCGCTCTTCACGCGGGACGGGGGCGTCGCCCGGCAGTTCCAGTTTGACGTCCAGGTCGGCATGGTTGGGATCAACGTCCCCATTCCGGTGCCCGTGGCCTACTACTCGTTCGGCGGCTGGAAGTCGTCCCTCTTCGGCGACTCGCACATCTACGGCCCCGAAGGGATCAACTTCTACACGCGCGGCAAGGTCGTCACCTCGCGCTGGCCCGATCCCGCGACTAGCAACGTCGACCTCGGTTTTCCGCAAACGCGCTGAGCCCAGGGGCTACGCGTGCTTGGCCGCCATTGCGTCGGCCTTCGTGCGGTGCACGGTGTTCGGCGGATGCTCGGGCGGCGAGTAGAGGGAGTACACCTTTAGATCTCGGTCGCCGGTGTTGACGACGTTGTGCCAGACACCTGCCGGGATGATGATCGCCCAGTCGTCCTCAACGTCGTGCGTCTCCTCGACCTGGTCCTCGGTCGGGCTGAGTTCGACACGGGCCTGGCCCTGCTCGATCCGGATGAATTGGTCGTTGTCCGGATGTGCCTCGAGGCCGATGTCTTCGCCGACCCCGATCTGCATCACGGTCAGCTGCGTGTGCTCGCCGGTCCACAACGCCGTTCGGAAGTTCGTGTTGTCGAGTGTCGCCTGTTCGATATCTGCAATCCAGGCGTTCATTTCGGTCCTCCGTTCTCGTAGATTCCGTGCCCGGTTTCGGGGTCGAAGAAGTGGAGCCGATCCGTATCGACGGCGAACTCGATGGGCTCGCCCTCACGTGCGCGCGTGTGCCTCTCCACCCGGGCGACGAAGAGGCTCCCCTTCTCCTTCGCCTGCTCTTGCGTAGCCTCGATCGCTTCCGCACCGACGGCAGCGGCAACGTCCTCGCCGCGCACCGGCCGTCCACCCGAGCCAAAATGGACGAAGACCTCGGAGCCCATGTCTTCCCGGATGTCGATGACCGCCGAGATGCGGCGCTCGGGCGGAGTGTCGCCCGCGAGTGCGGCATCCTCCAGGTCCTCGGGCCGAATGCCGAGGATCAGTGGCTTGTCCTCGAAGTGTTTCAGCGCGGGCCTGGTCGCGAGAAACTCGTCGTCGAGGCGCAGACGATGCTCTCCGAAATGCGCGTAGAGGCTGCCGTCGTCTCGCTCGAGGTCGGCGCCGACGAGGTTCATCGCCGGCGAGCCGATGAACTCGGCGACGAAGAGATTGACCGGGCGGTCGTAGAGCGTCTGCGGGATGTCGAACTGCTGGAGCACCCCGCCGCGCATGACGGCGACCTTGTCGCCGAGGGTCATCGCCTCGACCTGGTCGTGAGTGACGTAGATCGTCGTGACCTCAAGGTCGCGCTGGATGCGCGCGATCTCGGCTCGCATCTCGACCCGCAGCTTCGCGTCGAGGTTCGAGAGCGGCTCGTCCATCAGGAAGGCCTGCGGCTCACGGACGATCGCGCGGCCCATCGCGACGCGCTGTCGCTGACCTCCCGAGAGCGTTCGGGGCCGCTTGCGGAGGACGTCCTCGAGGCCGAGCACACGCGCCGCCTCACGGACGCGGCGGTCGATCTCGTTGCGCTCGAGCTTCCGCAGCTTGAGGCCGAAGGCCATGTTCTTGTAGGCCGTCATGTGCGGGTAGAGCGCGTAGTTCTGGAAGACCATGGCGATGTCTCGGTTCTTCGGCGGCAGCCGGTTCACGACCTGCCCGCCGATGCGGACGATGCCCTCGGTAATCGGCTCGAGACCCGCGACCATGCGCAACGCCGTCGTCTTGCCGCAGCCCGAGGGGCCTACTAGCACCACAAACTGGCCGTCACCGATCTCGAGATCCAGCTCGCGGACGGCCTGCGTCCCGTCTGGATACACCTTCGTCAGCTTCTCGAGCGTGATTTCCGCCAAGTCATGGCCTCCGCGTCGGCCAGTTTCCCATAGGATCCTCGCGCCGTGGAGGCGGTTGCGGACGCCAGGAGGCCCAGGGGGCGATGGCGTGACGCTCTCGAGGAGCGCCGCTTCCTCGCGCCGCTCCTGATCAGCCCCGCCGTCCTCTACATCGTCCTGCTCGTCGGAGCGCCCCTTGGTCTCGCGGTCTACCTCAGCCTGACTGACGCGACCGCGGGCTCGCTCTCGGGGAACTTCGTCGGCCTCCACAACTACACCGACGTCTGGCACAGCGAGAACTTCCGCCGCGCGCTCCGGAACACGATCTTCTTCACCCTCGTCTCGCAGGCGGTCGTGCTCGTCGGCGCGGCGATCCTCGCCCACCGGCTCGTCCGGCCTTTCCGGGGCCGGTGGTTCCTTCGCTTGCTCGTCGTCCTGCCGTGGGCGGCGCCGGTCTCGCTCGGGACGATCGGCTGGCTCTGGATCTTCGAATCGACCCTCTCGGTGGTCAATTGGACGGCCGTCCACCTGCAGACGGGCGTCCTCGGCCACCTCGGGTTGCACCTGGTCGACCCGCTCGACCCGCCGCAATGGCTCGGCCGGCCGAACCTGGCCATGGCCGCGATCATCACCGTCCACGCCTGGCGGATCCTCCCCTTCGCGACCGTGATCTTCATCGCCGGGCTCGCCTCGATCCCGGCCGAGGTCGACGACGCGGCCAAGGTCGACGGAGCAACCGGGCTCAAGAAGCTCTGGTACGTGACGTTGCCGCTGCAATTGCCGATCGCACTCGTGGCGCTGCTGTTCGGAATCGTCTTCACCGCGACCGACATCACAGTCGTCTACATCCTCACGAACGGGGGGCCGTTCAACCAGACGCAAATGCTGACGATGTGGGCCTTCCAGACCGGCATCCGCAGTAGCTCGCTCGGTGACGGCGCGGCGATCTCCCTCTATCTGCTGCCGATTCTGGTCATCGTCTCGGTCGGGATGCTCTATTTCGCGAAGCGGGCGGAGGTGACGTAATGGCCGGCCGCGGATGGAACAGCCTCGTCTCCTGGCTCGTCGTCGGTCCGTTTGCGATCGTCCTCGCATTCCCCTTCTACTGGATGCTGATGACCTCGCTGAAGACGAACGGGGACCTCTACAACGTCGAGCACGACCCGTTCGTGTTCAACGCCGCGCAGGCCGCTGCGAACGAGCACCAGCCGCTCAAGGGGCACGACTGGTTGCCACTCGGGATCGAGAACGTGACGACCCAGAATTACAACTTCATCTTCCACGAGCCTGGCATCCACTACGTCCGCTGGCTCGAGAACACCGCGCTTGTCGGCGGGATTGTCGTCTTGATCACGCTCGCGCTCGCGCTGCCGGCGGGGTACGCGCTCGCGCGGCTCTCCGGCGGTTGGGGCCAGAGCGCGGGCGTGGGGATCTTCCTCACCTACCTCGTGCCGCCGACGCTGCTCTTCCTGCCCCTCTCTCGCGTCGTCGCCGAGCTCGGGCTGCAAGACCGGCTCGTCTCTCTGATTCTGGTCTACCCGTCCTTCACGGTGCCGTTCTCGACCTGGCTGCTGATGGGCTTCTTCAAGACGATCCCGCCCGAGCTCGAGGACGCGGCCCTCGTCGACGGCGCATCGCGCTTGAAGGCGCTCGTGCGCGTCGTCTTCCCGATCTCGCTGCCCGGGATCCTGACCGTCGTCATCTTCTCGTTCTCGCTCTGCGTGAACGAGTTCATCTACGCGGTCACGTTCATCTCGACATCCGATGCGCGAACGGTCTCGACCGGAGTGCCGCTCGAGCTGATCCGCGGCGACGTCTATTTCTGGCAATCGCTGATGGCGGCGACGCTGATCCCGAGCATCCCGCTCGCGCTCCTCTACAACACGTTCCTCGACCGCTTCATCGCAGGGTTCACCGGAGGCGCATTCAGGTAATAGGAGAACTAGGCTCGAACTCCGAGCCGCAACGAGAAAGGAGTCTCCATGGCGGAGGACGACCGGGAACGCAAGGAGTGGTTGTCACGGCGGGAGCTCTTACGTCGAGCGGGCCTGGGGACGGCGATCGTCCTCTACAGCGGTGCGGCGCCGAAGACCTCGGTCGCGGCCACGCCGAGGTTCCGCCACCGGGAGCTCAAGAAGACACTCAAGATCATCCAATGGCGCCACTTCGTGCCCGCCTACGACACCTGGTTCGACAACACCTACATCAAGGTCTGGGGCCAGAGGAACGACACCGAAGTCCTCGTCGACCACATCAACCTCACGGACCTCCCGGCGCGCGCGGCCTCGGAAGTCGCCGCCCAGAGCGGACATGACCTCTTCCAGCACCTCTCGCCACCGGCGGCATACGAGGACCAGGTGCTCAACCTCAAGGACATCGTCACGGAGGTGACGAAGAAGCTCGGCCCGATGAAGGGCGTCTCGCGCCGGTCGAGCTACAACCCGAAGACGAAGAAATGGTTCGGCTGGCCGGACAACTACGTGCCGGATCCGGTCCACTACCGCAGGGACTGGTGGGGTGAGGCCGGAGTCAAGCCGACCACGTGGGACAACGTTCTCAAGGGGGCGACGAAGCTCAAGGCCGACGGCCATCCGATCGGGATTGGGATGTCGAACGAGCTCGACTCGAACATGGCCTTGATCTCTCTTCTGCAGTGCTTCGGCGCCTACATCCAGAACGAGCACGCGCAGGTAACGCTGAATTCCAAGGCGACCCGCAATGCCGTCAACTACATGGCGAATCTGTATAAGCGCGGGATGACCTCGGACGTCTTTGCGTGGGTGCCCGCCTCGAACAACAACGCGATGCTGGCCGGCCGGATCTCGCTCGCCTTCAACGCGATCTCGATCCTGCGCACTGCCGAGGGGCAGGACCCCGCTCTCGCCAAGAAGTTGGCGATCCTGCCCGTGCCCAAGGGCCCGAAGCAGCGGCTCGGGCTCGAGCACGTGATGGGCGTGTACGTGATCTGGAAGTTCGCCCAGAACAAGCCGGGGGCGAAGAAGTTCCTCCGGGACCAGCAGCTCCAGTACACCGGGCACTTCCTGAACTCGAAGTTCTACAACTTCCCCGGCTGGCCCGGCGCGGTCAAGAACGTCAAGAAGCGGCTCGCCAAGGATCCGAGCGGGAAGTACGTCGTCCTCGACTCGATCGCGAGGAAGGCAACGGCCAACGTCGGCTTTCCGGGCTTCTCCAACGCGGCGATCGATGAGGTGTTCAACACCTGGCTCATCCCACAGATGTTCGCCGAGGTCGCACAGGGGAAGAAGTCGACAGCGGACTCGGTCAGAGACACGACGGCTCGGGCCGCGTCCTTGTACCAGAAGGCTCGCTCGACGTAGGGGTAGCGAAGCTGAACGAGCGCGACCGCGCGGGTCAGGTACGCGGCCTGCTCCTCAGGAGTCACGCCACGTTGCCAGGGCTCCAGACCCGGCCGGTTCGGGTGGGCTGACCAGCCGAACTCCGTGAACCAGATGGGCTTGCCTCCGTCCCCGTGGCGGGCCATCAGCTCGTGGACCGCGGGGACATGCGTAAGCAGCCACCAGTCGTTACCGCTGTCGGCCGTTTCGGGTGCCGCATCGCCGACGCCTTGGTACGGGTGCGTGGCCATGACGTCGAACGCGCCGCGGGCGCCGGCGGCATAGGCCCGGGCCAGGAAGCGGTTGTCGTTGTGCACGAGACCGCCGAAGACGACCCTCGCATTCGAGTCGCCCGCCTTGATCGCCGGGTAAGCCGCGCGAAGCAGTCGTGCGTACCGCCGTGCCGAGCCGCGCCAGAAGTGCTGGTCGTTGGGCTCGTTCCAGATCTCCCACGCCAGGACTCGTCCTCGAAAATGGCGCGCCATTCGGCGTGCAATCCATCTGAAGTCAGCAGCGCGGCTCGGCGGTGTCGCTTCGCCGCCTCCCCGGTTGGCCCAGTCTGGAGTCCAGAGGAGCGTGGCCAGCACGTCCATGCCTTTCGAGCGGACGAGATTGACGCAGCGGTCGGCGAGGCTCATGTACCACGCATCCAGTCGATGACGCCTGGGCTCGAGCGACCGCCAGCCGACGTCGATGCGCACGGAGCGGACCCCGGCGGCGGCGAGCTTCGTCGCGATCGCGCTGCGCGCGGCGTCGCTCTGGCGCCATGTGCAGTGGAACTGCACGCCGACGGCAGGGCGGAGCCCGGAGTGGATGGATCCCGGGACGGCGCGGGCAGAGCCCGCGGCGCCCACCAGGAGGGCGACGATGAGGGCGATGCGACAGGGGATCGCGCGGGAGACTACTCGTTCCCAGGTCGAACCCCTCTTTCAAACGGGGTCCTCGACGCCTTCAGGCCGCCGCTAGACTGGAATCCCCGCCGACGTAGCTCAGCTGGTAGAGCACTTCACTCGTAATGAAGGGGTCCCCGGTTCGAGTCCGGGCGTCGGCTCTAGCTGATTTGCAGGGGAAAAGTGCGTGGCTCGGTGTCAGTGGCGGGCGTTCGCTTGGAACACATCCCTGCAAATGCGTATTCCGATGCTTCCAGT
>WNFV01002194.1_pt1 | contig 26255 bp, 27 predicted proteins | sample 5400101 | NCBI WGS metagenome assembly WNFV01 (sample SAMN13153361, study PRJNA577476) | soil metagenome | isolation source: 115 cm soil or saprolite under grassland replicate 1 | place: USA:California | collected 2016-06-15
AGCACCAGGGCCTACCAACGGTCTCCAACCAGCAGGGCGCCGACAGCGGAGCCCACGCGGATCACACGGGCGCCGGTCTGACCCGGCGGGGCACGCCGTTACCAACTATCCCCAGAAGCTACCGATCATGCCCAACGCACTCGCTCGCACATGGATGACATGCAAGATCAGAGGATCCCTTTTACCACGATATTACACAACGTAACGAGCCTCGAAAACCGGCGGCTCGCCGAGTTGCCACGCCCTGACGGCCTGCCCGACGACGTGCGGCTGCGCCGCGGCGACGTCCCAGCCGAGGCCGACCCCGCCGAGCACCCGCGCGACCTTCCCGCCACCGTGCTGCGCACGATCAACGAGCAACCGCCCGTCCTGCACCTTCGCAGCGGGCTGGTGAGCGCCGCATCGTCGAACTGCTCATCGACACCGGCCGGCGCCCCGACGAGGTCTGCACGCTGCCGTGGGACTGCCTGGACCGCGGCGAGAGCGGCAAGCCGGTGCTGGTCTACACCGACTCCAAGAACAACCGGCCCGGTCGGCGACTGCCTATCGCCGAGACCACCGCACAGCTCATCGGCGTGCAGAAAAACGAGACGCGGCAACGGTTCCCGCACACGCCACTCGACCAGCTCGTCCTGTTCCCTTGCGACAACGCCAATCCGGACGGCACCAAGCCGATGCACGCCGAAACGTTCGGCAACGCCCACCGGGAGTTCATCGACCAGATCGCGCATCTGCTCCTCGACGAGGACAACACCCCGTTCGACCGGCGCCGGGTGGTGCCCTACGCCTACCGGCACAGCTACGCCCAATGCCACGCCGACCAAGGCGTCGCCCCCGACGTGCTGCGCGAGCTGATGGGTCACCGATCGATGCGCACCACTTTCATCTACTGCCGCATCACCGAAGCCCGCACCCGCGCCGCGGTGGAAAAGGTTGCCGCCACCAGTTCGACGGCAAAGGACGACGCGTCTTCCACAGCATCAGCGGGCTGCTCGCCGACGAACACGCCCGCCTGCGGATAGGACAGGTCGCCGTCCCGTTCGGGATGTGCACCGAGCCGTCCAACGTCAAGGCCGGCGGCCAGGCATGCCCCTACAAGTACACCTGCGTGGGCTGCGGCCACTTCCGCAGCGACCCGTCCTACCTGCCCGAGCTCAAGTCCTACCTGCAGCAACTGCTCGCCGACCGGGAACGCATCCGCTCCGCCACCGACCTCGAGGGCTGGGCCCGCCAACACCTGGCTCCACCCGACGAACAGATCGACCAGCTGCGGGCGCTGATCCGCCGCATCGAGGACGACCTGACCAACCTCAGCGACGACGACCGAGACCAGATCCGCCAGGCCATCACCGTGATCCGCCAGACCCGCCAAACCGTCACGCTCGGGATGCCGGGCCTGCGCCCCACGCACAGCAGACCGCAGGTGAAGCAATGACCGCGCCGCATCCGCTCACCCAGGCCCGCCACCGCGACGTCGCCCGCCGTCGCGAACGCGTGCACCAGGCCATCGCCGCCATGACCGCCGACGCGGCCGAGATCAGCGCCTCCGCCGTAGCGGCCCGGGCCCGAGTACACCGCTTGTTCATCCACCGCCACCCGGGACCTGCACGCCGCCGTGCTGGCCGCCGCCGACCCGCTGACGGCGGGCACCGATCCCGGCCAGGCCACCACGACCGTCAGCCGCCGATCCCTGCTGGCCGACAACGCCAACCTGCACGAGCACCCCCGCCGCCTCCAGCGGCGCATCAACGACCTCGAAGCCCGCCTGTCCGAATCGGCTGATAACCGAGATCAACCACCCATGATCACCTCGTCAGCATACGGTTAGCCCGGCTTACTGAGAATTTCATCGTACGGGTCTTGTGAGACGCCTTCGGGCACACGACCTTGGCGGCAGATGGCCTTCCACTTTAGTTCTCTGACCTATCCGTTGGGGATCGATCCACGGACAGTCGCCATCATCGTCCAGGTCGGGCTCATCCTCCTGGTACAGGACGCACCGGATCACGGCGTGACCCAGGCTGGGGGGTGCCGGTGCCCGGCGGTCAAGCGTCGGCCTCGACCGCGCGCCGGGTGTCTAGCTGGGCCTGGTCGGCTGCGGCCCGGCCTGATGCCCACCCGTCCGGGTTGGTGGCCGCCACCGGCCGGCCGACGAGGTCAGGGAACAGATCGTCGGCCATCGCGCCGACCGCGGAATCCCGGGAGGCGAGGATCGGCAGCAGCCGGTCTGCCCCGGGTTGGCCGGCCAGGTCCCGGCTGGCCTGTTCGGTCGCCTGCTTGGTCGCCGTGGCCAGGCGCTCGCCGATGCGCTGGGCGTACGCGGTGAGGAACGACTGCCGAAACGAGCGGGTGGTCGACCGGCCGTGGGCGTCGCGGCGCGACCCGGCCTGCGTCATCGCCGCGGTGGCCTGCACCAGCAGCGAGGTGAACAGCAACTCGACGGCGTCGATGTCGGCGGCGAATCCGAGTACCGTGACGAATCCGAAGGAGCTGGACCAGATTGCTCGGCAACGGTTGGCGCCGGCCACCGCGTCGAGCAGGAGCACCTTGGGCGCCTCGTACGGGTTCTCGACACCGATGCGCCGCCCGACCGGCTCGTCACGGGCGCCGGCCCCGAGCGACAGCAGCGCATAGTCGATGCTGTGGCGGGCCATCAACTCCTGCGCCTTGGCGGTGTACGCCTCGGCCTCCTCCGCGAAGCTGGTCGACTCCGCCTTGGCCAGCAGCGCCCGCACCCGTTCAAGCTGGCGCGGGCCGGCCGACCGACCGCCGGCCGCTGCGAGCGACCCGCGCCGCGCCTGCCCCGGCGGCGGGCACAGCACCTGGATCTGCGAGCAGGTGGAGAAGACGTGCAGCACCTGCAGCAGGCATCGGATCAACTCGGGCCGGGCCAGGCCCTCACGCTCACCCAGGGCCGAAAGAAACTCGTCGTCGCGTGTCCACCAGACCGTCGCGTCGAGCTCACGCAGCTGCGCCTCCCAACGCTCATCCACGGTCGCGGCGGCGTAGCCGCGCATCTGCGCGGCGATGACGTCGACGACAACCTGCACGTGGCGAGGACCGTAGTCGCGCCGGGCGGCTCGCACCACATCGACGGGCTGCCAGCCCCGAGTCCACACCGCCGACAGCTCATGTTGCGCGATCGCGGTCAACTCCGAGTCCACCGCCCGCCGCCCGCCGGCCCAGCCCGGGCCGTCGGCCAGCATGGCACAGCACCGCCGCACGGTTTCATCGTCCTTGGCGTGCAGGGCGAAGACCGCTTCGCGGGCCACCGGCTCCACCAGGTGCGGAGGCAGTACCCCGCGCTCGGCCCGACCGGACAATCCCGCCGACGGCGATCCGGCTGCCGCACCGTGCCCGGACCCCGGCTCGTAGCCGACCCGCTCCTGCCGGCGCCGCTGCTGATCCTGACGCGCCTTCTGCTTGGCCCGCCGCCGTTCACGATTCTTCGCGCCCACCGTCACCGCCGATCAATCCGAGCTCACCCGATCTGCGACCCTACCCACCACGGCGCGGCGATCACCCCCGCGGCCCGTATCAGCGACGCACGCCGCGGCGGAGACAGGCCAGCGCACACGCCCTGGTACTACACGACGGCCTCCGGCGCGCTCAAGCCATCCAGCGCCTTCGCCGCGTGACGTCAACCCGGATCTCCCCGGTGATCGTCTTCTACACCGTGTCCCGTGAACGCGCCCGCAGACCCCAGTTGCCGTCGACCCGCTGGCCTCAGCCCCCTAGCACGACCGGGCTCGTTGAACGGGTCCCGACGATGATCATCGCGTCTGCGAACTTTGAGCGGCAGATGCCTGCCACATCGGGCCCCCAAGCCATCCGCTGAGGGTTCCGTATCGAAACAGTTGCATGCTAGTTGATCTCGCAGATCATTCCGGAGCGCCGGAGCCTCGCGGACGGCAGCACCGTTTGTACTTCGCGCCGGAAGAGCACCAGCACAGAGCATTTCGCTCTGGCGGCCACGACGTCATGGCTGAGACGTCGACGGTACGCAGGTCCGGATAGGCGAGCAGGTCCTCCGCGGACGGTTCGGTGACACCCCTGGCAGCGAGAACGCCTCGAACTCGCCGGCGTTCCCGGGCAGGTGACGTGCCCTGAAGCCGTTGTTGTCCACAAGCACGCAGTACCGCTCGGTACGCTGCCGGCATTCGTCCCACGTCGCGCCCAGCACCGCCGTCAGCCGCGGCCATCGCGTGATCATCGCCCGGTGTTCGGACCGGGACCAGAACACCGCCAGGGCCACCGGTGGTTGCGGCTGGGGACCGTCCGGCCAGAACCGGACCAGAGTCTCGTCACTGGCACGGGGATCTCCCGTCATGCAGGCAAGCGCCCGGTGCGCCCGAGCCTGCAGATCATCGGGTGTGTCACCGGTAGCGGCCAGGCTCGTGGCTCGCAACGCGACGAGCTGTTCCAAGGCGGACTCGGGGTCGCCGGTGCGCAGCGCCAGCTCCATCCCCGGGGTCAGCCAGGCCAGCGCCGTTGGGTGATCTCCGAGGTCGCTGTACCCGATCCCGGCCTGCACGTAGATCCACACATCGTCGGGAATGGCTGCCCGGGCCTGGCTCCACAGGCATCTGGCCCGTGGTTCGTGCCCGGCGCGTATCAGCCTCTCCCCGAGCGCACACAGCATCTCGGCGCCCCTCGCTGTGTCCGCCCCGGGTGGCGTCGGTGACGACCCAGACCGCATCGTCCCACCCGCCCCAACGCCAGGTAGCCCTCGGCGAGGGTCTGGCTCCAGGCCCCGGTATCGAAGAAGAACCCTTCCTTGCCCGCCCCCTCGGCGTGGGCGAGCCGCAGGTACTCCTCCAGCACGGCGACCAGCTGCACGTGGTCGTCACCCGCCTGGTGAACCCGCTCCATCATCGCGTCGACACGCCGTTCCAGCGCTGACTTCCTCGGCCACATCCGGTAGACCGTACCGGCGCGGGCCCCGTGGGCGAATCCGGGGAGCGGCGCCTGAACGGGACCGAAACCCGATGGCCCCCACGACCGTGCGCGCACCCCCCTGTCCTACGGGTGGCACGATCAGCGACGGCGGGTCGACAACCGCAGCTGCCCAACAAGCCGGTGTCTACCCGATCCGACCGGTGCCACCTCACCCCAATCGACGTTCTCGTCGACGTCGGCTGGCGCAGCCGCGTTCGGCGAGTCCGGCCCAGGCGGCGCACGTGATGCCCCGGTCGAGCTTGCGGGCACTGACACGGTTCATCGAGGGCTGCGCCGCGTGCCGGCACCGCGCCAGATGTCGAGAACATGGTCGATGTCGGGCCGGACCTGTCGGCGTGCCTCGGGGCGGGGGACGCCGGACATGAGCAACGCGTCATAGCGGGTGTCGTCGTGGCGTACCGACGCGACCACGGCGTTGGTGACCGCGTCGGTGTCCAGAGCGCGGGCGGCGGCGGTGCGCCCGACCCGGCCGCTGCCGCGGGTGGCGGTGTGGCCGGCGATCGCGGCGGCGCGGGCGGCCGGGCAGCCCGGGAATAGCCGGCGGATCTCCGCTGCCAGCCGGGCCTGGAACTGTACGTCGGCGTCGGCGCGGCGCTCGCGGTCACGCTCGCGGCGCCGGGCCCGGGCGGCTTCGTCGGACAGGCACTGCCGCTCGGCCTGTTCGAGGGCGCCGTCCTCGACCAGAAGACCCTGCCGTTCGTAGCGTTTACGGCTGCGGCTGAAGCGCACGACCACGGCGGACAGGCGGCTGGCCTGTTTGGCGCGGCGGGTCAGCGCGGCGTCGCCAGCGGGCAGGAAGACGAGGTGGTCGAGGTCGGCGCAGGCCAGGCACAGCGGTCCGGCGTCGTCCATGGTGAGCAGGTCTGCGTCGGTATCGCCGCAGCCGGCGCAGGTGAAGGCGTCCAACGGCCGGATGACGACCAGGTCGGGTGGGCGGCTGTGCCGCGCGGTGAGCCGTTCCCGCTGGGGTTCGGGCAGCTCGGGTGGCGTCCAGTGGGTGCGGTAGGCGCGTTCGGTGGCCGGGTCGCCGTCGGCGGTGAAGCGCAGCGGCCGCTGGTCGCGGGTTGCGGCCAGATAGGCCACCTCGTTCGGTGTCAGGTGCGCCGACTGGGTGAAGCGGTGGAAGGTCGCCAGCGCGGTGGCGAGCCGTTGCGGGGGTACCGCGGCGACCGCCTCCAGGTGCTCGACGCGCCCCCGCTGCCAGTCGGTGACCCGCCCGGCCGGCAGCCAGCCGATGCCGGTCAGCACATCGAGCGGGCAGACGAACCTCTGCTGGGCCAGCGCCGCCTGCGCGGCGGCGACGACCCGACGTTCCAGCTTCGACATGAGGCCCTGGCTAGCCGTGATCGGATTGGTGGACAGCATCGTCGCGCTCCCACGTGTCGCTCGTCGCCTGACGCTTCAACAGTCGGATCTCTCCTTCCCCTGGCATCAGCCACGGGGCCGCTTGGCCGCTACCCCGACCGGACTTTCACCGGCAAGCTCCCCCGCAGCTTGGCAGGACACACCCCGAACGACAGGATCACGACCGCCAGCACGCACCGGAGCATCGATCCCACGCCACATGAATTCGCACTTCAACGCCGGTGACCGGGTTTCTGGACGGTACCGGGTAGTAGGCCGTAGGCCTCCCCGAGCCGGGCTTGGAATTCAGTTCCGCCGAGCTTCGGGCCCGGCTCGGGGAGTTGCCGTAGCAGGAGGTCCGGCTCGATGTCGAGCGTGGGCGGGCGATGCGGCAGCGGTACCGGTGAAACCCAGAACCGGTCCAGCGCCTCGGCCAACGGCGGCGTGCTGAGGTCGGCGAGGGCCGCCGCCGACCCGATCCGCGCCGGTTCCCCGGCCGTCGATTCCCCGGCCGTCGATTCCGGTGTCGGCTCGCGCTCGGTGGCGGGCCCGCCACGTAGTACCCGCAACCGGCCCAGCAGGGCCTGCTTGTCGCGGCCGCGCCAGTACAGAATCTGGAACGGATCGCTGTCGAACGCCTCGGCCAGCAGGTAGAACGTCGCCGCTAGGTGCTTGCACGGCACGCTCCAGTCCGGGCACGAGCAGGCCAGCTTCAGGTCCCCCATCGTCTCCGGAAACAGCGGCGCGCCGCCCGACGCGAACACATCCTCGATCTCGTGCGGCATCTCACCGGCGAGCAGTTGCGCGCTGAACAACGCCTGCGCGGCGAGCGCCCGCTCGACCCGCGACCAGACCCGGCCGGGGAACGGCTTCAGGCCGATCGTCACCCGGTACGGCTGCGGCCGCGACCCTTGCACCGACGAGGTCACCAGGCCCGGCGCGACGTCCAGCGACAGGACCTGGCCTGCCCGCGCGTACGACCGGCCCCGAGTGAGGCGGGTACCGAGCGCGAACGACTCCAGTACGGCGAGGAACCGCTTCGACCACCATGACGCGCCGATCGCGCCGCGGGTACTGCGAGCGCGGATCCCGCCCTCCACCCGGATCGGCGGCCGGTAGTCATTGAAATCCCGAAAACTCACTGGGCCACCCGCTGGCTTCGCTCGCTCACTCGACCACCGCCCCGGCCTCAAGGGCGAACAGGTCGCGAAGCTCCGATATGGACAGCTCGGTGAGCCATTGCTCGCCGGTACCCACGATGCGCGCCGCCAAGCCGCGCTTATCCCGGATCATGCCGGAGATCTTCTCCTCGACCGTACCGGCACAGACGAACTTGCGCACCTGTACCGCACGCTTCTGGCCGATCCGGAACGCCCGGTCGGTGGCCTGGTCCTCGACGGCCGGATTCCACCACCGGTCGACGTGCACGACGTGGTTCGCCGCGGTCAGCGTGAGACCGGTGCCGCCGGCCTTCAACGACAGGACGAACAGCGATGATCCGCCATCACCCTGGAACCGCGCCACCAGCGCGTCCCGCTCAGCCTTCGCCACCCCGCCGTGCAGGTACGCCACCTCCCGCCCGAACCGGGCCGACAGGTGCGCGCGCAGCATGCCACCGAACTCCGCGTACTGGGTGAACAGCAGCGCCTTCTCGCCGGCGGCGAGCACCTCGTCGAGGATCTCCTCCAGCCGCGCGAGCTTGCCCGAACGGCCGGCGAGCCGGGTACCGTCGCGCAGGAACTGGGCTGGGTGATTGCACACCTGCTTGAGCTTGGTCATGGTCGCGAGAACGAGACCGCGCCGTTCGATGCCGTCCGAGTCGGCGATACGGGCCAGCATGTCCTCGACCACGGCCTGGTAGAGCGAGGCCTGCTCCCCGGTCAGGTTGCACAGCACCTCCATCTCCAGCTTCTCCGGCAGGTCGGTGATGATCGTCTTGTCGGTCTTCACCCGCCGGAGAACGAACGGCCCGGTCACTCGACGCAGCCGCGCCGCCGCCTCGTCGTCACCGTGGCGTTCGACCGGCTCGGCGTACCGCTTCTTGAACCCGGCGGCGCTGCCGAGCAGGCCAGGATTGGCGAACTCCATCAGCGACCACAGGTCGGCGAGCCGGTTCTCCACCGGGGTACCCGTGACCGCGACCCGGTGCCGCGCCGGCAGCGAGCGCACGGCGACCGCCTGGCGGGTGGCGGCGTTCTTGATCGCCTGCGCCTCATCCACGACGATCCGGTGCCATTCAATCTTGCTCAGCGCGGCGGCGTCCCGCGCCGCCAGTGCGTACGTGGTCACGACCAGATCCGCGTCGCGCACGGCGGCGGCGAACGCGCGACCCCGCGCCCGCTCGGCGCCGTGATGGACGTGTACCCGCAGCGCCGGAGCGAACTTCGCCGCCTCCCGTTGCCAGTTGCCGACCAGCGACATCGGACACACCAGCAGACTCGGTCCGGCGTCGGGTGGATCGGCGGCCATCAGCGCCAGCAACTGGATCGTCTTGCCCAGGCCCATGTCGTCGGCCAGGATGCCGCCGAGTCCAAGCGACTGCAGGAAGCTCAGCCAGGCCAGACCCCTTTCCTGGTACGGACGCAGCGTGCCGTGGAAGTCCGGCGGTGCGGCGACCGGCGTGAGGTGCCGGTCGGCCTGCCCGGACAGCAGCTCGCCGAGCCAACCGTCGGCGGCGACCCCGAGCACCGGCAGCCCGCCCGGTGCTGCCTCGGCGGTGACGGCGGTACGCAGCAGCTCGATGACGCCGACCTGCCCGTGGCCGTTTGACCGCAGCATCTTCACGCCGTTGGCAAGGCGCTTCGGGTTCACCTCGACCCACTGGCCGCGCAGCCGGACCAGTGGCGTCTTCAGCGCGGTCAACGCGGTCAGCTCCTCCTCACTCAGCGGTTCGTCGCCGAGCGCGAGCTCCCAGCGGTACTCGACGATGGCCCCCTGACCGAGCGCGATCTTCGCGGCGACCGTGCCCGGCGCGGTAGGCGCATGGGCGGTCAGCCGGGCACCCAGCCGTGCCGCGGGCCGGCTCCACCACGACGGCAGCAGCACCCCGAACCCGGCCGCGGCGAGCATCGGCGCACCCTCGGTGAGGAATGCGTGCGCCCCTTCCGCATCGATGTCCAACGTGGACGGACGTGCGGTGCGCAACGCCTCCCGAATCGGCGGGTGCAGCCGGCTGGCCCGGCCGAGCTCGGCCAGCAGCATCTCCTGCGGCGACTCGATGTGGCGGGCCAGGGCCTTGAGCATGCCGCGCGAACGCCACACCCGATCGGCGTCGACAACGAGACTCGGCTGGTCGGTCGCTTGCAGGGCGAACTGGAGCCGCCAGGTCGTCTCATCTTCGCCCGGCTCGACCAGTCGGAAGCAGGCCCGGACCGGTCCGCCCACCGCGTCGCGCTGCCACTCGTCCAGCTCCGCGGCGAGAGCCGCCAGCGCCGCCGGGTCGGCGTCGAAGCGGCGTTGGTGACCGGTCAAGGCCCGCAGCCACGCGTCGGCGGCCGTGCGTGGTCGCTGCTTGCTGATCTGGTACCCGTCGAGCGCGGCCCGCGCGGCAGCATCGACCAGCGCGTCCAGGGTCGAGGCGAACACATGCGCGGCTTGGGCTGGTGGCGCGGCTTCGGCTGGTGGCAGGGCTTCGGCGCGCCCGGCCGGCGGCAACGCGAGGGCGAGCGCCTGCGCCCAGCCGGCGTCGGCGCCGGTGAGTACCGGCCGCCAAGCGGCGAACGGTCCGGGCCGTACCGTGGGCAGCAGCCGACCGCGGGTAACCAGGTCACCAGCGAACTCGATGACCGCCGTGAGATGTCGGATGGTGGCGCCAACCGTGACCTCGTCGTCCCCGAACACGCGCAGCACGGCGTACGCCTCGTCGGGGTCGTACTCGAGGGTGGGCACCAGCCATGCACTGAGCGTGACCGTTGCCGGGACGCCAGCCACCTCGTCACGGATCAGCTCGGGAGACGCGAGCGGACCTCGCCCAACGGTGGGCAGCAGCAGGGCGACGTTGCCGGTGATCGCCTTCGTCGCCAGCTCGCCGAGTACGTCGGCCAGCACGTCAGCCGGCGCCGCGAACGGGTGGGCCTGTTGACGCGGTAGCCGGCCGCGACGGCGTGGCGGCTCGGCGGGCAGCGCCGAGTCCTCACCCCACAGCGCGAGCCGGCCGGCCGACAGCCACAGGCCATGGACGACCAGCACCGACACACCCCCAGTCAGACCCCCACCAGCATAGAACCTGGCCCCGCAGCGGCGACCGCGCCACGCATGCCCGCCCACTTCACGAAGAGCAGCAACCCGGCCACCGTCCACACCACCGGCGGCCACCACCGCCCCGACATCGAAGACCGCGCAGGTGCCGCTGGTCCAGCTCAGCCCCGGATCGTCGAGGAGGCGGGCGGCGTCCCGCAGCTGGGTCGCCACGATCACGGGGGGCAGCTCGTCGACCCGGCTCGCGGTCTCGATGCACACCCCCCGGTGCGCGGGCGTCCCGCTCACCCCACCGGCGGGCTGCCCAGGAGCGGAAATCGCCGTCCACGGGCGCCCCCGGCGCAGGCAACGGTACCCGCGCAGCACTGCCAACGGCGGCGTACGCCGGATCCTCCCCTGGTAGCCGAACCGCGCGTCGCCCATCGGCAGGCCGCCCGCTCCGAAGAGCCACGAACGACGCAAGCCTGCGGGCCCTGCCGCTCTTCTCCTCGCGTTACCGCTGGTACAGCCCGACCGTCGTACCGCTGGCCGAGGCGGTGTTGTCGACCGCCCGGTGCGCGTCGTCGATCCCCGGCTCGGCCGGCAACCGGACCGGCTGGCCCAGTGCGTACAGGCGGAAGAAGTACCGGTGCGCGTCGTCGCCGACCGGCGGTTGCGGCCCACCCCAGCCCTTCTCGCCGAAGCCGTTGGGCCATTCCTGGCCGCCCGGCGGGGTCTGGCCTTCGCCGATCCCGGTGCTAGCCGGATCGATGCCGGTCACCAGCCAGTGCAGGAACGTGCCGCCGGGCGCGTCCGGGTCCTCGCACAGCAGCACCAGCTCGGCGGTGCCGTCGGGAACCCCGGACCATTGCAGGGCCGGCGAGACGTTACCGCCGTCGTGGGCGTGGCGGCGCGGGATCAGGTCGTGGTCGCTGAACGCGGGACTGCGCAGCTGAATGCCTGCCATGAGCGCATCACCTCCGTGCCGTCCACCTACCCACGACCGCCGCAGCCAACCGCGCGCGGCACACCTAGCGGAGACAGGTGCCGGGCCGGGGTTCGGGCTGCCCCACCCCTCGTCGGCCACACCGGGCGCCGGCCTGGCGTGCGCGCCGCACTCGTCAGCGGTTCACCAGCCGCCCGGGCAGCGCCGCCCCAGGCCAGGGCCGCCACCACGACCACCAGCGAGGCCACCGCACCGGCCCCACGCTGCAATGAGCCACCGCCGGCGGACCACTCGGCGGTTCGGCGAACAGGTGGGTTGCGTGCGGTACCACCCGCAGGTCGCAGCCGGCGGGTAGCCCAGTCGCCCGGCCAGCAGCGCGATGTCGAAGCGGCCCACGGCTCCACGCTCCTCGGCCTGCTCCTCCTCGGCGGTGAGCAGGTCCACCAGCACCGTGGACAACCCAACGCGCTGCAGCCGTCGTCCGGCGACCATCTGGTTGCGGGGGCTGTGCCGGGAGCTGCCGCTGCCGTGGGCGAACAGCAACTCCGGCCGCTTGGTCGACCGCGGTCACGTCGCCCGCCAACACCACCCCGGCGGTCGGGATCGGCACCGCCGTCACGGTACCCATGGTCGCCTCCAGCATGGCCGGAAACCTTGGTCAACCGGCTGAAATATCCGCAATCCGGGGACTTCACGCGGGAACAGCCGCCTCGTCTCGCCGTCCTCGACATGATCGCCGGGCACGTCATTCCCGATGGCGCCTGTCACCTGCGGGGTTTCGTCGCGTCCCGCAGGTCGGTGTCGGCGCCGCGGTCGAGGGAGACTCGCACCAGTGCGGAGGCCAGCCGGGACGTCTCGGCCGGGTCGGTGAGCCGGGCGAGGGCGTCGGGCGACGTGGGCAGGTGGAGTTTCTTGGCCCCGGCGGTGACCTTGCGGTCCAGGTACGGCCGGATGTCGGTCCAGACGTCCTGAACCTCGCGCAGGAAGATGTCCGCGCCGGTCGGCCCGATCCCCGGGAACTCCATCAGCAGCCCGCGAAGCCTACCGATCTTGCCGGCGGCCTCGGCGTGCAGGCGGCGCAGGTCGCCGTGCCACCGGCGCAGGCACAGGTCGGCGGCGTCGCCGAGCATGGTCGCGGTGCGTTCGTCGTAGCGGCGGTAGTGGCCGCGCCCGAGCGCGTCGACGCGGTCCTGCCAGCTCGCCTCCCGCATGGCGGTCGGGTTGCGGTACCCGGCGCGAAACAGCTCCCGGGCCGCGGCGACCGCGACGCCGGCGGTGATCCGGGCGCTGAGCAGGGTGGCAAGGACCAGGAGTTGGTAGAGCGGGGCGGGGCGGTCGGCGAGGCGGATGCCGGCGTCCTCGGCATAGGTGTGCCCGTACCGGTCCAGCAGGGTCTTGACGGTTGGGTCGGCCATCGGTACTCCCAGGGTGTCAGCGTCCTTTGCGCAGGAAGGTGCGTAGCCGCCGCAGCGGCCATGCGTTGATCACGTCGTCGGCGGTGAGCCAGCCGCGTTGTGCGGTGCCGACGCCGTAGCGCATGAAGGCCAGGTGGGTGGTGGCGTGGGCGTCGCTGTTGATGGCGAACTTCACCCCGTACCGGCGGGCCCGGAGGATGTGCTCGTCGGCGAGGTCGAGTCGGTCGGGGGAGGCGTTGACCTCGATCGCGGTACCCGTCCGGGCGGCGGCCTTGAACACGGCGTCGAGATCGACATCGACGGACGGGCGCCGGCCGATCAGCCGGCCGGTGGGGTGGCCGATGACGTTGACGTGCGGGTTCTCGCAGGCGTGGACGAGTCGGCGGGTCATGTCCCGCCTGGACGGCCTCGGCGAAGTGTTGCCAGTCAACATGATTTGGCAACGGGATACTTGGGGGTGCATGATCTTCAGGAGACCAACGTACGGATTCCGACTTCGGGCTGGAACGCCCTCGAAAAGATCAAGCTGGCTCGCGGGTGGTGGCCGAGCCGGGTTGTTGCGTGTGTGTCAGCGTAAGGCGGACAGTGCTCGGGTCACCGCTTCGGCGTCGAACCTGTCCGGGGTGAAGTCGGCGGGGTCATCGAGTCCCAGCCATTCCAGTCTGTCCTGGTGTTCTGGGTGGTCGGGATCGTTGAGGGTCTCCACGAGCTCGGCGTAGCCCCAGACGCCGCCGCAGTCTTCCGGCGGGGCGGCGCGCCGTCCACCTGTGCACCGGGGATACGCTGTCGTCTCGTTGCGGTCGAGTACCTTCTCCACCAGGATGTCGTGTTCCCAGTCGTCGCCGAAGTCGTAGGTGTAGCGGATCTTGCTGTTCGCCGCGGGGGCGACCTGCTCCAACGTCACTGGTGCCTCCGCCCGGTGGCCCAGCTGGGCGTCTGCGGTCCCGAAGTTGCCGTATGGGGTTTCGAAGACGTGCAGGTGGCTGTCGTCCCAGCCGAACGCGACCTGGATGATGGTGTGCAGCCGGTCGAGGCTGATGTCGGCGGGTACCTCAAGCCGCCGCCAGATCGGTGGTTTCGCGCCCCGCAGCCCGACCTTGATCTGATATACCGGCGCCGGCCGGTCGGACTTGGTGCGTTTGGCCGGCAGCGCGGCTACCGCTGTGCGGCCGCGCAGCGCGATCGGCGCTGCGGCAAAGACCGGGCTGCCTGCACTCCCGGCGAGCTGCGTCAACATCTGTAGCGCAGCGAGCCCGACGGGGCCCTGGCCTTCGTCTGCGTGCGGCGCGGGCGGCTTGCTGGGCAACGGTAGGGCGTTCATCCGGGCCCGTACCAGCACAGCCAGGGCCGGGTAGCCTGGGCCGTCCTCGTCGACGGGCAGGTCGATCATGTCTTCATCGGGTCCGTCGTCGCTGTCATGCACCGCCCGCGCGTCCAGGGCCTTCTCGACCTGCCAGCGGAACTCGGCCGCGTCCAGCGCCTGCGCCGTGATCTGAAGGCCGCTGTTACGGCCGCTGGCCTGGATCACGTCCAGCGCCTCGGGCAGGTCGGCCGCGTCGAGCAGGAGAATGTCACTGGCGGCGCCGCAGTCGGTGTGGTCCACGCTGATCACGGCCGCGTGTGAGCGCCCGGCTCGATGAAACGAGCAGGCCAGCATCGACGCGGTGCCCTGCGAGTCGCTCAGCCGCTGGCAGTCGCCGACCGTCACCGGCTCGCCGAGTTCGGCTGCCCATCCCGGCCGGGCAACGCCAGCCTGGATCAGCCGGTCGGCGGCCACCGACGCCGCCTTGCCGGCCCGGCCGGCCGCCACCGAACCGATCGCCAGCAGCATCGCCAGCGCTTGCGAACTGGCCCGGGCCTCGAACTGCGGGATGAACCCGCCGATCAGCGCCTCTTCGAACTCCTCACCGGCAAGTGCGCCGATCGACACGAACGCCGCGCCCACCACCTCCGCGTCCAGCGGGTCCTCGGATTCGACCAGGTCCGCAGCACCGGCGATCAACTCATCGATGAGTTGCTGCGGGTCGAAGTCGGCACCCGAACACGCCGGGCAGTCGCACTCGTCCGCCGTGCTCAGCACCTCGGGCAGGACACTGCGGCGGGTGGATTTCTTGTTCTGCTTGCCTTTGCGGCCGCGGCTGGCAGGACTCATCCGCCCAGTCTGCCGCACCGGCCGCCGCGACCTACGCACCCGACGGGTGCGTGTCGGCGACATTCGATCAACCGCTACGTCTGCTCGCCTTCGGGTCCTGGTCAGCGGGTATCGTGTCCGACGCGCCGGGTCTGGGCTCCAGGACCACCACCGCGGTCTGGGACGACCGCCGCGCCGCGTAGGCGTCCAGCTTCGTGTCGATTTCGCGCCAGCGAGCCCACAGCCGCAACCGCTCGTCGCCTGTTGCGGCGTGACCACGCACCAGCCGCCGCCCGTCGGCCAGATCGACGGTCGCGTCCGGGTGCGTCTGCAGGTTGAGCCACCAGGCGGGCTCACCCTCACCCCACCCGTTCATCGCCAGCGAGACCAGGTTCGGACCGTCCTCGAAGTACCCGATGATGACGCTATGCTGCCGGCCGGTGCGGCGCCCGGTGGCGGTCAGCCGCAGCGTGCCCCAGCCGTTGGCGCGTGGTCGCCACAGTCCGACCCGGCCGGCAAAGACCCGGTACACACCCCGGTGCACCGACCAGGCCAGACGGATGAACCAGCGCGGCGGAAGCCGCGGTGTTTTCGCCCGGTGCTCGACCGACATGGCGACCTCCCACACACCTAGCTGGCTACGGGCACGAACAGGACGCTAGCCGCAGCCGCAGGCGGCCGGCAGAGCCGAACGGCCCGCCGATGCCCCGGCTGCATCACCTCCTCGTCGGCCTCGCATCGGTACAACCGGTCGAGCAGTACGCGCTCTTGTCCGAGGAGGTGGTCAAACTCCGCTCGTAGCCGCTGAGCGGACGATGGATTGCTGCCTGGTCGTATCGCTCAGCGCCGGCGGTGAGTTCCCGCTTCATGGCGAGGTCCGGCCGCCCCGTCACCCGAGGGTTAGGTGTTCCGGGTTGAGCGAGCCCAGGAAGTCCTTTGCGTCGAAGCGTGCACCGACCAAGGCGACGCCGGCGGTGTCTCCTGCTCCGGCCAGCACCCGAAAGGCTGCCTCGACGACCGGGGTGCGGTGACCGCATAGATGTCCCGGCCGCTCGCACCGCGCGGCGTTCCACGCCACCCGACCCTGCGACGACCTCGACCAGGAATGTCTGCGCCGAGCGGCCGCGCTCGTCGACCGCAAACCGGGCCTGACGCATCAGGGCATGCAGGTCGTCGACGGCGTTGCTCGACATGTACGTGGAGATCTCGGACGCGGCCAGCACCCGGGTGGGAGGTGGCGGGCGGCTTCTCCACGAACGCCGGCATGCCGGCGTCGACCGCGGCGCAGGCGATCTGTTCGTGGGCCGTGGCGACCAGGCAGTCGACCAGCCCGCTCTTCCGTGTCGGCCGCAGGCTGGCGATGCGCGTGCCAGGCTGAGCCTATGCGGACGATCACAGCAGCGGCCGACCGGGTTGATATGCAGCCGTTCGGCTGCATATTGTTAGGGAGCCCGATGGCTGCATGTTTGATTGGCACCAGGATGGACAAGGTGTTCAAGGCGCTGGCCGATGCCAGCCGCCGGCGGTTGCTCGACCGGTTAAACGAGCGGAACGGCCAGAGCCTGCGCGAACTGTGTAACGGGCTGGACATGGCCCGGCAGTCGGTCAGCAAGCATCTCGCCGTGCTCGAGGCGGCCGACCTGGTGACCACGTTGTGGCGGGGTCGGGAGAAGCTGCACTACCTGAACGCTGCCCCGATCAACGCCATCGCCGAGCGCTGGATCAACCGGTACGACCGTGAACGCGTGCGTGCGCTCGCCGACCTGAAGTCAGTCCTGGAGGAACCGATGGGCGACAGACAGTTTGTGTATACGACCTATATCAACACCACGCCGGAGCGGCTGTGGCAGGCGTTGACCGACCCGGCCTTCACCCGGCGGTACTGGGGCGTCACCGTCGACTCCGACTGGGCCGTCGGGTCGACCATGACCTGGGAACAGGATGGGGTACGGATCGCCGATCCCGCTCAGGTGGTCCTCGAGGCCGAGCCCGGTCGCCGGCTGGCCTACACCTGGCACACCTTCACGCCGGAGTTCGGCAAGGCCGTCGGGCTGAGCGACGACGTCGTCGCCAAGATGGCCAGCGAGCGCCGGTCGAAGGTGACCTTCGAGATCGAGCCAATCGGTCGGATCGTCAAGCTGACCGTCGTACACGACGACTTCGAACCCGGCAGCACCGTCCTGGAGATGGTCACCGAAGGCTGGCCGCAGTTCATGTCCGACCTCAAGACCCTGCTCGAAACCGGTGACACCCTACCCGCCGACCCGCATGGGTCCCGGCGGGACGAGAACCGAGGTTCATGAACAGAAAGGGGCCAGGGCAATGTCGAAGAACAATCTCCAGCTCACCCAGCTTCCGACCATGACGGTGGGGATGCTGATCCGCCGGCCGCCTGCTGAGGTGTTCGAGGCGTTCGTCGACCCGGCCGTCACGACCAGGTTCTGGTTCACCCACAGCACCGGCAAGATGACCTCGGGTGCCGACCTGCGGTGGGAGTGGGAAATGTACGGCGTCTCGACCCCGGTCTCCGTTCAGGAGGTCGAGGACGACCGCCGCATCCTCTTCACCTGGAACGACCACAAGCCCACGACCGTGGAGCTGCGCTTCATTCCCTGGGAGAACGACACCACCTACGTCCGGGTCACCGAGACCGGGTTCGCTGGCTCGGGGGATGACGTCCTGGCTCATGTGGCCGCCTCCACAGGTGGATTCACCACGGTCCTCTGCGCGCTGAAGGCCCTGCTGGAGCACGGCATCGTGCTGACGGTCGTCGCCGATCATCACCCGAAGGGCCTCGAGGCCTGAGTCGCCGTCCGCGCCCGCGGCCGTGCTTACCGCGCAGCCGCCGGCTCGCCGCTGTCGCACCGGCGGCTGTGCTCCCCGCCGCTGGGCGCGGCCGTGCCCACCGCCGCCGGCCGCTCGACCACGCCTCGGACTCGCGCAGCAGCCGCCTCCCCAGGCCGCGCCGCCACGTAGCCGTCCGGATCCAGCACGGGCTCGATAGTGGAGCGGACGTCGACGAGGTCAGCCGCGGCATGTCGGGCATGCAGCCCATGAACTGCCGACGCGTCGTCGGGCCGCAACGGGCGCAGCACGTGGTCGAGCACCCGCCAAGTACACTACCGCCGTCAACGGAGTACCGGCGTCGACTCGCTTTCGATATTGCCGACCACCGCTGATTCGCCGGGTTCTGCCGCGAGCGCGACCAGGGTGAGTCAGCCGAGGCGAGCTCGGCTTGGCCGCTGTCTGATCTGCGTCGCGCGCCTAACGACCGGTCGTTCCGTCGAGCTGTTGTTTGAGGATGTCCGCATGCCCGGCGTGTCGGGCCGTTTCCCTGGTCATGTGCGCGATCACCCACCGGAGGGTACGCCTCTCACCGTCGACCGGACGGGCCACGAGCGCGGCTGGATCGCCGACCGCGCGAATGGCAGCGTCGCTGTCATCGATCGCCGCGCGGTAGTCCCGCAGCACTTCCGCTGCGCTCCGTTCAGCGGGGACGACCATGCTGAAGTCGCAGTCCGTCTCCGATATGGACTCGGTGAGGTGATGGCCGAACCAATACCTCTCGCCAACGGTCAGGTGCTAAACCAGGCCCAGGATCGAGATGCCGCTGTCAACCAGGACGCGGCGCAGTTGCTCCTCGGACAACCCGTCGGCCTTCTTCACCACGCACTGCCAAGCGAATGACAGGAAGGCCAGGGCGGTGTCGAGCTCGCCTGAGTCGTTGCGTGGCACGGGCTGTCGTTGTGTCTGCGCCATGTCCGCAACCGTAACCTGGCAGCCGGACGTGGGCACGAAGAGCTGAGCGGGCACCCGGCGCGGTTCCGGGGGCCCCGCACCGGCTGACTACCTCTTACCTGCCCGAGGCCCTCCCCGGCGCCCTAGTGCCGGGAGGAACGCGCGACGTGCTGATCTGCCGCGAGCCGTGCGGTCGCCCGATCGAGGTTACGCCGACCTGACTGTGTAGATCCGGTACCAGAGATGAGTACGGGTACGCATGCGGCTGTCCGGAGAGCGCGGGGAGACTCACGTCATGCGTCGAGTGGTGATCGGACTGTTGTGCCTGCCCGTGCTCGCGGCATGTGCCAGGCCAGGCCCTGCGCCGGCGGTCAGCTCGGGTACTGTGCCCGGGCCGCGTGCGACGGCGACCACGGGGGTGATGAGGCCGCCAGGCTCCGACCCGAGCACGGAGTGGGTGACGTACCAGGCCGACGTCACTGCGGTGCGGATTGGCACCGACCCGCGCTCGCTCCTGCTCACCGTGGCCCTGCTTGCTGGTGCGGAGGGTTGCTCCCGTAGCCCGCGGATCACCTACTTCACCGAGGAGAACAACCATATCTACGCCAACGTAGTGCAGGACTCACGATTGTCGCAGGTGATTGGCGCGTGCCCCAGCAATACGCCGGGTGCGGTGACGCTGACCGCCCCCGACCCGATCAACGGCCGGATCGTGGTGCTCAACCAACAGGCGTGGAAACCTGACGGCAACGAGTATCACCACTGCGACGCGACGTTCGGCTGTGACCCGCTGCCCGCCGACCATTGCGCCCCAGCCTGGATCCAGGTCGCGGTCAAAGGCTTGGACGTATCTCGGCATTCCACCGGAACAGTCGAACGCTGTGACGGCAGGTGGCTGGTCATGACGGTGCCCCTGGACCCGGTGCCGTGCGGTGCTCAGCCCAGACCCGGCTGCGTCCCGGTGGTCAGCGTGCGCCGCTACTTCCTACGCTGGGCCGGCCGGTCGGGCTGGAGCGAGATCACAAGCTCGGCCGAGGCCGGTTGCGGCGCTGTCCTAACCGTCGAACCGGAGTTTCCGAACAATCTCTGTGCCACCCTGCCCAAACCATCGTGAGTCCTCTCGGGAAAGCCAGGTCAGATCTTGGACCGCGGGCAACCAGCAGAAGCAAGCGGCCGAACGCGTTGCTTCGCCGGGCGAATGCGGCCGAAGAACCCACCCGGTCCACTCATCTGCCGCGGAGCGCGCCGTGGTGCCGAAGATGAGGACACTTCCGGCGGGTGGCGCAGGGTGGCGTTGTTTGCCGTCGCGGTCGCCGGATGAGACCGACCGGCCGGTTTTGGCGGTCGTGCTGCTCAGTGTTCGAGCGACCCCGCACGATCGTGCTGGACGAGGAACTGGTGCACGAGACCGTCGGTGAACTCGCGGGGCACGGGTTGGCCGGTGACCAGGACCCGGTAGTGGATGGGGCCGAGGAGTTGGTCGAGTGCCAGATCGAGATCGGTGTCGCGGGGTAGCTGGCCACGCTGGACGGCTCGCAGCAGGGGGAGACGATCACGGGTGCACTGCTGGCTGAGGTAGTCGGTGTGTAGCCGGGTTGCCAGCTGCGGGTCGTGTTGGGCCTGCCCGACGAGTGCACGGAACACCGCACCCGCGTCGGAGCGGGTCAGGAAATCGGCGAGCCTGCTCAGGTGGGTACGCAGGTCGAGGCCCACATCGCCGTGGTCGGGCGGGGTCAGATGCTGCGCCATGTCATCGATGAAGGCATCCATCAGAATGTCCACCTTGGACGACCACCACCGGTAGATGGTCTGCTTGGCTACGCCGGCTCGTGCGGCGATGCCCTCGATCGTCACCCCGGCGAACCCGCGCTCGACCAGCAGGTCGTCGGCGGCTTCCAGGACGGCTTGCCGGGCTTGCTCGCTGCGTCCGTACCGGTTTCCGCGGTGCTTTCCGTGGTGTGCGGCCCGGCGAGCGACCGCGTCACGGTCGGCTGACGGGTCGACGGCCGGCACCGCGGCGTCGTCGGTCGCGTGCAGGGGGTCGCGTCGCACCGATGGCCCTCCTTCGCCGAGCGAGCATACCGAAAGTCTAGACAGGACGCAACGTAGCGTCTAGCGTAGCGACGGTGTCCACAACACTGCAGAGTCCATCGGTCCGTACCGTGCTCGACCGGCTGTTCGCCGCCGCCGCGCACGATGACGACCGGCCACCACCGCCGATCTCCGGCTCGCTTGCCTCCGCCCCGGCCCTGCAGCGCGCCGACGCGCTGCAGGCCTTCTATCTGCCGATCTCCGCGCGGGGCGGCGAGCTGCTCTACGCGCTGGTTCGCGCCAGCCGCCCGACGACTGTCGTGGAGTTCGGCACGTCGTTCGGGATATCCACGCTGTACCTCGCCGCAGCGGTCGCCGACAACGGCGCCGGTCGGGTGTTCGGCACCGAGTTGAACCGGGCCAAGGTCACCGCCGCGCGGGCCAATCTCGACGAGGCCGGCCTCGGTGACCGGGTGACCATCCTGGCCGGTGACGCGCTGGACACGGTCGCCGACATCCCCGGACCCATCGGACTGGTGCTGCTGGATGGCTGGAAGGACCTGTGCCTACCGGTACTTCGGTTGCTTGAACCGCGGCTGGAGTCGGGCGCACTGGTCGTGGCCGACGACATCGACCTCCCCGCCATGCGCGAGTACCTCAACTACGTTCGCGACCCCACCAACGGGTACATCAGCATCGCCTTCCCCGTCGAGGACGGTATGGAGATCAGCTGCCGGGCCAGCGACGCCACACCGACAGCCGACCCACCCGCATGCCGCTGACCGAGCGTGCTGAGATTGGACGGTCGTCCGACTCTGGCGATGAGCGGCTGGATGGCTTGACAACCGGGGGTGACACGACAACGGGGGGTTGACACACCGTTGGCATGACAAGAAACGATGTCCCTTCCGAGCATCAAGAGACGTTCCGTCGCCTCAACGAGGTCCGGGCCGAGGCACTGAAGCACGCGCGCCTGGCGCAGCAACTCGCATCCGAGCGTCGCGGCATAATCGAGAGCCTGATCAAGGACGGCTACTCGCAGGCCGACATTGCCCGGGAGATGGGAGTCACGCGCCAAGCCGTGCAGAAGATGCTGGCCGGTTAGCACAACCGTGCCACTCCTCACCTTCCTGTGGGTGGGTTTATGGTGATTCCGCCGAGGCAGAGGTAGATCATCGAGGTGAGTGAGTCGAGGTCTCGGATGCCGTGGCCGCGGCGTTGGATGAGGCGGATTTTGGCGTTGATGCCTTCCAGGCGCGAGTTGGACAGGCCGAGCTGTACGGCCGCGATGATGGCGTCGAAGTGTTTGCGGATGCGGCCGACGAGGTTGGTGAAGGCGGGGATGCGGCTGCGCAGCGCGGAGGTGCACCAAGCCTTGAGGTAGGCGGGGGCGTCGGCGGGATCCACGGTGCGGTATAGGTCGCGAAGTTGTTCTTTGAGTTCCCAGGTACGCCATAGCCGGTGCCGGTGACGGCGCAGCGCAGCGCAGCGCAGCGAGGATGGCGCGGTGGTCCTCGTCGAGGCGTTCGCGGGCGGCGCGCAGTGCGTAGCGGGTGCGGCGCCATTCGCGTCGGTTGGGTAGTCGGCGCCGAGGGGGAATCGGGGCGCCTGGGCGCGGTACACGGACTCGACGACTTCGTTGGTCCACTTGATGACGTGGAGCGGGTCCAGGCAGATGGTGGCTTGCGGCATCCGGTCGCGGGCAACGGACAGGTAGATGCTGGAGCCGTCCAGGCTGATCGCCTCGACCTGGGCGGTGCGGGCGTGGCCCACGGCGTCGAAGAATTCCTCGAAGGTCTCTTTGGTGCGTTCCTTGCCGACCCACCCCACCCGGCCGGTGTCGTGGTCGGCCACCACGGTCAGGTAGCGATGGCCGCGTTTGTAGGAGATCTCGTCGACGCGGTGGATATGGGCTTCCAGCCAGACTTGGCAGGCACCGAAGTCCAGGTGCCGCCAGCGCCGGCGTGAGCTGGTCGTAGTGGGTCCATGTCTTGGCCCCACAGGGGCAGACGAGTTGACGTCGCCGGGGACCGGCGGCTCACAAGCACGCCTTCGGCGCTGGAGCGGGGCGTTCCTGTGCCCGCTGATCATGACTGTGCCCGACCATAAAGTCAGAGCTGGAGACGCATGACGGGGCGGCTTGGGAACGTCCGGCCGATCTCGGTGAACCCTGCGGCCTCGAACATGGCCAACGTGCCCGTGAACAGCGCCGATCCGCTGACGCTGCTCGCCTTCAACTTGTCGACGTCGACGGGGTGACCTTCAACGGCAGACGCACCGTGATCACGCGCGTGTGACACCGCGGCGTTTAGCAGTGCGTGACCAACACCGTGCCCACGGTGCTTGGCGTCGACCGCGAAGCACGTCACCCACCACGCGCCCGAATCCTCGGGCAACAAGCGCTTGAGGGCACGGTTGGATAGCACCCCCGGGAGTTCGGCACGCGGTGAGACTCTCGTCCACCCCACGGGCTGCTCACCGGCGAACGCGACCAGCCCGACCGGGACTGCCGCAGCGGTGATCTGGCGATGCAGCGCAGCACGGTTGTCTCCACCCGGCGGCATGCCCACGAATCGTTGACACCAACACCACGCCGGATCGTTTCCGCGACGGCCGAAACACGCAACCACATCACCCTGTCAACGGTCATTGAGTTCTCCCCACTGGCGGTCAGTGGATCTCCCCGGTGGCGGCCAGTGTTTGTTCCCCGCTGGCGGCCATGTTGGCTCCCCGTGCGCGGTCATGGTTCTCCCCACCTTTGGTCAGGTGAGGGGCTTCACCCCCTTCCCGGCGGTGGCCTCGGTGAGCCGGAACGAGTCGCCCTGGGTGACCACGATGTGGGCGTGGTGCAGCAGCCGGTCGACGGTGGCGGTGGCCAAGGTCTTGGGCATCAGCTCGTCCAGCGCCGATGGGTGCAGGTTGGAGCTGATCGCTAGGGCGCGTCGTTCGTAGGCGGCGTCGACGAGGCGGTAGAAGCCTTCGGCGGCGTCCGGGCTGATCGGCAGCAGGCCGATGTCGTCGACCGTGACGAGGTCGGCCCGCATGATCCGGGTGATGGCCTTGGCGACGGAGTCGTCGGCGCGGTGGCGGCGGACCAGGGTGCCGAGGTCTTCGATGGAGAACCAGGCGACGGTCATGCCGCGGTCGATGGCGCGTTGGCTCAGCGCCTCGCAGAAGTGCGACTTGCCCGTGCCCGATGGCCCGCAGACACAGAGGTTCTCTTGTCTGGTAACCCATTCCAATGTGGACAGTGCGTGCTGGGTGGGTCTCGGGATGGACGAGGCGGTCTCGTCCCAGGTGTCGAAGGTCTTGCCGGCGGGGAACCCGGCGCGGCGGCGGCGGGCGCGGATGGTGGCCTCGTCGCGGCCGGCGGCCTCCTCGGCGAGCAGCACCCGGACCAGTTCGGCCGGGTCCCAGCGCTGCGCGCGGGCGGTGGGCACCACGTCGGCCATCGCGTTGCGTAGGTAGGGCAGCCGCAGCCGGCGGGTCAGGCTCAGCGCCTCGTCCAGCGGGTCGCCGGTGGGGGCGGCTACCGCGGCCGGTGGCCGCCGTTTGCCGGTGCTGGTGGTCATGACTGGTCACCTGCCCCGAACGCGGCCCAGGCGCTGGTTCCGGGCTGTAGGCTGTGCCGCTCGCTGGCCCGGCGGGGTTCGGCGAGCGACCCGTGGCGTTGGTGGTCCAGGATGGCCCGCAGGTCGCCGTCGGCGAACCGACCAGCGGCCGCGGCGGCGCCCAGCGCCCGGTCGACCGGCTCGGCGCCGTGCAGCTTGGCCAGCGTGATCGCCTCGGCCATCTTGGTGCGGATCCGGTTGGCGCCGGCCGCGGCGGCCTCGACCAGCCACTGGGTGGCGCCCGCACCGATGGCCAGGAACGCCGACTCCTGGCCGTTTCGCGCTCGGGGCTGGCGGTTCAACGCGCCGGGCGGCCGGGGTGGGTAGTGTTCGTCCTTAATGGACGGACGGCCCCGGGTGGACCGCTGGTGGCGGGCCACCTCGACCGGACCGTCCGCGCCGACGTGGGTGACGACGAGCTCGTCGCCGGCGAGCCGGACCCAGACCCGTTCGTCGACCAGCCCGCTGGGGATCGAGTAGCGCACCCCGGCCACGCTGATCGTGGAGTCCCACATCACCTTGCGGGTCTCGCCGAACACCGTGGTCAACGCCGCGTCCGGCACCCGGTGCAGCCGGCCGCGTTCCTCGGCCAGCATCTCCACTGGGGTCCGGCCGGTCTCCCGATGGACCCGGGCGTTGACCTGGCCGCAGAACGCCGCACACGCCTGTTCCAGCTCGGCGAACGACGCGTACGCCGGGCGCAGGTTCACCGCCGTGGGTAGCAGGTCCCGTTTGGCGATCCGCACCGTGGCCTCCGACCCGCCCTTGGACTCCGGGTCGGCCGGCACGCAGGTGGCAATCGTCAGCCCGTAGTGCCGGCCAGCGGCCACGATCTGCGGGTGGCGCACCGCAATCTGCGCCACGTGGTCCACAGTGACGGTGCGTTCGTTGTCGGTCAGCGCGTAGGTCGGTACCCCGCCCAGCCGCCGCAACGTGGTGTCCAGGCACGCCAACAACGTCGGCAGCGTCTTGTCCACAGTGGATAACACGACCCGGAACCGGGACCAGGCCAGCCACGCGCACCACAACTGGGTCCGCTTACCGGCCACCGTCGGCCCGTCACCCCAGTCGAACTGCAGCCACAGCCCCGGTTCCGGGACCCATGGCCGGTACACCCGCCGATGGCCGGCCCGCCACAGCTTCTTCGCCTCGGCCACCGCCCGCCGGGTGGTGCGCTCCGAACCCAGGTAGCCCATCGCCCGCAGCTTGTCATGGCACACGTCCGCGCCGACCCGGCCACGCGAGCGCTCCACCCACTCCTCGATCTTCGCCAGGAACGGGTCGGCCACCCGCTCCGCGTGCATCCGCTCCGGCGCCCGGCCGGCCTCCCGCAGCGCCACATAGTGCGCCACCGTGTGGTGGTCACACCCGGCCAGCTCCGCCGCCGCCCGGTAACTACCAGTCAGGTCGTACGCCTCCAGAATCTCCATGATCTCCTCCGGTCGCTTCACGTCCGTCCTTCCCCGAAGCCAGATCAACCTGGCTCCAGGGCAGCCGACCGCTGCGCCAACCAGGCGCAGCGACACGGCTGAACTGGGGAGAAACATGACCGCCACCAGGGAGATCCATGGCCATCGGCGGGGAGCTTTTTGGCCGCCTACGGGGAGTTTTCCGTGGCCGCTGACACACCCCAGCGATCCTCCGTCGCGGGCAGCACTCGAAGCTGTCGATCTCGCAGTGAAGTAGCCATGTTTAGGCCTCCGTGGCGCGTCGCCTCTGTCTCGTCCCGGGTCCTGCGGCACAAGACCCGCTACCAGTAAACAATTGGGTGCGTTTCTTCTGGAGTGACTGTCTACGGGGGGATGGTCTGGTTCCAGTAGAGCGTGTTGTGGACGCGTAGCCGTTCTTGTTGTTGGTGGTAGGTCCAGTAGGCGTCGAAGTCGCCGTTGGTGGCCAGGGCTCGG
>WNFV01002195.1_pt1 | contig 26251 bp, 25 predicted proteins | sample 5400101 | NCBI WGS metagenome assembly WNFV01 (sample SAMN13153361, study PRJNA577476) | soil metagenome | isolation source: 115 cm soil or saprolite under grassland replicate 1 | place: USA:California | collected 2016-06-15
CGTTCGGCATCCGCCCCGCCGGCATGCTCGCCCTCGACGTGGTGCGGCTCGAGGCGGGCCTGATCCTCCTCGAGGTCGATTACACCAGCGCTCGACACGCCATGAACGCCGACCAGGCCTATTCGCCGTTCGAGATCGGCCTGGGCCGGCTGGTGGACCTGGCCAAGGCAGAATTCGTCGGGAAGCGGGCCCTGGAGGCCGAGGCTCGGGCGGGCGGCCCGGCCCGACGGCTGGTCGGGCTCGAGCTGGAGTGGGCCGGCATCGAGGCGCTTCATGCGGCCCAGGACCTGCCGCCGGCGGTGCCGGCCGCCGTCTCCCGGAACCCGGTTCCGGTATTCGACGTCGCGGGCCGCCAGGTCGGGCGCGCCACGAGCATCGGCTGGAGTCCCATCCTGAAGGCGGCCATCGCCCTCGCGTCGGTGGCCGCCAGCCACGAGGCGATCGACTCGCGACTGGCCGTGGAGTGGTCCGTGGAGGGCCGCCGCGGCCGGGTCAACGCGAGGGTCGTTGGACTGCCGTTCCTGGACCTGCCGCGCAAGCGCGCGTGAGCTCCGGCGCGGGTGACCCTGAGTCAGGCCCTGACCACGACGAGGCTGGCGCACAGCGACCGGAAGGTCGACTCGTCCAGGCCGTGCCCGGTTGCCGTCCACGATGCCGCCTGGCCCGGGTTGGCGTGCAGCAAGAGATCGTCGCCGAGCGTCTCGAGCTGGCCGTTGAGGTCGCCGAAACTGGCCGACCCGACGATCGCGTCGTGTGGCGAGCAGGCGCTCGCGCCGTCCGTGCACCAGCGTCCTTCGCGCAGCTCGAGGTGGGCGCCGGCCCTGGTCCGGTAGGCGATGATCATCCGTCCGCCGTCGGCCAGTCGGTACTCGCCGGCCTCCACGGACCAGCCCGCGGGCAGCACCGCGCAGTAGACGGGCCAGGCGACCGCCTCGGCGATGGCCGTGAAGAAATCCTTCGTGTCGGCGCTGCCCGTGCACGTCGCGGCGGCTCCACCTCCCGCTCGCGAGCCCGGTCTTGCCGAGGGCTTTTTCGCCGTGGCCGCGCTGGACGGCGAGGGGCTCAGGGCGGTCGCAGTCAGGGCCGGGCTGGGCACGGTGGCGGGAAGCGTAGCCTCGGCGGTGGAGGCCCTGAGCGAGGACGTTGCCGTCGACCCCGCCGGCGAGCCACACGCCGCGGCAGCCAGGCCGGCGATCAGGAGGATGGCCGGGCACAGGACGTGACGACTCCCGGCGCGCGCTCGTATCACCGAGTGAGACTAGCGGCCGCACGGCGGCAGGGTCAATCGACCCTGGTCGCCCGGTAGATGCGGAGTCAGTCTGCGGCGACGGGCAGGCCAAGCCGGACGAGCGCCGGATCGACACCGAACACGTCCCGCACCCGGTCGGGCTCGAGTGCTCGGTCCGGGACGTCGTCGGCGACGATCCGCGCCCGATCGACCACCACCGTCCGGCCGAAGAAATGGGCGGCGAACCGGAGATCGTGGACGACGGCCACCACGGTCGTCCCGTCGCGCTCGTTGAGATCCACCAGCAGGTCCATCACCTGGACCTGATGGCGGATGTCGAGGTGGACCGTCGGCTCATCGAGCAGGATCAGCGGAGCGGCCTGGGCAACGGCCAGGGCGATCAGCACGAGCTGGCGCTCGCCGAGGGACAGCTCGCGGGCGTCGCGGCCGAGCAGGTGGCCCACGCCGACACGGTCGATCGCGGCGGCGATCGCGGCCCGATCGACCGGCCGGTGACCGCGGAAGGGGTCCTCGTGCGGTATCCGGCCGAGACCCACGAGCTCCTCGACGCGCGTGGCAAACGGCAGCATCGATGCCTGGGGCACCACCGCCAGACGGCGAGCGACCGTCCCCCGGTCCAGGCGGTCGATCGGGTCGCCCGCCAGGAGAGCGGTTCCGCGGCTCGGCTTGAGGATCCCGCTCATTACGCGCAGGAGGCTGGACTTGCCGGCGCCGTTGGGGCCCAAGACGGCCACCCGCTCGGCGGGCGCGATCGCGAGACTGATCCGGTCGAGGACCGGCCGCGACCGGTAGCCGGCAGTCACGTCGCGCAGCTCGACGATGGGCGGTCGGTCGCCGGAGGTGGGGCGGCGATCCTCGTCGGTCACAGCTCGTACCCCGTGCGGGCGCGGCGAAGGATCACCAGGAAGAACGGCGCGCCGATCACCGCGGTCACCACGCCGACCGGGATCTCGCCCAGCAGGCGCGCCACGACGTCGGCCAGCACGAGCAGGATCGCCCCGCCCAGGGCCGACAGGGGCAGCACGCGCCGTGCCCCGGGACCGGTCACCAGGCGGACGAGATGGGGGATGACCAGCCCAACGAAGCCGACGAGCCCGCAGATCGAGACGGCCGCGGCGGTCACCAGCGAGGCGAGTCCCAGGAGGACCGTGCGCTCCCGGCCGACGTCGATGCCGAGGTGGGCCGCCGCCTCCTCGCCCAGCAGGAGGGCGTTGAGCGAGCGGGCCCGGAGCAGGATCGCGGCCGATCCGAGGATGATGATCGGCGTCGTTCCGGCCAACCGGAGCCAGGACGATCCGTCGAGCCCGCCGAGCAGGTACGAGAAGATCTGGCGGAGGCTGGAGCCGGACAGGTACATCGCCATCGACAGGCCAGCCGCCAGGAGCGAGCCCACCGCATAGCCCGTCAGCAGCAGCCCGGTCAGCGGCGCGAGCGGCCCGCTCCGGCTCAGGCGATAGACGACCGTGATCGCGGCGACCGCCCCGATGAACGCGAAGAGCTGGACGAGCCCGAATTCCAGGATCGCGGCGCGGAGCGGGATGACGACCGCGATGGCCGCGCCCAGCGCCGCGCCCGACGCCGTGCCGAGCACGTACGGGTCCGCCAGCGGGTTTCGCAGCAGCCCCTGGAAGGTGGCGCCGGCAACGGCCAGCCCTCCCCCGACGACGACCGCGGTGAGCACCCGCGGCAGGCGCAGGTCCAGGACGATCGTCTCGGCGGCGGGCGGCCAGGTCGAGGCGATGGGCAGGCCCAGCACCCGGCGGCCGAGGATGCCCAGGATGTCGGCGGGCGAGACCGGGACGCTGCCCAGCCCGACGCCAACGACCAGCGTCAGCCCCAGCGCGACCAGGGCCGCGGCGGTCAGCCGGGCCGGATGCGCGCGCGCACGCTCCAGGACGCTCCGCTGGGCGGACGCGACCGGCAACGACCCGGCGCTTGCCGCCATCGGTCAGGACGCCCTGACGAGGTCCGGCGGCGGCGGCGCCGAGCCAGGGCCCGGCCTGGTGAACCCGATGCCGCGGAGCAGGGTCGGGACATGAAGCGACCCCTCGCGTCTCGTCGAGCGAGGGGTCGAAATGGCGGTGCCCATGGGTGCCTACCCTTTCTCTCGAAGGTACGAGCACACCCCAGGGCCGGCGACCGGACTTCCACGGCTCGCGGAGAGCCGTGATCACCGTAGCGGGACTGTGCCGGATTCGCACCGGCTTCGCGACCGCTGGGGCGAGGTCTCAGATTATCGGGCGGAGCGTAGCACGGGCCCGGGCCGGAGCCGCTTCCGGGGGGCCGGCTGTGCCGCCTCGGGGCCGCGCTCCGGCAGGACGGTCAGGCGGTGAGAGGCTGCGACGTGGCCGAGAAGATCGAGACCTGCGCTTCTTCGGGCAGCATCACGCCCATGATCTTCTGAAGGGTGAGGAGATGGACGCAGGAACCCCAGCTCTCGAAATAGTGGCAGGTGCAATGCCACGAACCGGCGTCGAGACTGACATGGTGCGTGTCGTTGTCGCCACGGAACGTGAGCGCCAGCCGGTCAATCGTGATCCGGTCCAACTCGCGCGCGTAGCGATTCGCCTTCTCGACCTTGCCGATCAGGGAGCTGTGCATCGTCGGGGACCCTCCATACCCGAGCCATCGGCTCAGGCAGTGATCGAGGCCGCCGTCCGGTCATGCACCATCGACCGGTGATGGCGGTCGCAGGCTCAGACTACACCCGTCGGGGCCTCCGGTCACCCCCCATATCGGCCAGCGACGCGGGTCTATTCGTATCGCGCTCCCGGTGTCTCGACGCACCGTTCAGGGGTGCGCCCAGCTCGTCAGTTCCACGGCGGAACAGCCGGCGTCCGACGCTCCGGACACCGCGGGTCGATACCCTCGCCAATGAGCGCCACCCGCGTATACCGTCACGAATTGCTGGTCATGCTTCACGGCACGTTCGTCGATCAGGTGTCCCAGGCGCAGGATTCGACTGTCTGAATGCCAGGCCATCACCGCCCACTCGTCGGTCGAGGGGAAGCCGCTCGCGCAGCCGCCCTCTTGCCATCCCCGGTTTCGAAGCTCGGCATCAAAGAAGGTGACGACGTCGTCCCACGACGCATCGGTCCCGTATTGGCGCCAGGCAATTGCCGCCAGGTGGCCCTCGATCGTCTGCATGGCGTCGTGCCCGCCAGCCCCAGCTGCGTCGACCCCGGCGCCTGCAGCTGTGCCTCCGCCTCATCCCGGAGCGACGCGCTCGTCTGCTGGCAGCTCGCGACCAGCGACAGAATCGCGAGGATTGAGACGAGACCCAGAACCCGGTCAGGGCGCGTTGGTGCCCTCACGGCCGTAGTCGTCCTCGAGGCGGATGACGTCGTCGAGCTCCGGCGTGGAGACCTCCACTAGCTCGACCTCCTCATCCAGGGCCTCGAACCGGTGGATGACTCCAGTGGGGATGCGACGGTGCTCCCCCGGCCCGAGGTCCTCGCTCGACATCGAGGCCTGATCGGCGCCCGTGTGCAGACGGAGCCGACCGCGCAGGACGAGGACCGATTCGTCCTTGATCCGGTGCGCCTGGAGGGACAGGCGCTCGCCAGGCTTGATCGAGATGACCTTGCCGACGTATCGGTCCGTCTCCGCCCAGATCCGCTCCCGGCCCCAGGGCTTCTCGACGATGCGCTCGCCGACGCCCGCCGGCTGCCCGCTCATGCCCCGCGGACCAGTCGCTCGCCCGCCTCGACGAGTGCGTCCCGCGCCCCGGTGGACGCCGCCTCCGTGTACACGCGAACGAGCGGCTCCGTGCCGCTCGTCCGGACGAGCATCCAGGAGCCATCGGCGGTGAAGAACTTGAAGCCGTCGTTCGTGTCCAGGCGCTGGGTTCGGGTCACCGGTTGACCGGCCAGGTCGGCCGGCGGCCGCTCCACGAGCTCCCCGAGCAGTCGCTGCTTGACGGCCTGGTAGGTGGCCGGATCCACGTGGATGTCGATGCGACGGTAGTAGGACGGGCCTGCGATCTCGTGGAAGTGCTCCAGGGCTCGCGACACCGGCCAGCGGCCGGCCGCCCGCTCGCGCAGGAACAGGTCGAGCAACAGCAGGTCCGCGTAGATCCCATCGCGCTCCGGCAGATGCATCCCGAAGCCGAAGCCGCCGGACTCCTCGCCGCCCATCATCGCGTCCGTCTCGATCATCTTGGGCCCGATGTACTTGAAGCCGACCGAGGTCTCGTAGACCTTCAGGCCGTAGCGCTCACCCAGCCGCTCGGCCATCGAGGTGTTGTTGACGCTCTTCACGATCGGCTGTCGGAGCCCGCGGTACTCGGCCAGGTAATAGGTGAGCAGTCCGGTGACCTCGAGCTGGTGGATGAACGTCCCCCGCTCGTCGGCGGCGCCGGCCCGATCCGCGTCGCCGTCCAGGAGCAGGCCCAGGTCGTGACCGCCCTTGGCCAGGATCCCGAGCGCCTCGTCGATATTTGGTCGGATCGGCTCGGGATTGACGCCGCCGAAGTAGGGGTTCCGCTCCTGGTGGATCTCTGTGACCTGGATCCGGCCACCGCCCAGCAGCCGGCTCAACCAGCCCGCCCCGGCGCCCCACATCGGTTCGACCAGCACGCGGACGTCTGCCCCGCGCAGTTCGTCGAGATCGACCGTGCGGCGGAGGTACCGCTCATAGCCGACGAACGGGTCGAAGCGCTCGACCAGGCCGGCCGCCTCGGCATCGGCCAGGGGACGGCGCTCGATTCGCATTCCGCCGTTCGTGGCGATGCGCGCCTCGAGCGCCCTGAGGATCTCCGGCCCCGCCGCGGATCCTGACGGCGACTTCACCTTGAAGCCGTTGTCCGTCCACGGGTTGTGGCTTGCGGTGATGACGATACCGGCCGCGGCGCCACGCTCCACGACCTCGTATGAGCTCATCTGGGTCGGCACGGCGTGCACCGAGATCGCGACCGGGATGTCCCGTGCGACCAGGATTTCGGCAGCCGCCTCGGCGAAGTGCTCCGAGGCGAAGCGGCGGTCGAAGGCGATCACGACGCCCCTGGTCTGCTCGCCGCGGCCGGCAACGTATTCCGCCACGGCGTCGGCGCAGCGCCGCACGTTGTGGAATGTGTACTCCTCGGCGACCCGCGCCCGCCATCCGTCCGTGCCGAAGACAATCGAGGTGGGGGCGGGTGTCTCCGCGACCGTCGTCACAGGGTCACCTCCTGGGCTGCGACGCGCTCGAGGAGCGCACCGACTAGAGGGCGGTCAGCCGCCGCGCCGGTCAGCAGGGCCGTTGGCAATGCCGAGACGACACCCTCGCGCGGGCCGTCCACCAGCTCGAGCTGGCCGTCCCTCCGCTCGACGAGGAGGTCCTCATGACCGAGCCCGACCGTCTCGCCGGGCGAGACCACCCGGCCGGCTGCCTGGGTCCCGAGGGCGTGGAGGAGCGCCGTCCAGTCGCCCAGATCGCTCCAGCCGACGTCCATCGCCGCCATGACGACGCGGTTGTCCTGGGCCGCGCCCTCCATGACCGCCCGGTCCACCGAGAGCGGCGCGAGGTGGTCATACGCCATCTGCAGCGCCAGGTCCGATCCGACCGCGGGGCCGAGCAGGGTGAGCAGCGACGTGTATCGCTCTAGGGCGGCGCGGATGGACCCGCGGCTCCAGAGGAACATGCCCGCATTCCAGGCCGTGCCCGAGATGCCGAACAGCTCTCGCGCGCGGCCTTCCGTCGGCTTCTCCTCGAAGCCTCGCAACGGGTAGACGCGCAGGCCGTGGAGGGTCGCCCCGGCATCGAGGTCCGGCAGGAGGTAGCCGAAATGGGTCGATGGCCCGGTCGGCGATACGCCCAGCGTCACCAGCGGCTCCTCGATGTCGAAGGCCTGCTCGGCAAGTGCCGCCGCCGATCGGAGGATCTCGCGAAAGCCGGCCTCGTCGGCCATCCAGTGGTCGGACGGGAGGACCGCCATGACCTCGTCCTCGGGGCGGTCGATCGCGGCCACGGCGAGGGCCACCGCGGCCGCCGTGTTGCGGCCGACTGGCTCGGAGAGAACGCGGACGTCCGGCCGCTGGGTCCGCACGAGCCCGGCGTACCGGCGGTCCGTCACGACCACTACGTCGTCGGGCCGGACGAGGTCGCGGACCCGCTCCACCGTGAGCTGGAGGAGCGACTGGTCGCCGAGGAGGGGCAGGAACGGCTTGGGGCGTTCTGGCGAGCTCAAGGGCCAGAGGCGCGTTCCTCCGCCTCCCGCCAGGATCACGACATACATGCGGCGCCCATTCTAGGCGCCCCGTTCCGGCGCCGACGTGCCGAAGTGCCGGCGAACGCGGTGGGCCGGCCGGCCAGGTTCCAGCCGGCGGCGCGGCGTCAGCCGATCGCCAGGATCGGCTCGGGTTCGGGCAGGCCCGCCTCGGAGGCGAGGAGCGACGCCTTGTCTGTCCGTTCCCAGGGCAGGTCGAGATCGGGCCGGCCAAAATGGCCGTAGGCGGCTGTCTGGCGGTAGATCGGCCGCAGGAGCTCGAGCGCGTCGATGATCGAGGCCGGACGCAGGTCGAAGTGGCGCTCGATGAGTGCCTGGATTCGCTCGTCCGGGATCTGCCCGGTGCCGAAGGACTCGACCGAGAAGCTGATCGGCCGGGCGATCCCGATGCCGTACGCGACCTCGACCTCGAATCGGTCGGCGAGGCCGGCCGCCACGACGTTCTTGGCGACCCAACGCGCCGCGTATGCGCCGGAGCGGTCCACCTTCGTCGGGTCCTTGCCGGAGAAGGCGCCGCCACCGTGACGGGCCATCCCGCCGTAGCTGTCCACGATGATCTTGCGACCGGTCAGCCCGGCGTCGCCCATCGGGCCACCGGTCACGAACCGGCCGGTCGGGTTGACGTGCATGATCGGGTCGGTCTCGCGGAGCTCGCGGGCGATCGTCGGCAGGATGACCGTCTCCGCGATGTCGCTCCGGATCCGCTCCGGCCGGGCATCCGGGTCATGCTGGGCGGAGACCACGACGGTCCGCACGCGCTTCGCCACGCCGTGCTCGTACTCGACCGTCACCTGGGTCTTGCCGTCCGGTCGAAGGTACGGCAGCTGGCCGGACTTGCGGACCTCGGCCAGGCGGCGGGCCATCCGGTGGGCGAGCGCGATCGGCAGCGGCATGAGCTCCGGCGTCTCGCGGCAGGCGAACCCGAACATCATTCCCTGGTCGCCCGCGCCCAGCTCGTGGGCAGGCGCCGCGTCGTCGCGGATCTCGAGGGCGGCATCGACGCCCATCGCGATGTCCTGCGACTGCTCCTTCACGCTCACCAGCGTCCCGCAGGTCAGGTAGTCGAAGCCGTAGTCGGCCCGCGTGTAGCCGATCTCCCTGACGGTATCGCGGACGATCTGCTGGAAGTCCACGTAGGTCGACGTCGTGATCTCGCCCAGGACCGCCACGAGGCCCGTGGTGGTCGCCGTCTCGCAGGCGACCCGAGCCTGGGGATCGGGTTTGATGATCGCGTCCAGGATCGCGTCGGAGATCTGGTCGCACATCTTGTCCGGGTGCCCCTCGGTCACCGATTCGGACGTGAACAGGTAGTGGGCGGCGTCGACGATGCTCGTCATGGTGCTCCTCTGGCGATGACGGGCGCAGCGTAGCATCCGCCACGGCCGGGAGGCACTGACCCGTTCGTCGGGCTCGGCCCTGCCGGCGCCGGGAGAGGGCAGAGAGGCCACCTCGCCGCTCGGGCTTGACCCGCATGGTGTGGCACTTGACCATCTGATCGATATCTGGCCATGCGCCGTGCCGCAAGGCCCCAGTAAGGTCTCTCTGGGATTCCCGCATCAGCCTGATCGTTATCCGACGTCAAATCTGGCGCCGCCACCTGCACAGGCCGGATATCTCCGGCCCGTTGGCTGCCTGCCCATCGATCTGGCCGATATCGCGGGCGACAACGGCCGCAGCAAACCCGAAGCCGGCGGATAAGTGGCCGCGAATGACGCCAGGTAATGATCAGGCCGATGCCGACAGGACAGCGGCGCGGGCGCGCCACCCAGTCCCAACGCCGTGGTCAGGCGCGGTCGGCTGAGCTCGCCGACCGTCTCGGCCGTGGCCTCCGCGAAGCGCGGGTTTCGGCCGGGCGTCTCCAGCGACAGGTCGCCGCCGAGGCTGGGATCTCGCAGCCGAGGTGCAGCGACCTCGAGCGAGGGCTGGGAGCCGGCGCCACCCTGGAGACCTGGGCGCTTGCCGCCGAGGCAGTGGGCCGCCAGCTCGTCGCTTTCCTCGAGCGCGTTCCGGGTGCCGCCCGGCCGCGTGACTACGAACACATCAAGCGCCAGCAGCTCATCGTCGGGATCGCCGTGAGGGGCGGCTGGCACCCGATGCCGGAGCATCCGCTGGATGGCGATTCGCTTCGCTCCCGATCGATTGACATCTTCTTGACGCGAGCCGACCGGCGCGAGGCCATGGTCGTCGAAATTTGGGACTGGTTCGCCGACGTCGGCGATGCGATGCGCGGGCTCGACGACGAGATCGCGGCGATCCGGCGGACCCTCGCGCCGGGCGCCGACGGCGACATCGAAGCCTGGCGTGTGGGCGGCCTCTGGGTGGTTCGTGGCACCCATCGGAACCGTGGTCTGGTTCGGGAGCTCCGGGATGTGTTCGAATCGAAGTTCTCCGGCTCGGCCGCTGGATGGCTGGCTGCGCTCGAGGATCCGGCGACCACGATGCCGTCGTCCAGCGGGTTTCTCTGGACCGATGTCAAGGGCACGCGGCTGATCGCGGGGAGACGAAGCCTCTGACGGAGGACGGCACCCCGTAGACTCTGGCGCGTGAAGACGTCCCTGGACACGTCGCGCTCGCAGGCCGAGGCGCTCGACCGCGCCGATCCACTGGCGCCCTTCCGCGAGAGATTTGTCATCGCCGACCCAAGCGTCGTCTACCTCGATGGCAACTCGCTCGGCCGACTTCCGCGAGCCACTGCCCAGCGGCTGGCGCGAGTCGTCGCCGACGAGTGGGGCGCGGAGCTCATCCGGGCATGGGACGGCTGGCTGGACCTGCCCGTCCGGATCGGCGACCTGCTGGCGACGACGCTCCTCGGAGCCCAGCCGGATGAGGTGATCCTGGCCGACTCCACGACCGTCAATTTCCATCGCTTGGCGACCGCCGCACTCGACGCCCAGCCGGACCGGCGAGTGATCGTCACCGACCGGGCGAACTTTCCGACCGACCGCTATGCCCTGGAGGGCATCGCGGAGGCTCGCGGCCTCGAGATCCGCTGGCTCGAGGAGCGGCCCAACGGCCCGTCCGACGGGTGGCCCGAGCCGGCCGAGGTCGCCGGCGCGCTCGACGGGCAGGTTGCCCTCGTCACGCTCTGCCACGTCGATTACCGGTCCGCGGCCATCGCCGACATGACGGCCGTCAACGCGGCGGCCCACGCCGCCGGCGCCCTGACCCTGTGTGACTGCTGCCATTCGGTTGGCTCAACCCCGGTCGAGCTCGATCGGTCCGGGGCGGACCTCGCCGTGGGCTGCACCTACAAGTACCTCAACGCCGGTCCCGGCGCGCCGGCCTTCCTGTACGTCCGCCGCGAGCTCCAGGATCGACTGCGCAACCCGATCCAGGGCTGGTTCGGCCAGCGCGACCAGTTCGCCATGGGCCCGAGCTACGAGTCCCGGGCGGGAATCGCCGGCTGGCTGGTCGGGACGCCGCCGATTCTGGGACTGGCCGCCGTGGACGAGGGCGTCCGGCTCGTGGCGGAGGCGGGCATCGGCGCCATTCGCGAAAAGAGCATCGCCCTCACCGAGTACGCCATCGAGCTCTTCGACGCCTGGCTGTCCGGGGCCGGCTTTCGCCTCGGCAGCCCGCGCGACGCGGCGCGCCGGGGCTCCCACGTCTCGGTCCATCGCGCCGATGCCGACCAGCTGACCCGATCGCTCATCGCGGCCGGGGTGGTACCCGACTTCCGTCCGCCCGACGGCATCCGGCTGGGCCTGTCGCCTCTCACCACGCGATTCGCCGACGTCTGGGACGGACTCACCCGCCTCCGTGAGCTTGCGGCATGACTCACTGCAACGAATTCCGGCCATCCGCGTCCCCCGGTACCGACAACTCCCGCTGGAGGACCGGATGCTGGGACTCGGAGCAGTCGAGCTGAAGAGGCGACCCGGCCTCGGCCGCGACGACGCCGAGGGCCCCGATAACGCCGTCCAGACGCGGCCCATCGGCCGGGGAGCCACCCGCGCGACGCCCGACGAGGCGGCCCTCCTGTTCGAGGCCTATGGCGAGCGCATCCGGCGGTACATCGCGTTTCGGGTCCGCAGTCCGGAGGATGCCGAAGACCTCGCCTCGGACGTCTTCCGGCGCGTCCTCAGCGCTCCCGTTCCCATCGACGCCGCCGCCCGGCCGGCCTGGCTGTTCCGGGTCGCCCACAACGCGGTCATCGATCACTATCGGCGGCGCCGATTCCTGGCGCCCCTGGCCACGCTCCTCGATCGGCCGGACGACGCCCCCAGCCTTCCGGAGCGTGCGATGCGCGACGAGGAGCTGCGCCGGATCGACGTCGCGCTGGCAACGCTGGTCGGCCGCCAGCGGGCCGCCATCTACCTGCGCTTCTACGAGGACCTGGAGTACGCCGACGTTGCGACCGTGATGGGAATACCGGCGGTCACGGCGCGGACCCTCGTCCACCGCGGTCTCAAGAAGCTCGCCGGCCAGCTCGGCGGAGAGGAGCGCTGACCGTGGACGATTTCGATCGCCGGCCACCCACCGATCCCCTGGCCATGGCCGAGGCGGTCGCCGCCGGACGGCTGTCGGTCCCGGCCGCCGAGGCCGCCCTGCGGGCCGCGGCTCCCGACTCCCGCCACGCCGAGCAGGCGATCGACGAGTTCGCCGACCTCCTCCTCGCCGCCCGTGCGGTGCGACACCATGCCGACGCCTTTCGGGGCGCCTATGGCCCCGCGTCGAGCCCGGCCGCCCACCCGGCCTCGCTGGAAATGAGCTCGCGTCGCCTGGATCGGCAGGACGTCCACGTTCGTCGCCGCCAGTCGGCCCGACCGTCGCGGTTCGCGCCGCTCGGTGCACTGCTGGCCGCGGCCGTGGTCGTGGTCGCCGTGGTGGTCGTGGGGCCGCGGCTGCTGCCGTCGGTCGCCGCGAGCCCCAGCCCGAGCGGGTCGTCTGTCGCGGTGGCGCCGGCCGTCTCGCCCGGCGTTTCGCCAGTCACCGCCAGCCCGTCCCCGCGCCCGATCGAGACTCCGCAGTCCACGTCCGCCGCGCCGAACATCCCGCCGGTCCCGAACGGTCCCCTGCCCGGCGCTCCGGAGGCCTACTTCTGGTCCGCCACGGACGACGGCACGATTCGCATTTGGCTCTGGACCCCGGGCCAGCCCTTGAAGGCGCTCGTCAGCTTCGGTGGCGGCATTCCCGGCTCGGCGAGCGAGGTGCGCCGGACTGTCGTCGCCGCGCCCGATGGACGGGCGTTCGCGGTCGCGGAGAAGATGACGAGCTCTGCGAACGGGCAGTTCAGGATCGTCAACGCCGACGGCAAGAGCCGGCCGGCGGTCAAGGGTCTCGGCGACTGGACGATCGCCTGGGCCGCCGACGGCAGCCGGGTCGCCTACGCGATCCTGCCGGAGCCATGGACGGTGGCCACCGCCCGGGCCGACGGGTCCTGGACCGTGCGCACCTATGAGCCCACCGATGAGCCGGCGGCGCTGTTCGCCTTCTCGACGGACGGAACGTCGCTGTACGGCTACAAGACCCAGGGGGAGGCCGACTTCTGGGAACGGCCGGTCCGCCTCAATCTCAAGTCGGGTGCCTACAGCGACCTCAGGGCCTACCCGGCCGGCAATCTCGGCGTCGCGGCCACCAACGGCACCACGAAGGCCGACCAGGTCGATTCGGCGACCGGGCTCGTCGTGGACTCCGGTACCGCGCAGGGGGCCGGCTGGGAGACCCGACAGGGGACCAAGGCAACGCCCCTCGCCCCGACGGTCGGCGGCGGCCCCGAGGGCCAGCCGGTCGTCTGGGGGCCCGACGAGCTCCTCGTCATCGACCACGTCTCGGCAGGCTCGACAGGCCGCCCCAAGGGCGTGGAGCTCGTCACCGCCGGCCGCCTCGACGACGTGGCCGTGCCGGTGTTCACCCTCACGGGCGGCACCTACCGTGCCGGCCTGCTCGGGGTCCGCACCGGCTATGCCCTCCTGGGCGTAGGCGCCGACGCCAGCCAGGTCACGACCGACGGCCAGCCGTTCTGGGACGAGGCCATCATGATCGACCTGGCGGACGGGTCGACCGCCGTCGCGGTCCCGGACGATCCGGCCGGGCGGCAGGTCCACTTCGCCGGCTGGGGCCTGCTGCCGGGGGCGGCAAAGTAACGCCGGCGCGACGAAGTAACGCCGGCACGACGAAGCCGCCGCAGGCGATCAGGGCCGGACTGGCGCCTCCGGACGGACGAGCTCGACCGGCTCGATCCTGTCGGCCGGGGTGAAGCCGAAGACCTGGCCCAGGAACGAGAGCTCGGCCTCCATCGAGCGACGCAACGCCGCCTGGCCGCGGAACCCGTGGCCCTCGCCCTCGAACGCGAGGTACACGTAGGGAATGCCCTTGGCACGCAGCGCGTCGGCCATCATCTGCGACTGGTTGGGCGGGACCACCCGGTCGTCCAGCCCCTGGAGGATGAGCAGCGGGCAGGCAAACCCGTCCAGGTGGTGGATCGGCGATCGGTCGCGATACGTGGCCGCTTCCGCCGGATACGGCCCCACGAGGCGGTCCAGGTAGCGGGCCTCGAACTTGTGCGTGTCGTGGACGAACGTCTCCAGGTCGCCGATGCCGAAATAGCAGATGCCGGCCGCGAACGCGTCCCGGAACGCGAGGGCCGCCAGCGTCGTGTAGCCGCCGGCGCTGCCGCCCTCGATGCACAGCCGCGCCGGATCGGCCAGGCCGCGGTCGGCCAGGTGCCGGGCGGCGGCCACGCAGTCGTCGAGGTCCACCACGCCCCACTGACCCTCGAGCCGCTTCCGGTAGGATCGGCCATAGCCGGTGCTGCCGCCGTAGTCGACGTCGACCACTGCGATCCCCCGGCTCGTCAGCAGCTGGACGCTCAGGTTGAGCCCGGTGGATGCGGATGACGTCGGCCCGCCATGTGAGCGGACCACGAGCGGCGGCCGCTCGCCGTCCGGCCCGCGAACGTCGCGGTTCGTCGGCGGGTAGCAGAGGGCGTGGGCGGTCGCCCCGGCCGTCGTCGGGAACGCGATCGGCTCCGGCTGAGCGAGGTAGGCGGGGTCGAACTCGCGGTCGGAGGCGGACTTGAGCACCTCCCAGCCGCCGGTGGCCGGGTCCAGGCGGACGACCGCGCTCGAGTCGGTCGACCTTGACCCCACGAAGACGATGTGGTCGCCCGCGCCGACGAGGTAGGCAATCTCGCTGAAGGGCGACTCGATCTCGCGCGGGGTGCCGCCGTCTGCGTCGATGAGCCGCAGCCGATCTCGGCCGTTCGTCCGGGCCGCCCCGACCACCCGCCCGTCGGCGAGAAACGCGTAGGTGGGGCGGTCGAAGATCCAGTCGGGCGGCGCGAAGTCGAGTGGCAGGCGGCTCCGCTCGCCGGCCCGGTAGGCGGTCAGGGACATGAGCGTCGCCCACTCGTCCCGCTCGGCCACGAGCCAGAGCTCGCCGGAGGGCGACCATCGCGGCTGGCAGATCCATTCGTCAGGGCCGCCGGCCACCGCCTGCGGATCGGCCAGGGATCCGTCCGGCGCGACGTCCGCCAGCCACAGCGTGGTGCCATCCCACGGCAGGTTGGGATGGTCCCAGCTCAACCAGGACAGCCGGCCCCCGTCTGGCGAGAGCCGCGGCGCGGCGAAGAAGTCGTGGTCGCGAACGAGGATGGTTGGCTCCGTCGAGCCGGCGAGCGGCAGCCCGACGAGGGTGTTCACCGCCTCACCCTCGACAGTGTGGTCCTCGCGGACCGCCAGAATCCGGCCGCGAGTGCCATCCAGGCGCAGGTCGGCGTAGCGCCATTCGCCTTCGGGCGTGATCGGCGTCGGGGCGTCCGAGCCATGGGTCCGCTGGCGGTAGAGGCGGCCGTCACCGAAGTGGGAGAAGACGACCGTGCCGTCCGCGACCACCAGCGAGCCGCCGCCGTACTCATGGACCCGATTGCGGACGTTGAACGTGGGCAGGGTCACATCGCGGACGGTCCCGTCGGGAGTCCTCCGTACGAGGATGCGCCGGCCGGCCTCCGAAGGCCGCCCCTCCACCCACAGGACGTCGGCGCCGTCGACCCATACCTCGGCGAGCGCGGTCGCCCCACCGATGGCGTCCTCGATGCGGATCGGCGAGCGCCAGCTGCCGTACGGCGCTGCGGCCCTCGGCGAGTTCGTCACGTGCCGTGCTGCCATGACGAGACGTAGGCCTTCTGCTCGGGCGTCATCTCGTCGATGTGGATGCCGAGGGCGATGAGCTTGAGGCGCGCCACCTCGGAATCGATCGCCTCCGGCACGACGTAGACCTTCGGCTCCAGCTCCTGGTGGTGGAGTGCGACGTATTCCGCCGACAAGGCCTGGTTGGCGAAGCTCATGTCCATGACCGCCGCCGGGTGGCCCTCGGCCGCACTCAGGTTGACGAGGCGGCCCTCCGCGATGAGGTTCAGGCGTTTGCCACCCAGGTCGAACTCCTGGATGTAGTCGCGCACGCGGCGGATGTGGCCCTCGGCCATCTCGCGCAGCGCCTGGAGGTCCAGCTCGGCATCAAAGTGACCGGAATTGGCCATGATCGCCCCATCCCGCATCGCCGCGAAGTGCTCGCGCCGGAAGACGTTGATGTTGCCCGTCGCGGTCACGAACAGCTCGCCCCACGGCGCGGCCTCGCCGACCGTCATGACCCGATAGCCATCCATGAGCGCCTCGAGCGCCCGGACCGGGTCGACCTCCACGATCGCGACGTGGGCGCCCATGCCGTTCATGCGGGCGGCGATCCCCCGTCCCACCCAACCGTAGCCGGCGATGACGACGTTGCGGCCGGCGAGGAGGATGTTGGCCGCTCGCAAGATGCCATCCACGGTCGACTGGCCGGTCCCGTAGCGGTTGTCGAAGAGGTGCTTGGTCTGGGCCTCGTTGACGGCCACGACCGGAAAGCCAAGGGCGCCGTCGGCGGCCATCGCCTTGAGCCGGATGACGCCGGTCGTCGTCTCCTCCGTCCCGGCCAGGACCTCCTTGAGCTGGTCGGGTCGCTCGCTGTGGAGGAGCGACACGAGATCGCAGCCGTCGTCCATCGTGATGCTGGGATGCGTGTCGGCGACCGCATTGAGGTGCGCGTAGTACGTGTCGCGATCCTCGCCGCGCCGGGCGAAGCAGCTGATCCCGAACGTCGTCACGAGGGCGGCCGCCACGTCATCCTTGGTGGACAGCGGGTTCGACGCGGCAAGCGTCACGTCCGCGCCGCCAGCCTTGAGGGTCCGCATGAGGTTGGCCGTCTCGGTCGTCACGTGGAGGCACGCCCCAACCCGGAGCCCCTCGAGCGGCCGCTCGCGCTCGAACCGCTCGCGGATGATGCGCAGGACCGGCATCTCGCGCTCCGCCCACTCGATCCGGCGAACCCCCTCCGACGCCAGGCCAAGGTCGGTGACGTCGTGGGCGGGCAATCCGGCCTGGGTAGCGGGGGTGGTGGCAGTCATGACGCGGGTGTCTCCTTGCGGGGGAAGAGCCGGCGCAGCGCGCCGGGCAGGTCGGGCCACGGCGAGCCGAGGCGATGGACGAGTCGCTCTTCGAACTGGCAGTGCTCCTGGTAGCCCAGGCGGCGATAGGCGTTGATGGCGGGCGGATTGTCGGTCCTGACGTTGAGGACGACCTGGTCGCAGTATCGGAGCAGCTCTGCGGTGACGGCACCGGTAACCGCCGTCGCGTATCCCCGACCACGGTACTCGGTGTGGGTCAGGACGTTGCCCACGACCCCGAGCCGAGCGGTCGCGCTGACGACATGGGTGCCCGCGGCCGACACGAGCCGGCCGCCCACCTTCATGCCGAAGTAGACGCCGTTCGCCACCGCGTTCGAGGGGAGCCACGACGCAAAGCCCAGGCCATACAGCCGGTTGAGCTCGCCGATCTCGGCCGGGAACAACCGGCGGACGTCCGAGGGATAGGGCCGGAACCGCGTCCGGTCCACCCACATTCGGACCATCGGGACGCCGGGCTCGACGCGGTAGAGCGCCTCCACCGCCGGCAGCTGCTCCGATCGTGCGGCGAGATAGGCGGCACGCGGCCGGATGACGTCACGCAGGATGGCCTCCACGCCATCGCTGCGGCCCATGACGAACAGCGGCTGGGGCGAGAGGCCGGCGTACTCGAGGACGACCGCGATGAGCCGATTGCCGGCATAGGCGGCGCCCCACCGGCTGCGCGCCCACTCGTAGTCCTCCAGGTCGCAGATGGCATACGCCGCGTACAGCCGATCGCTCTCCAGGAACGTGCGGAGGGCCGAGCGATCGGCGATGGCGCGCGCCACCACCGAGTCTCGACGGCCGGTCAATGCCACGCTTGCCATCAGACGTCCGCCGCGACCGGCCGCCGCCGGGCCGCGGCTGCCTCCACCGCCCGGACCAGTCCGGGACCGAACGGCGGCCGCAGCACACCCTCTTCGGTGACGATGGCGCCGATCAGCTCGGCCGGGGTGACGTCAAAGCCGGGGTTGAGGGCCTGAGATTCGGGCGGCGCGATGACGACGCCGCGGATGGTCGTCAGCTCGGAGCGGACTCGCTGTTCGATCGGGATGAGCGATCCGTCCGGGGTTGCCAGATCCACGCTCGAGGTCGGCGCGCAGACATAGAGGGGCACGCCGTGGCGCTGGGCCAGCACGGCCAGCGGGTAAGTGCCGATCTTGTTGGCTGTGTCGCCGTTTGCCGCGATCCGGTCAGCCCCGACCAGGACGGCGTCCACGCCTCGCGTGGCGAAGACCCAGCCCGCGGCGGCGTCGGCGCTGATCGTGTGGGGAACGCCGGCCTGGCCGAGCTCCCAGGCCGTGATCCGTGCGCCCTGGAGGTACGGCCGGGTCTCGTCGACGAAGACGTGGACGTCACGCCCGGCATGGACGGCGGCCTGGACGACGCCCAGGGCCGTTCCGAACTGACCGCAGGCGAGTGGTCCCGTGTTGCAGTGGGTGAGCAGCTCCAGCCGCCGATCGGCCGGCACAGGCAGGTCGGCCAGGGCCAGGGTCGCCAGGCGCTCGTGGTCTGCGGCCGCTTCGGCGATGATCGCCTCCGCCTCCAGCCGGACCACCTCGGCGATCCGCGCGCCGTCCTCGCTGAGCTCGCCAGCCGCGGCGACGGCCGCCATGCATCGATCGAGCGCCCAGCGGACGTTGATGGCCGTCGGACGGGCGTTGCGCAGAGCCGTGACGGTGCCGGACAGGGTGGCCCGGCGGATCCCGGGCCCGGCGTCGCGCAGCTGGTCGGCGGCGAGGGCGAGTCCGATCGCGGCCACCTGGCCCATCGCCGGCGCGCCGCGGACGACCATGTCGCGGATGGCGCGGACCACGTCGCCGGGCGACTCGCAGGTCACCTCCACGAGCTCGTTGGGCAGTTGCCGCTGATCGATGAGGATGAGCCGGCGGTCATCCCAGCGGAAGGCCGTCCGGAAACCGGCCGGGGCGCCGGCCGGCGGGTTGTCCATGTCGCGCGGGGCAGCCCCGCGTCTGGCCTGGTCGACGTCGCCGCGCAGGATCACGCTGGCCGCCTCTGCCGAGGTCCGCTGAAGCTCGCCCGCGACGCCGGCGACGGTCGCGGCGGTGTGAACGATCTGGTCGGCGAATGCCCGGAAGAAGTGCCGGCGGGCGAGGTCGGGGCCCGCACCGGACCGGTCGGCGCTCGCACCGGACCGGTCGGCGCTCGCACCGGACCGGTCGCCATTCGGCGGCGCGCCGACGTCAGGGGCGCCGTCCTTCGAGGCGCCGTCATTCATTGCGCGGTCTTTTGGCTCGCTGTCGTTCAGCCGCGGCGGATCGGAGGACGGAGCATCGGGCAACGCAGGGACCTCGCTCGCGACCTCGGTCAATACTTCACAACGCTGGTGACGCGCCGGCCCTTGAGCCTGTCGCGGCCCTTGAGGAAGTCGAGCTCGACCAGGAAGGCCAGGCCGACCACCTCGCCCTGCAGCCGCTCCACGAGCTCGATCGTGCCTCCCACCGTGCCGCCGGTCGCGAGCAGATCGTCCACGACCAGGACCCGCTGGCCCGGCTCGATCGCGTCCCGGTGGATCTCCAGCGTGTTGGAGCCGTATTCGAGGGCGTACTCGACCGTCACGGTCTCCGCTGGGAGCTTGCCGAGCTTGCGCACGGGGACGAGCCCGGCCCCCAGCTGGTAGGCCATGGGCGCGCTGAAGATGAAGCCGCGCGACTCCATGCCGACCACCAGGTCGACGTGCTCGTCCCGGTAGGGCTCGAGCATGAGGTCGATCGCCTCCTTGAAGGCGGCCGGGTCCTTGAGCAGCGTCGTGATGTCATAAAACAGGATGCCCGGCTTGGGGAAGTCCGGGATCTCCCGGATCTTGGCGCGCAGGTCCTCGGCGGACATCGGTTGCCGGCCTCCTGGTGGAGTCTCGTGGTCGGATGGGCACGCGCAGTCTACCGCAGCCTCACCGCTCGGCCGGACCCCGACGTGAGTGGCCGGTACCCGGGTCAGCGGCTCGGCTGACGTCGGTCCGATTCGATCGAGCGGATGCGCGCTTCGTCGACGCCGAGATGGTGGGCCAGCTCGTGCAGGACGGTCGACCGGACGCGCTCCGAGCGCCCGAATTCGTCCGCGTGAGCCTGCTCGTGCGCCCGCCGGAAGATCGTGATCCGGCTCGGCAGCGGCGCGCCGTCGGCGCCCCAGGCGGTCCTCGGCACGCCCTCGTAGCGGCCGAACAGCCGGGTGCCCGGCTGCTCCTGGCCGGGCAGCGGCTCATCCTCGATGAGGATGGCGACAGTTGCCAGCTGTTCGGCGAACGGGCTCGGAATCGTCGCCAGGGCATCGGCCACCAGGCGCTCGAAGGCGTCGCGCCGGCGGTCCTCCTCGTCATCCGGCCGGATATCGATCAGGACCGCTCCGCTACGGGCCGAAGAAGCCGACGGCCCAGGTGCCGGCGGCAAGGTTGCGCTGGCCGGTGAGCGACGGGTGGAAGTAGTCGCGCGTCGACACGTCGGCTGCCGTGAAAGCGTAGTTGAAGGTCGCGTTGCCGTCGAAGCGGCATTGCGGGTAATGGCCGCACACCTGCTCGAGCACGGAGTTGAACTTGATCTCGCGCTGGAGAACGAGCTCCCGCCGGCGGACGTCCCGCTTGGATGTCGAGAGCGGGTTGGCCAGCATCGACTGGCAGATGCCGAAGATCGACCAGACGAACCGCGCCGTGGCGTTGTTCTTCAGGGTGGACCACAGCTGGTACACGTTGGGGATGCTCACCACGTACACCCTGGCGGCCGGCGAGCCGGTGGTGACGGTCGTCATCGCGGTCGTGAACTGGGCCCGGAAGTCGTCCACGGAGGTCATCTGCGCCTCGGTTGGCTGGCAGACGTCGTTGCCGCCCATGAGGACCGTCACGTAGTCGACGTGCTGGCCGACGACGGTGGCCATCTGGCCGTTGAGATCGACCATCCGGGCGCCGCTCCGGGCATCGTTGTAGGCCCGGCCGGAGATGGCCGGGTTGACCGCAAGGAGGCGGAGGTAGTGGCTGTTGACGCTCGAGTCCGTGCCGGTCGACCAGGACCCGGCCGGATTGTCGGTGAAGGGCAGGAATCCGGTGTTGTACGCCTGTGTGATCGAATCACCGGTGGACGCCATCGAGTTCGGAAGGCTCTGGCCGGCGACGCCGATCGAGGATCCGGCGAGGACGACGAGCGCGATGAGGGTCGATACGCCGACCACCACGCGGCGCCGCGCCCTGGGGAGCGATTCCTTGCGAGTCACCGTGGTTCTCCTCCCAAACTTGCCCTCTATTTCGACCCGATTATCCTGCCCGTGTCTCCATCGCGGTTGCCTGGCCCTCCAGAGCGCGCTGGGGGATGCGCCCGCGCCGGCGCAGCCGAGGGCTGAGCGCGACGCCGAGGATGCCCACCGCCGCTCCGGCGGCGAACGCCACCGCCAGGCCGATCCACGGCTCGGCGCCGGCACGTGCGCCCGCGGCAACGATCGCGCCTGCCACGCCCGTTCCCAGCGCCGTTCCCAGCGTGTCCGACAGCTGCAGTCCGGCGGTCGCCCCGCCCTCCGTGCCGGGCGCCGCCTCGGCCAGGACCACGAGCGAGAGCGGCGAGTAGCTGAGTCCCATTCCGAAGCCGGCGATCGCGAACGCGGGCACGGCCCACAGCACCGGAACCGCGGGCACGAGAACGAGCGCTGTCGCGCCGATCCCGAGGACCGTCGTCGCCAGGCCCACGCCCACGAACCGCGCTGCGCCCTGGCGCACGACCGCGCGGGCCTGAACCCACGACCCGGCCGTCCATGACACGGTCGCGGCGGTCAGGGCGAGGCCTGCCTCTGCGGGGGTCGTGCCACGCCAGGCGACGAGCGCAAGCGAGATGTAGGCGTCGACGGCAAAGAACGCGAACGTGGCCAGGCCCCGGATGAGAATCGCGGCCGGGAGCCGTCCTCGCGCCCGCAGCGTGCCCGGCGGCACGAGGGATCGGAAGGCAGGGATTCCGAGCACCAGGCCGACGGCGGTGAGAGGGAGCCCCACCACCAGAATCGGGCTGGACAGGCCGGCCAGGGTCAGCGCGGCCGCCAGGGCCAGGACGATCGCCCGCGGCAGCCGGCGGGCCGAATCGGCCGCAGCCTCGTGCTCCGAAAGGGCATGTGCCGGATCGGCAGCGGGCACGTTACGGAGACCGGCCACGGCCAGCGTGCCGGACAGGGCGATGAGTGGAATGAGTCCGAGGAAGACGGCACGCCAGGTGGAATGCTGGGCGATGATCCCGGCGAGAGCGGGCCCAAGGACGCCCGGCAAGACCCATGCGGTGGACAGCGTCGCGAACATCCGCGCCCGAAGACCCTCCGGCAGGCTCCGACCGATCGCGACGTAGGCGGTGGGCGCGATCGATCCCGCGCCGAACCCCTGGAGCAGGCGACCAAGCACGAGAATCGGCATCGTCGGCGCCAATCCGCCGATCGCCAGGCCCACACCGAACAGCGTCAGGCCGCCGACGAACGGCCGGATGAGCCCGCCCCGGTCGATGAGTCCGCCGACGACGACGATGCCGACGAGGTTGCCGAGGAAGAACGCCGAGAAGACCCAGCCATACAGGTCGAGCCCACCCAGCTCCGCCGCGACCACGGGCATGACCGTCGAGATGGCCAGGGCCTCGAACGCGACGAGGGTGATCGTGAGGACGAGGCCGATGGTGAGCGCCCGGCGACGTGGCGACCACAGCCCGTCGGCGGCTCGCTCATTGTGGCGCGCGCTCACGCGCTCGTCACCGATGGCACCACGGATCGGATCGCCCACCCCATCGAGGGATGCTAGCCGCCCTCGCCTCCGTCGTGCTTGCCGTGGCGCTTGCCGGGTGGCTTGGGCTTGGGAGTCGGGGTGGGCGTGGGCCGTGCGGTCGGCGGAGCAATGCTTGACGAGGGCGCACCACCGACCGGGGCCAGCGAGCTGGCTGGATCGCCACCCCAGATCGCGCCGAGGAAGAGGACGACGGCCGCCAGCCCGGCGAGCCCGACCGCGACCATGGCGCCCCGTCGGGACGAGGGCTGCTCGGCTGTCTGGGGTGTCGCCGCCACCATGCCCGCGGATTCGGGGATAGCGATGACCTCGGTGGGCGCATCGGCGAGAGAACCCGCGGCCACCGGTGCGCTCAACCCCGCTGCCGCGGCCAATGGAGCCTGGAGCTCGTCTGCCGTCGGCCGAGCCGAGGGATCCGGCGACAGCATGCCCTGCAACGAGGAGGCCAGGACGTCGGGAACGCTGGATATGTCAGGCGGCCCGTGCCTGGCGGCATCGAGCAGCTCGATCGGCGTCCGGGCGTCGTACGGCGGGCGTCCGGTGGTGGCTTCCAGGAGGACGGCGCCGAGCCCCCAGACATCGGCTGCCGGCGCGGGAGCCTGGCCCTCGAGCCGTTCCGGTGACAGGTAGCGCAGCGTGCCCACGATGCTGCCGGTCTCGGTCAGCGCGGCCGCGCCCTCGTCGAGAGCCTGCGCGATGCCGAAGTCGGCCAGGCGCGCCCGACCGTCCTCGCCGAGCAGCACGTTGGCGGGCTTCACGTCACGGTGGATGATGCCCTCGGCGTGCGCGGCCGAAAGCGCCGAGGCGAGCTCGCTCCCGATCCTCGCGGCCTCGGCCGCCGGCATCGGTCCCGAGCGGCGCAGCCGGTCGTCCAACCCCTCGCCCGGGACGTACTCCAGCACGACCGCGGCCTCGTCGTCGGTCGCGACCGCGTCGTACACGGCAACGATGTTCGGGTGGTTCAGCCTGGCCGCGGTCTGCGCTTCCCGTTCGAACCTTCGGCGGGCAAGTTCGTCCACGAGGAGATGCGGATGGAGGATCTTGACCGCTACTGCGCGGTCGAGATGCTCGTCGTGGGCGAGCCAGACGGTCGACGTTGCCCCGGCCCCAATTCGCTTCTGGAGGCGGTAGCGGCCGAGCAGCACCTTGTGTGCCGTCCCCGCGTCGCTCGACGGGGTGCGGTCGCGAACTGCCGCGGCAGAAGGGCGCTTGTGTGGCGCCCGGCTAGTGCCAGCCGCCCCGCGGGCATGGCCAACCGGCGCGCGCTCGGTCCTGCGGCCGCGAGTCATCCGTGAAGCCTGCCGGGAGCGGCCCGGCGGTCGTGACATCCACGTGAACCCAACGGTTGCATTGGCATGTCAGGGCGCAGTTGACGATCCGTCGGTGCTTGGGTGTCAGATCGACTTCTCGAGCTCGATCTCGTCGCGGATCGGGATGCCGTAGTCGCCGATCTCAGGCATGCCGGGCTTCAGCCGGAGTCGGCTGGCGTCCACCGCGCCGGGATGCAGCCTGGCGAGACGGAAGCCACGCCGCTGGTAGAAGCGGAGGGCGTCGACGTTGTCGTTCGTCGTGATCAGCCAGAGGCGGGTGCAGCCGTGCTCGGCTGCGATCTGCTCCACCTCCCGGAGGAGCGCCGTTCCGACGCCCTGCCACGGACGCACGGCGTGCAGGGTCAGAATCTCACAATCGGTGTCCCCCGCGATGTAGGTGACCACGCCCGCGAGCTCGCCCTCGTCCTCGGCCAGGAATGCGGCCTGGCGCCGCGCATCGACGAGCTGGTCGAGGCGCGCCACGAGCGCGGCATTGTGGTCGCCCAGGAACGCGTCGACCCGGTCCCGGTCGGCGGGCTCGGCGGCACGGACATGCATGCCGCTGTATGGCACGGCCGTCCGACCACCGTCAAGGCGGAGCGGCCTGCCGGCTCGGGTCGAGGGCGAGGATCTCGTCGGTCACGTCGGTCCCGCCGCGCAGGTTGTTGATGATGGTCTGCACCGTCCAGAACGGACCCCAGGGGAATGCCCCACCATCCAAGGACGAGACTCACGAGCGAATATCGCAGTCCCGGGAGAATGCGATTTCGGCCGGCCGGAATGAGCCGTATGGCGGAGAGCTGCTTGAAGCTCAAAACGATGATCGAGATGCAGTACTGATAGACGACCGATCGCCCACCGGCGTTCACCGCCATACGGATCTCAGCGAAAGACCGTCCAGCTGGAGCGGGCGTCCAATAACTCGGCAGAGTCGGCACCGACTCTGGTGGCGCGGTCCAATAGCTCGGCCGAGTCGGCCCCGCGTAGCTCGGCCGGGTCGGCCCCGGCTCCGGCGGCACGGTCCAATAGCTGGGCCGGGTCGGCCCAGACTCAGGTGGCGCGGGTATCCGCGGTTGTTCGTCCATGGCGGCTCAGCCCCGCGGCTCGAGGAACATCCAGCGATGGCCCTCGAGGTCGGCGACCCGGTAGAGCCGCCCGACCGGCTCGTCTTCGATGCCCGACAACATCGTGGCCCCGGCCGTCGTGGCGCGTTCGTAGTGGGAGTTGACGTCGTCGACGTGGACGAGGACGCCATCGATAACCCACGGTGCACGGAGCCATCGATCGGCCGCCTCGCATGTCTCCCGATGGCGATTCGGGCTCTCGTAGTCGGGAGTCGGCGTCGCCAGCATGATCAGACCGTCGCCATGCTCCAGCTGCGGATGCGTGATGGTGCCGTCGGCCGCGGTGTAGCGCGCCTCCCGCTGCTCGCGAAACCCGAACGCCTCGGTTTAGCCAGTCGATCGCCGTCGCAGCCTGCTCGTACGACAGCATCGGCACCACGGTGGGCTGGTTTCTGTCCGCCATCGCTCACCTCACGGTATCCGCCCTCGACACGACTGCCGAAGTCCGCGTTGGCTGGCCGATCGATCGGCCCTGGCGGTCGGCCAGTAGTCCGCCATCAGCTGATACATCCGCCGGCCGTACAGGGAGGCTTTCGGTGTCCGTGCACGGAGGGTACAGGCCGCTGCCGCCACTCAGCGTTGGTAAATGTCACATGGTCAACTGGGGTCATCGCGGACCGAAGCCCTTGCGGTCGCAAGCTGAGAGCCGTAGTCAGGAGCGGTCAACGACTCCAGTCGGCTCTCCAGCATGCTCTCAAGGTCCCAAAGGACGCGGAGCTCAGCCTGGTCCTCGACTAAGGGATCTTGCGCCCGGGCCTTTGCGGTCCGGGCGAGATACTCGTAAAGCACGAGCGCTTCGTTAGTACTCAGGATCAAGTTCACGTGCTCCCGGTCAGTCTCCATGTCGGAAGTGTACGGAGCCACCGGGTCGCAGAGCGTTCGCGAATGTCATCCGAGGCCATAGACCCGTGCGTGACGGAGGCGGTAAACAGACCAGTCAGTCGCCTACCCAGACGATGTACGAAAGCGTCGCGCGCTTGTAGTTCGCTGTGATCTCCCAGCATCCGGTGGTCGGGACGCCGACCCCGACAAGCATCGCGGAACCAAAGTCGGCTCCGGCAATCGTTCCAGGACCCGGCGAGGCGAAGCGACCGGATCCGTCGAGTTGGCGGCCCGTGACACCAATGGCCGGCTGAGGCTCGTCGTTGACGTTGAAGTCGGCGCTCCACCAGAACGTCTTCTGCCCGAAG
>WNFV01009262.1_pt1 | contig 26251 bp, 28 predicted proteins | sample 5400101 | NCBI WGS metagenome assembly WNFV01 (sample SAMN13153361, study PRJNA577476) | soil metagenome | isolation source: 115 cm soil or saprolite under grassland replicate 1 | place: USA:California | collected 2016-06-15
CTCAAGAAGGGCATCAAGCTCGGACTCGACCTGCGAGGCGGAATCCATCTGGTCCTCCAGGTGAACACCGCCGACGCCTTGAAGGCCGAGCGCGACGACGCCGCCGAACAGCTTCAAACTCAGGCCCGCGAGCAGGGACTGACGGTTGGACCGGTGGAGTTCCCGAACGAGCGCGCCTTTTCGGTCGCCGTCACGCCGGCGACCGATGAACGCAAGCTCGAGGAGACGGTGAAGCGGTTCCTGCCCGACTGGACGGTCTCGACCGCGGGAGGAAAGTGGATCTTCACGTTGAAGGACCTCGCGCGGCGTCAGATCGAAGACAACTCCGTCTCACAGGCGGTCGAGACGATTCGCAACCGGATCGACGAGTTCGGCGTCGCCGAGCCGCTCATCGCGCGGCAGGGCACGGACCGGATTCTCGTCCAGCTCCCGGGCATCGACGACCCCAAGCGGGTCAAGGACCTGATCAAGAGCACGGCTTTCCTGGAGCTGAAGCTCGTCGACTCGGGGCCTTCCCCCGACCGGACCGCTCTCCTCGCGCCGCACGGCGGTCAGCTGCCCCCGAATCTCGAGCTCGTCGAGGCCGCTGCCACACCCGGCCAGAGGGAACAGACGTGGTACCTCGTCCAGAAGTCGGCGGTCATCACGGGGCGGGACTTGAAAAACGCACGGCCCACGCAGCGGCAACTCGGCGGCAACGCGGTGTCGTTCTTCCTGAATGCCGCCGGCGCGGAGAAGTTCGCCAAGGCGACAGGCGAAAACGTCGGCAAACAGCTCGCGATCATTCTCGACCATCGCGTCAAGTCCGCGCCGACGATCAACGAGCGCATCCATGACCAGGGGGAGATCAGCGGCAGCTTCACGCCGGAGGAGGCGAACGACCTGGCTCTCGTCCTCCGGGCGGGCGCGCTGCCCGCCGGCCTGACCTACCTCGAGGAGCGCACGGTCGGGCCATCGCTCGGCCTCGATTCGATCCGCAAGGGGGTAACGGCCTCGGTCGCCGGCGCGCTGTTCGTGTTCGTCGCCATGACGTTCTACTACCGGCTTTCCGGGCTGAACGCAGTTCTCGCGCTGATCCTGAACGCCGTCATGCTCCTGGGGGCGATGGCCCTCTTCAACGCGACGCTCACTCTTCCCGGGATTGCCGGGTTCATCTTGACGATCGGCATGGCGGTCGACTCGAACGTGCTCATCTTCGAACGCATCCGCGAAGAACTGAGAGGAGGTCGCGCTCCGAAGACCGCGATCGAGAACGGCTTCACGAAGGCGTTCGCGACGATCATCGACACCCACCTGACCGTGATCATCTCCGCGGTCTTTCTCTTCCAGTTCGGTACCGGTCCCGTGAAGGGCTTCGCGGTGAACCGGAATGGAACTTTTTCGGCAGACCAACATCGACTTTCTCAAGTACAAGTGGTTTGCGATCGGCGCCTCCTGGCTGCTGATCGCGGTCGGGCTTTTCGCGATCTTCGTGCAGAAGGGGCTGAAATTCGGCATCGACTTCGCGGGCGGAACGCAGATTGCGGTGCGGTTCACCGAGCGCCCCGACCTCGAGCACCTGCGCAAGATCCTCGACGCCGCAAATCTCGGCGACACCGGCATCCAGCGCTACGAAGAACCGGCGAAGAACGAGGTGCTGATCCGCGTCCAGCAGCAGAAGCGCGAAGGTCGGGACGTCTCGCACGACGTGCAGAACGCGTTGCGGTCCGGTCTTCTCGTGCCGGGCGCGGATCCCTCGAAACTCGACCTGAACCGGGAAGGGAAGGACACTCTGGGAGGTCGGCTAACGGCGGCGGACCCCGACCGCGTGTCGGGACGGCCGGACGTCGTCCCCGCGGAGTACTACGGGAAAATCGCGGAGCGGATCATCGCGTATCGGTCGGGAGTCGGGATCTTCCGCTCGGCGGCCGATTTCGCCCGACTGCCGGACGTCTCCGCCTCCGTCCGGGATTGGCTGAAGGCGAACTGCTACACCGGCCCCTTCGTGCTGCTCTCCGCGGAGAACGTCGGTCCCCAGGTCGGTGCGGACCTGCGCAAGAAAGCGCTGCTCGCGGTGGTCTGGTCGATCGGTGGAATGCTCGCCTACATCGCGATCCGCTTCCGTTCGCTCCCCTTCGGGGTTGGGGCGATCGTCGCGACGATCCATGACACGTTGATCACGGTGGGACTCCTCGCGATCCTGGGTCGCGAATTCAATCTCGTCGTCGTCGCCGCGCTGCTGACCCTCGTCGGCTACTCCGTCAATGACACCGTCGTCGTTTACGACCGCGTTCGCGAGAACCAGCGAACGCCCAAGAAGGAATCCCTCGAGTCCGTCATCAATCGCTCGGTAAACCAGACGCTCTCTCGAACGGTCCTGACGGCCGGTGCGACAATGCTCGTCGTGATCGCGCTCTTCCTTCTCGGGGGCGAGGTCCTGAATACGTTCGCACTGACGCTCATCATCGGGATCATCGTCGGGACGTACTCTTCGATCTACGTCGCGGCCGCGATCGTCGTCATCTGGAAGGACCTGCGGACCCGCCGCAAGCTCCAGGTCGTGCCGGCACCGAAGCCCGCGGCACCCGCCCCGCCGCAGCCGACGCGGAAGAAGAAGTCGGGAAGACGGTAGGCGGTAAACGGTAGGCGAGGGCCGACTACCGGCTCGGGTCCAGTCGGCGTAATCTCTGTCTCGTGATTCGATTCGAGGACATCCTCGACCGCGTCGAAGCCTATAACCCGCAGTCGAACCAGGATCTGCTGCGTCGCGCGTACGTCTTTTCGGCGCTCGAGCATAAAGGACAGGTCCGGCGCTCCGGGGAGCCCTACCTGGTCCACCCCTTGAACGTCGCGGCGATCCTCGCGGAAATGAAAGCCGACGACGTCTCGATCGTGGTCGGCCTCCTCCACGACGTGCTCGAAGACACGCTGACGACCAAGGAATCGATCGCGAAGCAGTTCGGTCCCGAAGTCTCCGAGCTCGTGGACGGGCTCACCAAGATCGGAAAGTTCTCGTACGTTTCCCGTGAGCAGGAGCAGGCCGAAACCTTCCGCAAGATGATTCTCGCGATGGTGTCGGATCTCCGGGTCGTGCTCGTCAAGCTCGCCGATCGGCTCCACAACATGCGCACTCTGCAGTACCTCCCGGAAGAGAAGCGCCGCGAGATCGCGCGGGAGACTCTCGACATCTACGCCCCGATCGCGAACCGGCTCGGCATGGGCCTCGTGAAAGGAGAGCTCGAGGATCTCGCTTTCATGCACCTCGAGCCGGAGGTCTACGCTCGCGTGGCTCTGGATGTCGAGCGGCGCATCAAGGGCTCGCAGGCGATGATCGAGAAAATCCGGGCGCGCCTCGCGGCGAAGCTCGCCGAGGCAGGGATCGCCGGCGAGGTCACCGGGCGGGTCAAGCGCTACTACTCGATCGCGGAAAAGATGCGGCGGCGTGAAGTGGACGCTGCCGAGCTGTACGACGTCCTCGCCTTTCGAATCGTCACGCCCGAAACGCGCGAGTGCTACGCGGCGCTCGGTCTGGTGCATCAGCTCTGGCGGCCGGTCCCCGGACGGATCAAGGACTACATCGCGATGCCCAAGCCGAACTTCTACCAGTCGCTTCACACGACCGTGATGGGCGAGGCGGCCCAGCCCTTCGAGATTCAGATCCGCACGAGGGAGATGGACCTGATATCCGAGCGTGGCATCGCGGCGCACTGGAAATACAAGGAGGGGAGACTGGGCCCCCACGCCGACGACGCGCGCTTCCAGTGGCTGAGGCAGCTCGTCGACTGGCAGAGCGAAGTGTCCGACCCCCGCCAATTCCTCGCGTCGCTGAAGGTCGACCTGTATCCGGACGAGGTCTACACCTTCACCCCGAAAGGGGAAGTTTTTGCGTTCCCGCGCGGGGCTACCCCGCTCGACTTCGCTTACCGGGTCCACACCGACGTCGGCCACCGCTGCGTCGGCGCGAGGGTCAACGGCAAGCTCGTTCCCCTGCGGACCGCGCTTGCGAGCGGCGACATCGTCGAGATCCTGACCGCTCCGAACCAGGCTCCGTCGCGGGACTGGCTCTCGTTCGTCGTCACGAGCCGGGCGCGCCACAAGATCCGGCACTTCATCCAGGCCCAGGAAAAGGCGCGCGCGGTGGAGCTCGGCCGCCGGCTGCTCGAGAAAGAGCTCAAGAAGTACAAGAAGACCATCCGGAAGCTCGAGGCGGAGGGGAAGCTCCAGGCGGAGCTCGGAACATGGGGCTTTTCGAGGTTGGAAGACCTCTACGCCGCGCTCGGATATGGAAAGCTCGCCCCCCGTAATGCCCTCGAAAAACTGATACCCCCCGACGAGCTCAACCGCCCGGAGCCCCCGAAACCGGAGACCGCGGTCTCACGCGTCGTGCGGAAGATTCTCCCGTTCGGAGCGCCCGACATCATGGTCGTCGGCCACAACGACCTGCTCGCTTCTCTGGCAAAGTGCTGCAATCCGGTGCCCGGCGAAAAGATCCTCGGCTACATCACGCGGGGACGCGGGGTCTCGGTCCACTCGGATATCTGTCCCAACGTGCGCAACCTTCTCTACGACCCGGAGCGGCAGATCGACGTCGCCTGGGCGGGGGGGAAGGGCGCGTCCTACGCGATCGAGCTCGACGTGGTCACCGACGACAGGCCGGGTCTGCTCGCGGACCTGACACAGGCGATCGCCGGTGAAGGCTCGAACATCCGTCGGATCGAAGCCCGTTCCTCGGAGGATCGAAAAGGTTATGTCTCGATGTCGCTCGAGACGTCGGACCTGAAGCACCTGGAGAAGATCTTCAACCGTTTGAAGGCGATCTCCGGAGTGCGGGAAGTGGTGCGCAAGTACAACGTGCCAAAGGCGGGCGAGAGGGACTAGCCCTTCCGGATCACGCGCGGAGCGGGCTTCACGACCTTCCCGGATCGCAGGCATCTCGAGCACGCGCGCACGCGCCGCGTCGTGCCGGGGCCGACCACCGCACGCACCGACTGGAGGTTCAGGTGCCACTTGCGACTCGTGACGTTGTGGGCGTGGCTGACGTTCGACCCCGTCATCGGAATCTTTCCGCAGAAGTGGCAATGCTGAGCCATCGTGACTTCCCCTTTTACCGAGCTCGTTCCACGATCAAAAGGCCGGGCATCCTACAACATCCGAGTCCAGGGTCCAAAGTCCTCGGAAACAAAACCGTGCACTCCCGTTGCGACTTTGGACTGGGGATCGGAGGCTCCGGACCGGCGTGTTTCGCGCCTCTAAACCTTGACTGTAGAAAAACTTTCTGCTATTTTCCATCCCAGCCGAAATAACCCAAGGTCAAAGCCCACAACCGTATGAATTTTTTCGGTGGGGCGATATTGTGCTGTTCCGAAAGTCGAAGAACCTCGTAGGCCTCGACATCGGCTCGTCAGCCGTCAAGCTGGTCGAGCTGAAGGACGTCAAGGGCGGGGGCTATCGACTGGTCAAATCGGGCCTGGAGACCCTCTCTCCGGAGGCGATCGTCGATGGCGCGATCATGGATGCGTCCCTCGTCGTCGATACGGTCAACCGGCTGGTTTCGACCGCCAACGTCCGCAACCAGGACTTCGGGACCTCCGTTTCCGGCCATTCGGTCATCGTCAAGAAGATCAGCCTTCCCGCGATGTCGCCCGAAGAGCTCGCGGAGTCGATCCGCTGGGAGGCCGAGCAGTACGTGCCCTTCGACATCAACGACGTCAACCTCGACTACGTCGTCCTCGAGTCCGGCGCGGGAGACACGATGGACGTCCTCCTGGTTGCCGTCAAAAAGGACAAGATCGGCGATTACACCAGCGTAATCTCGCAGGCGGGTCGCAACCCGATGCTCGTCGACGTGGACGCTTTCGCACTCCAGAACGCGTTCGAAGCGAACTATTCGATCGAGGCGGGCCGAATCGTCGCCCTCGTCAACCTGGGCGCTTCGGTCACGAACGTCAACATCCTGTCGGGGTCGAACACGATCTTCTGGCGCGATATCTCCTTCGGCGGCAATCAGTACACCGACGCGATCCAGAAGCAGCTTTCACTCTCCTTCGATCAGGCGGAGTCGTTGAAAAAGGGGGAGAGGGCCGGTGACCATTCCGTCACCGAGATCTTCCCGATCCTCCGCTCCGTTTCCGACGACCTCGCGCAGGAACTGCAGAAGACGTTCGACTTCTTCCTCGCGACGACCTCGACCCAGAGGATCGACCAGATCCTTCTCTCCGGTGGCTCATCTCGGGTGGTCAACTTCGATACTCAGTTGAAAGAACGTTTTGGGATGCCGGTCGAAGTGATGAACCCGTTCCGCCAGGTCGACATCACGGGCGCCTCGGTCTCTCCGGAGTGGCTCACGGAGAACGCGCCGAGCCTCGCGGTGGCGGTGGGACTCGCGGTCCGGCATGTCGGAGACGAAGCGGCTTGATCCGGATCAACCTCCTGACGGAGGCCCGTGCGGCAGCGGCGCGCAAGAAAGCGCCGTTCCTGCCGACCGGCGCCCGGCTGAACAACCTGATTCTGCTCGGCGGAGTCGCGCTCGGGGTGCTCTACATCCTCATCATGGCGCTCACGCTGACCCACCGTCGCCGGGACCTGGACGAAGAGATCGCGCGGGCAAACGAAGAGGTCGCTCGGCTGCGCTCCATCATCGACGAGGTCAAGGGCTACGAGGACAAAAAGGCCAGTCTCGAAGCGAAGATCCAGCTCATCAACAACTTGAAGACGAATCAGAAGGGGCCCGTACGTCTCATGGACGAGATTTCGCGCGCCCTTCCAGACCTCGTGTGGCTGACAGAGCTGACCGTTGCGGGGAATCAGGTCACCTTGAAGGGCCGCACTCTCTCGCCCAACTCCGTTGCGACGTATCTGGAGAACCTGAAGAAGAGCCCCTTTTTCGCCGAGCCGGTCTTCCGCAATCTGGGGCGGGAGGGCGATACCCAAGGCACCTACGTCTGGGAGATGAGCCTGACGTTCACGAACGCGCAGGCTCTTGCGGTCGGTGCCGGGAGCGCGCCCGGGGCGGAAACCCCTCCACAGCCGGCTACCTCGCCGGCTCCGGGAACTTAGGGACGACGACGCGTGGCGATCGATCTAAAACTGGAAGACAAGCCGTGGTACCCCGCTCTCGGCTACGGACTCGCGATCGGAATCCTGGTCGCCGTGGCCGTGCACTACGCCTGGTTCCGCGGGTTGAATACGGAGATCAAGGGGAAGCGGGCGCAGCTCGAGACGCTCCAGCAGGAAATCCAGAAGGGCCGGGCGGCCGAGCGCAAGCTTTCGCAGTTTCGGGAGGAAGTCCGGCGGCTCGAGCTCGAGCTCGCGAAGCTGCTCCAGGTGCTCCCTTCCAAGCGCAATACGGAGGATCTGATCAAGAGGATCGAAACTCTGACGCGTCAAGGCGATTTCACGCTCCGCAAGTTCACGCCGGGAGACTTCGTCCCGAAGGAGTTCTACGCCGAATGGCCGATCGACATCTCGCTCGACGGGACGTATCACAACCTGGCTCTCTTTTTCGATCGGATGAGCCGATTCTCGCGAATCATCAACGTCGAGGCACTGAAGATCGGCGCGCTCCCGAACGTTCCACAGAAGTCGATCACCGCTAATTTCATGGCGAAGACCTTCATCTACACCGGGGAGGAGTCGCTCGCTCATCCCGGGGGAGCCCAGCCCGCCGCGGGCGCGCCGGGCTCGCCTCCCGCTCCGGCGGGGGTCAGCGCTCGCAAGTTGAAGGAGCGGGCGGAAGGGAAAGGCGTCGAGTGAAGACCTCGCTTTTTGTCGCCTTTCTCGTTTCGCTCGCGGCCGGCGTCGCGGCCGCTCCGCCACGCCCGACTCCGACGGTGAAACCGACTCCCGCGCCGGCGCCCCCCGGAACCATCAATTCCCCGGGTCAGGCGATGATCGAGCAGGAGGAAGCGGCGCTCTCCGGCCGCTCGTACAGCTACGACCCGGCGGGCCGGCGCGACCCGTTTCGCTCGCTGCTGGTCCGACCGGAGGACCGCGCCCGAGGCGATCGACCTGCTGGAGTCGCCGGCATGTCGATCGACGACATCGTGATCTATGGAATCTGGAAGACCCGCTCCGGCTACATCGCGCAGGTCCGCGCCACCGACAACAAGAGCTACCTGATCCGCCCGGGGGATCTCCTTTACGACGGCGAGGTCACCCGCGTCGGACCGAACGAGGTCGTGTTCCGCCAGAACATCAACGATCCGCAGAGTGTGAAGCCCTTTCGGGAAGTGACCAAGCAATTGAACGTGACGCCAAAACCGTGAGGAACCGCGGGTCAGAGAATTCCGGCGCGACGGGAGGGACGATGAGAAGGACTTTCAGAAAAGCCGCGACGGCGATCGCGATGGCCGCCGTCCTGGCGGGGGCGTTCGGGTGCTCCGCCGTGAAGAAGAGCAATCGCGTCTCTGCCGCGACGTCCTCCCCGGTGGTGGCGGCCAATCCGCCCGCCGCAACGCCAACATCATCCGGTCAGGTCACGCAGGCGGCGTTCAACGAGGACGGTGACGGCGCCCGAATCGTCGTATCGGCAGACGCCCCTCTTCTGTACACGTCCTACGAGCCGAGACCGGATCTGCTCGTCGTCGAGATGCCCGGCGTCCGCCTCGCGGATGGCTTCGCGTCTCCGAAACCCTTCGGAAGCCTCGTGCAGGCGGTCCGCGTCGAAACGCTCGACGAGCTCGGGAAGAGGATTACCCGCTTGACCGTCGAGCACCGCGCCGGGCTGAAATATCAGCTCCAGTCGGTCGGACGGGGCCTCGCGGTCGCCTTCGAGACGCCGCGCGAAGCCTCCGCGGAGGCTTCGCCAGCTGCCGTGCCGCCGCCGGTCGTGACCGAGCCGATTGCCGCGCCGGCGCTTTCGCGCGCGGAGCTCGCCCATGCGCTCGAGGAGGTGACGACGGAGTCGAGCTTAGACGGCGTAGCCGTCCATCTCCTCGCCGACGGAACTCTTCAGGCCAAGGACTTCGTCCTCGCCAACCCCCCGCGGGTCGTCATCGATCTGCCGGGCGTGAAGAACTCGGTTCGCCGGCGCGTCCTGCCCGTCTCCGGCGGAGTGGTGACCCGAGTTCGCGTTTCCCAGTTCCAGTCGGCACCCGAACCGGTCACCCGGATCGTCCTCGATCTCGTTCGTCCGACGCCGTACTCCGTCCATGCCGACGGCGAGAGAATGTCGGTCGTCGTCGGCGGGACGGCCGCTCCCGCGGTGGCAGCGGCGCCTCCCGAAGTGATTGCCGAGCCGCCGCCCGCCTCCGTCCCGGCCGCGGCTGAGGCGGCGCCGGCGCCATCGCGAACCGAGATCGCGGCCGTCCGGTCTGCCCCGTCGATCCAGACGCCGCCGGCAACGGAGCCGGCACCAGCCCCCGTCGCGGCGCCGCCTGCCGGACCGGGCTCCGCCGCTCAAACGACCCCACCGATTCGGGAAGCGGTCGTCCGGAAGGCCGAGACCAAACCCGAAACGGTTCCTCCCGGCGTCTCCGAAGCCCGCCGCTCCCGCACCCCGGAGGCGGAACGGCCCGCGAAACGCGAGAACGCGCTGTTCGAGGCCGCGGCCGCGGTGCTCGCCCAGCAGGAGCAGACCCAGCGCGCCGGCGAGCTGACCGCCTTCCAGTCCCGGACGCTCGCGGAAGGTCAGACGCAATTCACCGGAGAGCCGATCTCGCTCGACTTGAAAGACGCCGACATCAAGGACGTCTTCCGGACGATTTCGCAATTCACCGGGCTGAACATCGTGATTGACCCGGAGGTCCACGGCACGGTCACCGTCCAGCTCGAAAACGTGCCGTGGGATCAGGCGCTCGACCTCATTCTCAAGCAGAACAACCTGGGTTATGTGCTCGAGAACAACATCATGCGCATTGCGACGACCCAGAAACTTCAGATCGAGGAGGGGGATCGGGCGCGGCTGGCGGAAGCCCGTCAGGCGGCGGAACCGACGCGCACGGTCATCAAGAAGCTCTCGTACGCCAACGCGTCCGACATCACGCCGACCCTGAAGAGCATCATGTCGCGCCGCGGCGACATCGTGATCGACGCGCGGACCAACACGCTCATCATCCGCGAGATCCCGACGTTTCTACCCGCCGTCCTGCAGCTGATCGACAACCTGGACACGGCGACGCCTCAGGTGATGATCGAGGCGCGGATCGTCGAGACGACGAAGACGCTCGGCCGGAGCCTCGGCATCAACTGGGGCTTCAATGGAGTCGCCGACGTCGCGCACGGCAACACGACGAACCTCGTCTTCCCGAACAACCTCAACGGGGACTTCCGCGTCGGCCTCGAGCAGGGTCCCGTCGTCGGTCACATCCGACTCGGCAACATCCTCGACACGTTCAACCTGGACGTGTCGCTGACCGCGGCCGAGAACCAGGGACTCTTGAAGATCATCTCCTCGCCGAAGCTCGCGGCTCTCACGAACACCCCGGCGCTCATCCAGTCCGGAGTGCAAATCCCGGTGCAGACCACGGTCAACAACACGACAACCGTCATCTATGTGGACGCGACCCTGCGGCTCGAGGTCACCCCGCAGATCACCGCGGAGGGGACGATCCTCCTGAGAGTCACCGTTCAGAAGCGCGAGCCGGCGGTCGCGTTGAACCTCGCGCTCGGCGCGAACGTTCCCTTGACCATTCGGGAATACCGTGGACAGATCCTCGTGCGCGACGGCGGCACGACCGTGATCGGCGGCATCTTCCAGATCAACGATCAGGACCAGAACAACATGATCCCGGGACTCTGGAAGATCCCGATTCTCGGCAACCTCTTCCGGAACAAGACTCGGACCGAGAAGCACGACGAGTTGCTCATCTTCATCACCCCTCGGATTCTCCGGTGAAGAAAAAGGACAGAGCCATGAAGACCAGAGTTTTGATCGCGGCAGCCCTTCTCGTCATCACGGCGGCGCCCGGGTGCACGAACAAGGAGGGGGAGTCCGAGGCGCCCGTCTTCATCACGGTGTCGCTCGACTTGCAGCCCGGCTTCGTCGACGTTTCCACGCCGGCCCCGGTTCAGATCGATACGATCACGCTGACGAGCCACCTGAAGAACGCGGGCCAGCTCGATCCTCAGGGATTTGCCAACACGCAGATCAACAGCTACTCGGTTCGCTTCCGCCGCACCGACGGAGGAACCCGCGTCCCTCCGGTCAAGACGTTCGGAGCCGGGATCCTCGTTCCTTCGGGCGGTACGGCGACCCTCAACAACTTCTCGATCCTGGATGCCTCCGACCTCCAGCAGGCGCCCTTCGATCAGCTTCTGCCCTTCAACGGGGGGGTGGATCGGGAAACCGGACGCAACTCGATCCAGATGACTTTCGACCTCACTTTCTTCGGGCAGACGGTCTCGGGACATCGGGTCCAGAGCCAAACAGCGTCGGGAATCCTCCTGTTCTCGTGCGCCGGATGTTTCTAGAGATCGCGAGCAGGACATAACGGAGGCCTTCATGCGCCGGATCGCCATCACCCTGACCGTTCTCGCGTTCGTCGCGGGCGCCTTCGGCTGCTCGTCCGACGCGCCGACGCCTCCCAAGGCCGGCGGGCCGGGGCCGACCGGCACGAGCGCGCTCCAGATCCGGTTGTTCACCACCGATCCGAACCCGCCGGCAGGGACGTGCACGCTCATCGAAGCGATCGTGACGTTGAACGGAAACCCGGTCCCCGACGGCACCAGCGTCGCCTTCTCGACGGATTTCGGCGTGTTCGCTCAGAACGGGCTTCCTTTGATCTCCGTCGTCACCGGGACGGTCGCGTCCCAGAACGGGGCGGCCCTTACATCCCTGTGCTCCGAGTTTCCCGGGGCCGCCGTCGTGCGCGCCACCGCGACGTCGGGAGGACAGACCGGCGCGGCCACGATCACGATCGTGTTTCAGGCGGCGGCGGCTGGGGCCGGTCCCTTCGTGAGCTTCTGCGATCCGAGCTTTGGCCCGTCGACGGGCGGGACTGCGCTCACCCTTCACGGAGGCCGTTTCTGCGCTAGAACCGGCTGTACGGGCACCGAGGCCAGCACGACGCGAGTGTCGTTCATCGTCAACGGCGTCGCTCGAGAAGCGACGGTCGTGAGCGTCACGAGCGACACGATCTCGGTGCTCACGCCCGGATTCCCCGAGGTCACCTCTCCGACGACTCCGGTCGAGATCCGTGTGACTCTCAACAACAACACCGCGACTCCGACCGTTCTCACCCTGCCGAACTGCTTAGGCTCCCGTCCAGGTCTTCTTCGGCACCGTCGAGGCCACCGTGGTGTCCGTTTCCTTCAACCAGATCGTTGCGTTGACGCCGGCCGCGTTCGGAGCGGGCCGGGACAACCTCAACAAGACGGTGGACGTCCGCGTCCGCAACGTCACATCCGGGCAGGAAGCGACGCTCACGGCCGGCTATCGCTACGTTCAGCCGGTCCAGTTGACGTCCATCTCGAACAACGAACAGAGGGTCGATCTGCCCTTCACTCTGGTCACGATCTTCGGTCACGGTTTCCAGGCGCCGGTCGCGGTCACTCTGGCAGGGCGGCCCGCGTTGGTGATGTCCGTTTCGGAGAGCGAGCTCGTGGTGCTGCCGAGCCGGCCCTTCCTGACGGGCTGTAGCGATGTGAGCGGGGCTGTCGCCGTGACCAACATCAACAGCGGTGATTCAGCATCCGGGCTCACCTTCACCTACCTGGTCGCGCAGACCAAGCCGGTCATCATCTCGGTTTCACCGAATACCGGGGCGATTGGTACGGTCGTCACGATCACGGGTCTCAATTTGCCGATCTCGATTGCGGACGCGGAAGTGAAGTTCGGCACGAGACTGGCGACGGTCACGGCCGCGTCCGCGACGTCCTTGACCGTGGTCGCGCCCGACAACGGGATCGTCACGCCTCCCCTCTGTCCGGCGGGCTCTCCCGTCGGGACCCCCGTGACCGTACAGACCGTCGACGTCTCGGTCACGAACCGGCTCTCCACCTGCACGGCGACGGCGACCAACGCATTCCAGTACCAGCTCCCGTGCGCTCCGCCCACACCCTCGACGCCAGTGGTGACGCCCACGACGACGCCGACGCCGACGCCGACTCCGCTGCCTGGCGCCGATCTCTCCGTGTCGAAGACCGACGCGCCGGACCCGGTGGTGAGCGGGGGCAGTGTCACGTACACCGTGGTCGTCACGAACAACGGTCCGGCGATTGCGGTCAATGTGGGCGTGACCGACCCGCTTCCAAACGGCACGACCTTCGCTTCCTGCGTTGCAAGCATCGGCATGTGCAGCGGGAACCCGGGGACGAACGATACGGTGACGGCCACCGTCGGGGACATCGGGCCGTCGGGCGCAGTCACTCTGACGATCGTCGTCAACGTGACGGCCGGGGCCGGCACGACGATCTCGAACACGGCGACCGCCACTTCATCGACCCCCGACCCGAACTCCGCGAACAACAGCGGAACCGCTGCCACGACCGTAAGTCCGTGATTCCCTTGTTTGCTGCGAACTCTTGCCGCCCCCCTCGGGGGGCGGCCTTGTTTCGGGCCCCGTGATGCCTGACCTCGAGGCGCGCATCCGGGATCTGAAGAATCGGGTCGAACGTGCGCCCGGGTCGAGATTCTTCGTCCCTCTGGCCGAGGAGTACCGCAAGGCGGGCCGGCTCTCCGAGTCGATCGGGGTCCTGGAAGAAGGCCTCATCGCGCATCCCGGCTACGTCGCGGCGCGGATCGCTCTGGCCCGGGCCTACCTGGAGGCCGGGAAGATCGAAGAATCGATGTCCGCCTTTTCGAAGGCGCTCGCGGACGATCCTTCGAACCTGGTGGCTGCGAAAGCGCTGGGCGACCTCCACCTCTCGCGCGGCGAGCCGGTCGAGGCCCTCAAGCGGTATCTGCGGTATCGGGGGATCTCCGGAGACCGCCGACTCGATGCCTTGATCACGAGACTTCAAGAGGAAACGGCCCCGGCTCTGGCCCGCTCGCCGGAGGCGACTCCTCCGCCGCCGCCGGCGTTCCCGGCGGCGCCAATCGAACCGCTGGCGCCAGTCGAGGTTCCCGCCGCGCTTGCGGAGCCTTTCGTTCCTCCGGGTTATGCGCCGGTCGTCCCGGCTGCCCGGTCGACCGACCCGCACGAGATTTCCGGAGTCGAATACGAGCGCCCTTCGATTCCTCCCGCCGGTTCCGCTCCGGACGCGCCGGCGATTCCCTCCCGGGACTTGCCGCTCGACTCGATCGCATCGCCGCGCCGGAGTGACGACGAGATCGTGACTCGAAAGATCCGTCTTCCGGAGGCCAACTGGCCCTTCGAAGCTCCGACGCCTCCGCCCTCTCCCGTCGCCACAGAGAAAGACGTGCCAGCCGCACCAGAGAGTCTCCCGACCCCCAAGAGCGAGGGGCGGACCCTCGCTCACCTGTATCGGGAGCAGGGCCACTACTCGGAGGCGCAGGATCTTTACGCGGCGCTCCTCGCCGCGGCTCCCGCCGACGAGGAGCTGCGACGACTGCGCGACGAAGCAGCGCGGCGTGCCGCCGTCACACCGCCTCCCGCTCTTTCCGCCGGCGATCCGGCCCGCGAGCGGAGGCTCGCAAAGATCCGGATCTTGAACGAGTGGCTGGCGAGGCTGGAGACGAGGTCGGGAACCCCGAATCGGTAGCCGGAGGCCCGGTCATGAACGTCTTCGGAAAAGCGCTCGCGCGGATCGCCGAGCGAGTCGAACGGACTCGCGCCGTCTCTCTGGTCGGCGCGGATGGGATCCCGATCGAGACCTGGGGTTCGCCGGAAAACCTTTCCATCGAGACGGTTGCAGCCGAGATGAGCGCTCTGCTCCAGGCGGCACGCCGCGCCGCCTCGGCCTCGGGCTCCGGGGAAATGCGGGAAGTCGCGACGGTCACCGACGACGGAATCGCCGTCCTTTCACGCGTGACCGGGGAGTATTATCTGCTGCTACTGTTGGCCCGGGAGGGCAACCTCGGGCGCGGCCGCTTCGAGCTGCGCAAGGCCGCAGCGGCCCTCGAAAAGGAGCTTCTTTAGACAATGCTCTCTTTCAAGGAAATCAAGGAATTGATCGACCTCGTTTCGGAACGTGGCCTCTCGGGTCTGGAGATCGAGCGGACCGGGTTCCGCCTGCGGATCGAGGGGGGCCGTCCGGCGATCTCGAACGGACTGGTGGAAGGACCTCCCGTCGCGGCGACCGGAGCCCCCTCCACGATCCCCGCGTCTTCGACGGCGCCCTCCGCGGAGGAAGCGGAGGACGTCCACGTGATCACTTCTCCGATCGTCGGGACCTTTTATCGGGCGCCTTCGCCCGAGGCCGAGTCCTTCGCCGAGGTCGGGTCGCGAGTGTCGAAGGGCAAGGTTCTCTGCATCATCGAGTCGATGAAGCTGATGAACGAGATCGAGTCGGACGTCGAAGGGGAGATCGTCGCCGTCTACGCGCGCAACGGTCAGCCGGTCGAGTACGGGGAGAAGCTCTTCGGGATTCGACTGGCGGCCTGACGGGCCGTTCACGCGTGTTCAAGAAAATCCTGATCGCCAACCGGGGCGAGATTGCGCTTCGGATCATCTCCGCCTGCCGCGAACTCGACATCAAGACCGTCGCCATCTACAGCGAGGCGGACCGCGACGCTCTCCACGTGCGTTACGCGGACGAGGACGTGTGCGTCGGACCGTATCCGTCGGCCGCTTCGTACCTGAACATCTCCGCGATCGTGTCCGCCGCGGAGATCACCGAGGCCGACGCGATCCATCCCGGCTACGGATTCCTGTCGGAAAACGCGTACTTTGCCGAAATCCTGCAGGACTGTCACATCGCTTTCATCGGTCCGTCTCCGGAAGCGATGCGGAAGATGGGTGACAAGTCGCTTGCTCGCCGGACGGTGGCGGCCGCGGGTGTCCCCACGGTCCCCGGGTCGCCGGGTCCCCTGGAGTCGGTGGATGAAGCGCTGGCGTTTGCGCGCAAGGGGGGCTACCCCGTGATCCTGAAGGCGGCCGCCGGGGGAGGCGGCCGTGGGATGCGCGTGGCGCGGGACGAGCGCGAGCTCTCCGGAGCCTACGAGACGGCGCGCGCCGAGGCGGAAAAGGCCTTTGGAAACTCCGAGGTCTACCTCGAGAAGTACCTCGAGGCGCCTCGGCACATCGAGTTTCAGATCTTCGGCGACCTTCACGGCAACGTCCAGCACCTGGGCGAGCGCGAGTGCTCGATCCAGCGGCGACACCAGAAGCTGATCGAGGAGGCGCCGTCTCCGGTCTTGACGGCGGAGCTTCGCCGGGAAATGGGAGCGGCGGCGGTCGCCGCCGCGAAGGCGGTCCACTACACGAATGCGGGCACGATCGAGTTCCTGCTCGACTCTCAGGACCGTTTCTACTTCATGGAGATGAACACCCGGCTGCAGGTCGAGCACCCCGTCACCGAGGAAGTCACAGGCCTCGACATGGTCAAGGAGCAGATCGCGGTCGCGGCCGGCAACCCCCTTTCTTTCGCGGGCAGGGAGCTCACGCCGCGCGGGCACGCGATCGAGTTTCGCGTGAATGCCGAGGACCCGGTGAGCTTTGCGCCTTCGCCCGGCAGGATGACGGCATTCCATCCTCCGGGCGGGATCGGCGTTCGGGTTGATACGGCCGGCTACCAGGGCTACGTGATCCCGCCGCATTACGACTCGCTCATCGCAAAGCTCATCGTCAACGGCCGGGACCGGACGGAGGCGATCTCGCGCGCCCGCCGCGCGCTCGACTTCTTCGTGATCGAGGGGATCAAGACGTCCATCCCGATGCATCGGAAGATCCTCGACGATCCGGATTTCGTCGACGGGCGCCTTTCGACCCGGTTCATGGAGCGCTTCGCGGCAGCGTCCTGAAGAGACCGGGTTGGCGCTTCGACTCCCTCCCATCTACGCGATCACCCCGGGCGCCGCGACCTGCGGCTCCGATGTTTCGGAGGTTGCCACCCGCTTCTTCGCCGCGGGTATCCGGTTCCTCCAGATCCGCGAAAAGAACCTGGCCGACCGCGAGCTGCTCGCGGGGGTCGAGGCCGCGGACCAGGCCGGCCGCAAGGCGGGCGCGACCGTCGTCGTCAACGATCGGCTCGACGTAGCCCGCGTCGCGGCCGTCGGCGTCCATCTGGGTGAGAACGATCTTCCGGCACCCGTCGCAAGGCAGCTGCTCGCCGCCGGGGCGCGCGTGGGGGTTTCGACGCACGACCTGCCCGCGGCCCGCGCGGCATTCGGCGACTCCTCCTGCGACTACGTCGCGTTCGGACCCGTCTTCGAAAGCGGGACGAAGCCGGGCCGATCGTCGCGCGGCGTGAATGCCCTGGCTGCCGTGGCCCGCGAGAAGACCAGGCCGCTCGTCGCCGTGGGCGGCATCACGGAGGAGAACCTCGATTCCGTGTTCGACGCGGGAGCGGATTCTGCGGCGATGGTCGGAGCGCTCGCCGCCGGGGGCCGGCTCGAGGAGAATGCGCGGCGCGCTCTCGACCGCGCGCGCCGGCGCCATCCCGCCGGCCGGATCTACCTCGTCGGGTTCATGGGCACGGGCAAGACGGCGCTCGGCCGGCGCATCTCGGAGCGGCTGGGTATTCCCTTCGTGGATCTGGATTCGGAGATCGAACGAACCTCTGGTCTCACGATCCGCGCCCTTTTCGAGTCACTCGGTGAGCCCGCGTTCCGCGAGCGCGAGTCCACCTTCCTCGGGGGTACCGAAGCGCTCCCGGCGGCCGTGGTGTCGACGGGTGGAGGCTCGTTCGTTTCGGAGCGCAACCGCGCAACCATCGCCCGCCTGGGGACGCCCGTGTTTCTCGACGTTCCGTTCGAAGCAGTCCGTGCCCGGCTGAGCGGAAAGACGGACCGTCCCCTGTTCACCAGCGTCGAGCAGGCGGCGCGTCTCTTCGCCGAGCGCGAGCCGTTCTATAGAATGGCGCCCGTTCGGGTTGCGCTCACCGGGCGCGAATCGATCGAAGAGTCCACCGACAAAGTGCTCTCTGCGGTCTACGACCGGCGGGAGCTGGGAGGTCCCAGGCTCGAGAGCTGAGCCCGCGCCGGCTGCAAGGATCGCCGCGCTCCGCCGCGGGGTCGTGCCGGGAGCGGATCGTCCTGAATGCGTTACCTCATTCTTTCCGACATCCACTCGAACGATCCGGCGTTGTCGGCCGTGATCGCGCGCGTCCAGCGCAAGAAGCACGACCGGATCGTGATCCTCGGAGACTTCGTCGGATATGGCGCGGAGCCGAACGAAGTGATCGAGCGCGTCCGAAAGATGCGCAAGAGAAAGTCGATGATCCGCGGCAATCACGACAAAGTGGTCTGCGGTCTCGATTCCGGAGAGCTGTTCAACCCGGTCGCGCTGAAAGCCGCGCGCTGGACCACCGAGCAACTCTCCACCCCGAACCGGCGGTTCCTCGAGGCGTTGCCGATCGGGCCGATCGACGTCGACGGAGCGTTCGTCATCTGCCACGGCTCGCCCCGCGACGAGGACGCGTACATCTTCTCGGATTACGACGCCTACCTGAACTTCAGCTTTTCGGATGCGACCGTCTGCTTTTTCGGGCACAGCCACATCCCATCAGTCTTTTCGCTCGAGCCGCACGGAATTCGCGTCGATGTGATCCACGGAGATCGGGTGCGGATGCGGCTGAAGCGCGACTGCCGCTACCTGATCAATCCGGGGTCGATCGGACAGCCGCGCGATCGCAACCCGGCCGCGGCCTTCGCCGTGTACGACAACGCGGAGCGGGTCGTCACTTTCGAGCGAGTTCGCTACGACGTCGAAAAGGCGCGCGAGAAGATCCACCGAGTAGGGCTTCCGGGAATGCTGGGAGACCGGCTGTTGATCGGGGCCTGAAAACGGCCAAAGAGCCCTCGTATAATTCGCGCGCTCTTCCCGGTTGAACAGAAAGGAAGCGACCATGACTTCTCGAAGGTGGAGTCTTCTCGCTGCCGTGGTCGGCGCGACGCTGTCGATTCGTTGCGGGACCGCCCCCGCAGCCCCGGCCGGGCCGACGGCGCCTGTGGTCCCGCTCCGGAGTTTCGCGGGCGCGACGGAGGCGGAGGCCGCGATGCTGGAGCTCGAGGACCGCCGGGCCTTCGATCTTTCCATCCTCGAGTCCGTCACCCGATCGTCCGATCCGGCGATCCGGGAGCGAGCCGCTCTCGCGCTCGGCCGCGTCGGGGATCCTCGGGGCCGGCCGCTCCTCGTGACGCTTCTTTCCGACCCGTCCCCCGGTGTGCAGGCGTCCGCGGCTTTCGGAAGCCAGGTCCTCGGCGACCCGACGTTGACCTCCGAGCTCATCCCGCTCCTTTCGGTGCGCCACGCCTCCGTCGCGGCCGCCGCGGCGAAGGCGATCGGCTTCCTGGCGCGCGGCGACGGACAGGATGCGCTCGTGGCGGCGGTGGAAACCGCCGCCACGCCCGAACCACGCGCAACAATCCTCCGCTCCCTTTGGCGTTTCGCGACGCCCGCGACCGAGGCCGCCGCGCGCCGCTTCGTGACCGATCCCGACGTCCGCGTGCGTTTTGGCGCTCTCTACGCCCTTGCGCGCAAACCCCTCGAGACTTCGCTTCCGGTGCTCACGATCGCGCTCTCCGACGGGGACGCGGACACGGCCGCTTATGCGGCGCGGGGGCTCGGAATCCTCGCAAAGAAGGATTCGATCCCGCCGCTCTTCGCGGCGGTCGAGGGCGGGAAGCCGCCTCTCGTGACGAACTCCCTCGTCGCTCTCGAAGCCGTGCTCGAGAAGAATCCGGGCTCGGCCGCCGGCAAGGAGCGAATCGCCCGCGTCGTGACTCTGGCGGGTGACGCGAACCCCAATGTCGCCATACCGGCGCTCGCGCTGCTCCGCCAGTTTGCGGGCTCCGACCGCGACGTCTTCCGCCGGCTCTGGTCGATCGCGACGACGGGAACGGGCCGGCGCCGCCAGGTCGCGCTCCTTTCGGCGACCGCAGTGCTGCGCGACAATGCTTTTCCGGCACTCGAAACGGCCGCCAAGTCGGCGGATCCAACGCTGCGCGCAACGGCCGCAGAAGGGCTCGGCTATCTCTCCTTCGCGAAGACCCGTCCCCTCCGAGCGACTCTCGCTTCCGATCCCAGCCCGATCGTGCGCGCCTGAACGACGCCGACGCCGGTGTGCGGGCGTTCGGGATCGAAGCGCTGACGCGCCTGGACGACCCGTCGATTCTTCCGCTCCTGTCCGAGGCCTTCTCCCGGTCCGCGACGGCTCGGGAACCCGACGTCGCGATCGCAGTCATCGCGGCGGCCGAAGAGCTCCGCTCCGACCCGGCCGCCCGCGCGCTCGTCGAGACCGTGTACCGATCTCCCAATCCGCTCGTCTCACGCCTCGCCCGCCGCTCTCTGCTGCTCCATTTCCGAGGTGATCCCGCGGCGTTCCGGCCCGTCGAATACCGGCTTTCCCGCGCGCCGACGGACTACCTTTCGGTCCTCGCGGATGCGAAGAAGCCGTGGGTCGCAATGGTCGAGACGGCCCGTGGCGTTTACCGGGTTCGCCTCGCGGGCGCGGCGGCTCCGGTGACGGTCATGAATTTCGTCGCTCTCGCGCGGCGAGGCTTTTTTGACGGGTCGACGTTCCATCGGGTCGTGCCCAACTTCGTCATCCAGGACGGCGATCCGACCGGTACCGGAAACGGAGGGCCGGGCTACGAAATCCGCGACGAGCTGAATCCGATCGAGTACAGCGAGGGCACCCTCGGAATGGCGCTTTCGGGTCCGGACACGGGGGGAAGCCAGTGGTTCGTGACGCACGCTCGAGAGCCACACCTCGACGGCATCTACACGGTCTTCGGCCAGGTCGTCGCCGGGCTGGACGTCGTCGAAAGGATCGAGCAGGGCGACCGCATCACGCGCGTGAGCGTCGCCGAGATGCCGTAGCAGCTTCCGTGTATTCCTTTGCCCGCGCGCTGCAGTTCGCGGGACTCCTGGTGACGGGGATCGCGTTCTTCGACGGCGTACTCGGCGGCAACGTCCGCCGCGAGCTCGTGTTGCTCGCGCTCGGCGGTGCGATTTTTTTTCTGGGCAGAAGGCTGCAGACCGGGCGCTGATAGACTTCCTCACTCCGACTCGACACGCCGACTCAGAGGCAACAGGGGGCACCGTGGCGACCCGCTCCAGCGAGAATTTCGTTTCTCGGGCTCCGGGAGAGCCCGCCGTGGATCGCGCTGCCGCTGCCGGCGTCGTTCTCGCGACCCGCGCGCTGCCCGAGCCCTCGCTCTCAACGCTTCTGCCCGACTTCGAGGTCCGTGTGCTCGGATACAGCCCGAGCGAGCACGAGCTTGCCGCCGAGATCGAGGACGTCGACGCCCTCATCACGCTCGTATCCGACCCGGTGACCCAGTCGGTGATCGCCGCGGGACGGAGGTTGAAGATCGTCGCGAACTACGCCGTCGGGGTGAACAACATCGATCGCGAGGCTGCCGCGGCGCGGGGCATCGTGGTGACGAACACGCCCGGCGTCCTGACCGACGCGACGGCGGACCTGACGATGGCGCTCCTTCTGGCGATCGCCCGGCGTGTGGTCGAGGGGGATCGGATGGTCCGCGCCGGGGCCTTCGCTGGCTGGGCCCCGGACCTCCTCGTCGGGCGGGAGCTCAAGGGCAAAGTCCTCGGGATAGTCGGCCCGGGGCGGATCGGCAGGGCGGTTGCCCGGCGAGCCCGGGGGTTCGGCATGACCGTCATCGCTTTCGGCCGCTCTCCGCGCGCCGAGGACGAACCCGAGGATCCGCCTCGGGTTTCCTTCGAGGAGCTCCTGCGCCGTTCCGACGTCGTCTCGCTCCACGTACCTTTGAACGAAGACACCCGTGGGCTCTTCGACCGCGAGACGCTGTTCAAGATGAAGCCGGGAAGCATGCTGATCAACACGGCGCGTGGCGGGCTCATCGACGAGACCGCGCTCGTTGTCGCGCTCGAGTCGGGGCACCTGGGCGGGGCGGGTCTCGACGTCTACGAGAACGAGCCTGCAGTGCTGCCGGCGCTTCTCGACAACGACCGGGTCGTCCTGATGCCGCACGCCGGAAGCGCGACGGCCGAGACCCGGCGGGAAATGGCGAGGATGGTCGTCGAGGACGTCCGGCGGGTTCTCTCCGGCGAGAAGCCGCTGCGCGCCGTCGTCCCGGAATCGGCCAGGCGATGAGGCGCCGTCCAGCCCCTGGATTCAGCTCTCTCGAGGCGGCCGCGGACGGCGCGATGCGCCGGATGTCTTCGGGCGAAAGCGCGCTCCTGTGGATCCAGGCGCGGTGGCCGCGCATCGTCGGGGAGCCGCTCTCCCGCAAGATCGCGCCGGCGTCGCTCTTCGGCCGTCGTCTGACGATCTCCCTGCTCGATCCCGCCTGGCGCGCGCCGATCGAAGCGGCGCTGCCCGAGCTCGAGAGGAAACTCGCCGTCGAGCTGCCACGGGTGCGCCCCCGGGTGACCCTGCGAAAAGGGGAGAGTTGAACGAGAACGACGTTCGGCTCGTGATGAGCGAGGTTCGGCGAGGCTGACGGTCACGGCTTCCTTCTTCCGGACGGTCCCGGGCGGAGCCGAGCTGGACGTCAAAGTGGTGCCGGGCGCGAGCCGTTCCGAGATCGTCGGGCCGCTCGGCAACCGTCTGAAGGTCCGCATCGCGGCCCCCGCAGAGGGCGGCAAGGCCAACCGGGCTCTGCTGAAGCTCTTACGGGAGCGACTTTCCGTCCGGGAGGTCGAGATCGTTGCGGGGCATTCCCGCGCCGAGAAGACCGTCCGCATCCGCGGCCCGGTCCGGATCAACGCCCTGGGGCTCGAGACCGAGGACTGAGGATGGCGGACCGTTACGCGTACAGCCCGCGCACCATGGTGTCGTGGGCGACGCGGGAGATTCCGAGCATATAAGCCGCAATCCGGTGGCTGACGCCGTACTTTTCCGCCATCGTCGAAACGTCCCGGAATGACTGGCACATGATGTCTTCGAGCCGCTCGTTGACCTCCTGCTCGCGCCAGAAGAAACCGGCGCGATCCTGCACCCATTCGAAGTAGGAGACGGTGACGCCGCCCGCGTTCGCGAGAATGTCCGGCACAACCAGCACGCCGTTGTGGTTCAGGATCTCGTCGGCGCGTTGCGTCGTCGGTCCGTTGGCGCCTTCGACGATGATTTTCGCCTTGATGTTACCGGCGTTGCGGCCGCGGATCTGGTTCTCGTTGGCGGCCGGGATCAGGATCTCGCAGTCGAGCTCGAGAAGCTCCGCGTTGCCGATTCGCTCCACTCCGGGAAATCCCTCGAACGTCCGCTTCTTCTCGTAGTAGGCGGAGAGCGCGGTGAGGTCAAGACCGTGCGCGTTGACGATTCCCCCGTTGATGTCGGAAACGGCGAGCACGTGCGCGCCCGCATCGTGGCACATCCGCGCCGCGATCGAGCCGACGTTGCCGAAACCCTGCACGACGACTCGGCTGCCGGCGAGCTTGAACCCTTTCAGGGGGGCGGCCTCCCGCGCGATGAGCATCAATCCTCGCCCCGTCGCCTCGACGCGTCCGCGCGAGCCGCCGAGCGACAGAGGCTTCCCGGTCACCACGGAAGTCACCGTGTGCCGGGCATGCATCGAGTAGGTGTCCATGACCCACGCCATCATCTGTGGGTTCGTTCCCATATCGGGCGCCGGCACGTCCTTCTCGGGACCGATCAGGTCCATGATTTCCGCGGTGTAGCGACGGGTGATGCGCTCGAGCTCGCCCCGCGAGAGCGTCGCGGGATCGCAGATCACACCTCCCTTAGCCCCGCCGAACGGAATGTTGACGACCGCGCATTTCCAGGTCATCCACGCCGCGAGAGCCCGGACCTCGTCGAGCGTGACGTTCTTGTCGAACCGGATGCCGCCCTTGCCCGGGCCCCGGGCGATGTTGTGGAGGACGCGATAGCCGATGAAGACCTCGATGTGTCCGTCGTCCATGACGATCGGGATCGAGACTTTCGTTTCGCGCACCGGCTCGCGCAGAACCTTGTAGAGGCCGGGGTCGAGACCCAGCCTCTGCGCCGCGACGTCGAACCGCGACATCATTTCGTCGAAAGGACTGGCGGAGTCGATCCCCAGTGGCTGGGTGGAAGTCGTGAGCCGGGAATCGGGGATTTCGGGTTCCGCGACCTGGTCCACGGTGACACTCCTCGGCCGGCTCGCCGCCCGCCTTCGTTAGAATGGGGCTCGGATTGTATCCGAGCCTCTCGCACGCCTTGCCCGCCCTCGTCTCCTTCGGCGGCCGGCGCGCGCGGCACCGCTCACGATGACCGAGCCGGCTCACCCGGTTTCCTCCGACGTCTCCGGCCGGGAGCCCGATGGTCTCGGTCCGGACACGGAGCTCGTCCACCGGGTTCTCGGGGGAGAAGATTCCCTCTTCAGCGTGCTCGTCCGCCGCTACCAGGTCCGCGTAGTCGCCCACGTCGCGCGGATGGTCGGGAGTCGCGAGGATGCTCTCGACCTCGCCCAGGAAATCTTTCTCAAGGTCTACCAGGCCCTCGACCGATACAACCCGGAGTTCAAGTTCTCGACCTGGCTCTTCCGAATCGCGGGGAACGCCGCGATCGATCACCTCCGAAAAAGACGCCCCCGCACCGTGCCGCTCGAAATCGCGGATCCCGAGAGCCGGACCGGGGTGTCCGCCATCGAGCACGCCAGCTCGGGACTCGACCCCTACGGTGAGCTCCGAAACGTCCAGAGGGGGGAGGCGATCTCGAAGGCGATCGCCGAATTGCCGCTCGAGTTCCGGGAGCTGATCACGCTGCGCCATTTTGGCGGTCTGTCCTACGAAGAGATCGCCCGGTTGAAGAACATGCCCCTGGGAACGGTCAAGAACAAACTCTTTCGGGCCAGAGTCGTATTGAAGGAACGGTTGGCCGGAGAATTGTCGTGAGCCCTTGCCTGCGCCCCTTAGATCCGATCGACGCCGAGGCGATCGCCTCGGGAGTCGAGCCCCCGTTCGCGCCTGACGCCGCCGAGCACGCCACGGCCTGCGACGAGTGTCAGGCAGCCGTCGAGCGCGCCAGGGACCTCACGCGGGCGCTGGAGGGTCTCTCCCGCACGGTCCCGGCAGTTCCCGACCTCGCACCGCGGGTGACCCGGCTCCGGGCCTTCTCCGCCCGGGAGCGCCGGACTTACGCCCTGTGGCGAGCTCCCATCCTCCTTTGCGCCGCTCTTGCAGCCGCAGGCTTGGCTATCCTCCTCTCTCCCGGCCTGGTCGCGCGCGACCAGGCGGCTCTGGGGGCGGCGTCCCTCGTCCCGATCCTCGCCTTCGTGCGCTCGCTGGCCCGGTGGGCACCCGAGCTCCTGCGGGTCGCGCCCTCCGGACTCGAAGCGCTCTCCGAGGCCCTTCGTCAGGAGCAGCTCGTCGGTTTCGTGTCGCTCCTCCTGCTCGTTCCCGCCGCGATCGGCCTCTCCCGCGTTTTCGCCCGGGCGCGGGGTCGTCGTTGAAGATCACGGCCGCCGCCCTTCTTCTTCTTCTTCTCTCCGTCCCGGCTCTCGCCGCCGCACCTCCCGCCGTCGCTTCCGTCGGACGGGATCTCGTTCTTTCCCGGAGCGTTCCCGGCCGCGTCGTTGCGATCGTCTCGGACGTTCGCATCGAGAGCGCGGTGGCGGGCGACGTGATCGTCTGGGGCGGGGACGTCTCCTTCGGAGCGCAGGGCTCGGTCGCCGGGAACCTCGTCGTCTTCGGCGGAGCGATCCGCGGCACGGCGGGCCGTCCGCTCCCCGTGGCAGGAGCCGTCTCCACTCCGGGCGCACTCCTTCCGCTCTACCTCGCGGAGATGCGCCGCGCGCCGTGGGAAACGAATGCTCTTTCGCCGGTCGTGTGGGGATTGCGGTTGCTCGCGCTCGCCGCGTGGCTCGCGATCGCGGTCGCTCTCCTCTACGTCTTCGGATCTCCTCTGGCGCGCGCGGCGGACCGCGCCGAGTCCGATTGGACGGGAGCGCTCACGGCGGGAGCGCTTGGCGTGCTCACGATTTTCCTCCGATCGCTCTCGCGCTCGGCGCGGCCGCGGTCGCCGCGAAAATCTTCGGGATGGGCGCGCTCTTCCTGCTCGTCGGGCAGAAGCTCCTCGACAGCTTCGCGCCCGCGCGCCGGCCGGCGGCGATCGCCCTGGGATTCGCGGTGCTCGGCGGGATCTCGCTCCTCCCTGTCGCGGGAGCGATCCTCTGGAGCGCCGCATCGATCGTGGCCGTCGGAGTCGCGTTTCTCTCGCGGTTCGGCTCGCCGCGTGGCTCGCGATCGCGGTCGCTCTCCTCTACGTCTTCGGATCTCCTCTGGCGCGCGCGGCGGACCGCGCCGAGTCCGATTGGACGGGAGCGCTCACGGCGGGAGCGCTTGGCGTGCTCACGATTTTCCTC
>WNFV01006504.1_pt1 | contig 26245 bp, 24 predicted proteins | sample 5400101 | NCBI WGS metagenome assembly WNFV01 (sample SAMN13153361, study PRJNA577476) | soil metagenome | isolation source: 115 cm soil or saprolite under grassland replicate 1 | place: USA:California | collected 2016-06-15
GGTGAACCTAAAGGAATTAAGTAAACAAACGAAGCGGCGTTCTTAGGATCAATCCTAGATCGAATAAGAACGAGGATTTTTTAACATACTCTTTGGCGAGTTTGATTTTATCGGGCAATACATGTTCGACGTATTCTTGCTCAGGATTCAGAGACTTCGCTAGCAGCGCGGCTTCGTCGCGATACTTAAAACGCAGCGAGGTCGGTGATGCCGGGATGAAGTTGAAGAATCTCTTCATAGTCGTTTCGGAAGAGTTGGACATACGCCGGCACTTCAGGACGCGGGCCGACGAGACTCATTTCACCCTTTAAAACATTGATGAGCTGGCGAAGCTCGTCGAGTTTGGTCTTGCGGATAAACCAGCCGACTCGGGTGATCCGCGCGTCCTCGCCGAAGGTAATCGGGCCGCCTTGATACGGCGCGTCCTCGACCATTGAGCGAAACTTGTAGATCCAAAACGGGCGAAAGTTTTTTCCCCACTCTTTACTGCGCAAATAAAACGGAGCCCTTGGAATCCCATTGAAGAAGTCTAAAATGGGTATTCAGGTATATCCTAGAGGTCGGGTCGCCGTGCTCTCAAGTCCTGAGGCGCCAGACGGCGACAGGTCTACGCGGGTAACTATCGACTCGAACCCGTAACCAAGGCATGCGTTGCGCGGGACGAATCGCGAACATTGGGATAGGGCAACCCGATCAGTTTGGAACCGTCTACATCGAAGATAACCCTGTACTCCCCAGAATTTATTTTTTCGCTAACATACTTGTTGATATCTGGCTCTGCCTTCCACGGCTGCCACAGGAGATATGCTGGGTCTAGCTTTTCGACACTATCAAGAAAGTCCTCAAGAGTGACTCCCCTGGCGTTTAATCTACTATAGTATTGCTCCAACCCAGGTAGGAATCCGACGTATTGATAGTCCGTAGCGATCTTGCCCTTGAGCCCATATTTCTCATGGTATTCGTACAAGGCACGGTTTACTACCTGATTACCAATGCCCTTCTGCAGCTCCAGTTGGTGGCGAACGAGCGTCTCGCCAGGATACCTGAAATTCAGAATCGTGGCCGCTATGAGAAGCAGTAGCGCGATAACTTTCCAATCTCTTTTCATTACACTCGCGATAAGTTTAGCTAGATAGCCGCGAAGTGTGTCATACAAGCCGATGCCTGCGGCTACTCCGACGAGGGGAATTACCAGCGCTAAGTTTCGTGTGTCATAGCTGAATAGCAGTGCCCACACCAAGAACCAGGGTACAACGACGGCGATCAACAGCCACTGCCAAGTTCGATGCAATGATCCATAAAATAGGCCGAGCGGAATGACCAGGTAAAACAGAATCCGACCGAGCCTTGCCTCGATCGACGATATTGCAAACATGAATCGTTCTACTATGTTCCTGCCTCCATGGACCAAACTGCCCGTAATGGTGGGTAGTACAATTCCATTATCCAAACCTTTCATCATGAGGATCGAGGCGAACACGTACCACGGGGCAATTAAGGCGGCCAATAGGGCATAAAGGAGGCCAACGGCTTTCGCCTTCTCTTTTAGACTGGAGCTTTTGGATTCGTTAAGTACAAGCACAAAGGATAGTAAAGGGTATACAGCAGCCAGATATAAAGCCGGTTGTTTCGTCAGCGCAGCACCCGCACACAAAACTGCTCCGATGAACAGGCGCTTGTGTCTCTCGCGATCAGACGCTGCATCTTTTGCTAATACCAGCATGTATACGGATGCGAAGGCCATGCAGGCCACCGGGATATCTGCATACCCCGAATCGATAAGGTCACCCATGAACCAGAGTAGCAAAGCCCCCGTTGTGCTGACAGCGAGAATAAGGCCAAGGTTTCTTGAACGTAACCCCAGGTCTGTTACGGCCAGCAGGATAGTAAGGGGAAACAGGGGTGCGGTCATTTTAGCAAACAGCTGCACTGTTGCAGTACCGATCAAAACGTAACTAATCGACCAGTTACTGGGTAATAGTTGCGGATACTCATGGGTCCCTCTGGGAAATTGATTGTTATGCCAATCGACCGCCCATCTATTCCATGAGACGACAGCATCCCAGGCTGAGAAAACATGACTCGCGTTTACCAAACGCAGGATATAGACTAGAAGAGTAACTACCGCTGCGAATATAATGACCTTTCCAAGCCAAGCCTTTGGAGGTTCGCTTCCATCGATCTCCGCGAGGAGATTTCTGATTCGTTGCGAGTCTTCCGCTAGAAGCGATGCCGCCGGCATTCCCAAACGTGTATAGTGCATCCAAGCTAGGATCGCTAGTTCGATCCCAAAAATAAAATAAACAGTTAAGCTATAGTAAATGTGCAGGCTCACGAGAGCCAAAACGAGTAGGTGGTTAATGACTAGGCTCATTGTGAACGATAACACCCATGCCTTAATGGCTCCGTCATCCATCCGGAGAGCCCTTACAGCTAGATAGCCTGGAAGAACGGCAATCTGAAAAATTGATAATATCCCAAGAATTAGCATTTGGATGATCTGAGTTCTTGCAGACGCGACGATTTATCTGTCGGAATGTGTGGCTATGAATCGTCGGGGATCAGAAGTTTGGCGCTCCGCGTGGGTTGCGCGGTCAAAAAGGTGAGGTGATCGTTACAAAACCGATCAATTCCATCTGGGGAATTCAATTTCAGATGGCACGTGCCACCCCCAACACGTTCCACGTCGTTTCGTCTGGATTGCGGTCGAGATCGGGAAAACATCCTAAGCGAACCAGATTAAAACCACAGCATTCGAGGAAAAGATCCAACTCTAAGGGAAAAAAATAACGCATTGGATGGGTTTCCTCCGTCTCGGCGATTAACCGCTCTTCTGCTAGTCGCCATACGCGAAGGCGCACTGTACAAAGGTGCCGGCGAATGTCTAACTCACCCGATGCGACCCGTAGAATCCGTCCCTCCGGGCTGGGAATCACTTTGACTCGGTCCGACGGCCGTTGGTGAAGGACAGCAGGACCATACCAGACGTCAAAAATAAGGAGCCCTCCTGAGCGCAAGTGCCGTCGAGCTGTCCTGAGGGCAGAAAGCACATCCGAGTTTTCTACTTGATACCCGAGGACGGCAAACATGATCAGGACAGCATCGAACTGCCGTTCGAGATCAATGTTTAGAATATCTCCCTCGCAGAAAGTCGTTCTACCGTTGAGCTCCGCGTTAGCCGCTTTGGTCCGTGCATGGGCGAGCATATCTGATGAACGGTCGATGCCGACCACCTTATATCCCTGACGGGCCAGGGGAAGACTGTGATTACCCGTTCCACAACCTAAATCCAGAAGGTCCCGAAAGTCGCCATGGCCATAGGTTTTGAAGATACGATTAATGAGGTCGCACTCAGAGACATAGTCTTTCTCAGAATATAGTAGATCGTAGGCATCGCCGTAGACAGAACCGAAAACCGCGCTCATGAAAGCACCTCATGTACCGCATTGCATACTTCTTCTACCTGGTTCTCCGTTAGTGCTAGACCCGACGGCAGATAGAGACCACGGTCCGCAAGCCAATTAGCCACGGGATACTCGTTGCCCACAAAAAGACCGCGTTGATGAAAAACCGGCTGCTCGTGCATCCCGAGGAAGAAGGGGCGGGTATCTACACCATGCTCTCTCAATTTTTGCGCGAATTCACGCGCGTCCATGGGTATCTCTTTGGAAAGGACCACGCCGTACATCCAAAAAACGCTGCGGGCCCAGGATTCTTCGGCCGGTAGCTGCAGACCTTTGATTCCTTTCAACCGGCGGGTATATTCCTGGCCCATCCAACGTTTTCGCGCAACTATTTCGTCAATGCGTTCCAACTGCGCTAATCCGAGTGCGGCCTGCAAGTTCGTAAGACGAAAGTTGAAACCTAAACTCTCGTGATAGAAACGCCTCTCCGCCTTAAAACAGAGGTTCCTGAGAGAACGGGCCTTCTCGGCGAGTTCCGGATCATCAGTTAGGACCATGCCACCCTCGCCAGTAGTAACGAGTTTGTTCGCATAGAAACTAAAGCAGCTTAGCGTTCCGAAACTGCCACACCGGCGCCAAGTGGGATGACTCGTGTCACGTCGCGAAAGATACTCCGCGCCATGTACCTCGGCCGCATCTTCAATAACGGCCAGGCCGTGCCTATCTGCTAAATCCAGAATAGGGTCCATATCGACTGGATGTCCGTAAATGTGCACCGGCATGATCGCTCGTGTTCGTGGCGTAAGCTTTTTCTCAATCTGGCTTACATCCATGCACCAGGTCCGCGGCTCGCTATCGACGAGAACCGGAACCCCGTCATTGTAGATAACGGCCAGAGCGCAGGAGATGATGGTAAATGTGGGAATGATAACTTCATCGCCCGGCCTTAACCCAAGGCAGGCAATCGCCAATTGGAGCGCGGCCGTACCATTGCTTACCGTGACCCCAAACCGCCGGCCGCAGTACGCTGCCCATCGTTGCTCAAACTCGTCGATAAACCTCCCTGCCGAGGAAACCCAGCCGGTCCTCACGCATTCAGCGACGTATGCCAGATCCTGCTCGTTCAGCAGTGGCTCATTGACAGGGATCATAGCGACTCCTGCTGCACAGCGCACCAAGAAAGAGGAGAGCGCGAAAGATTTTTAACCTGTGGTTGCGCAGCTCTCAGAATCTTTCCTTTTCCTCTAACCCGGTATAAGGCCCCTGCTTGACCTCGAGAAAGACGGTGTCTTCGAGCATTCGGAAGCCATGGCCGCCACCAACCATCAGCATGATGTCGCCTTGGCGAAGCTCGCGTACGGCGACTACCTGCCGATCGTCATTGTAGATATCGATCTCGCAGCGCCCGCGACGCACGATGAGGACCTCCGATGTGCCGACGAGGTGTCTCTCCAGCGGACAATGCATGTGGCGCTGGATCTCGCCTCCAGCCGGATAGACAACAAATCCCACTTGCTGTTTGAATTCAGGCGGTGTCAGAAACATTGTTTTCTCGGGGTTTATTTCCGCGCGGATGATATAGGCTAAGGGCTTTCCGTTCCACGCAATGTGTTCGAGATGTTCGGTTTCACGAGGTCCATCTTCGTGTACGTTCATGATTTTCCACTCCTTGCGAATGAACCCGCGTTTTTGCCTCACCAAGAATTGCTAATAGTCGTTGCCGGTAATCATCTGCGGTGTAGCTTGCGAGCCGCCGTCGACCCAGGTCGGCTAGGCGGCGGGTCAAGCTCTCATCGATCCAAAGCTGGTAGATCCCGTCAGCTATAGCGTCGACCGAACGCGGATCTACTAGAATTGCCGCGTCGTTTACCTGCTCGCGGATACCTCGAATGTCAGAAGTCAGAACCGGGCAGCCGAAGGCCCACGCTTCAAGGATAGGAATATTCGTAGGGCCGAAAAAGGTTGGCATCACCAGGGCCTCGGCCTCCGCATACATGGCTGACATATCTTCGTCCGGTACATACCCGAAATAATGGATGTCTTTTCCAATCCCTAATTGGCAGGAGAGCGACATGGTCTCGTGGAAAGTCTGCTCTCGTATTCCACCGGCATTAGAGCCGCACAGCACAACGGGAATCCTCAAACGGTGCTCTTGTTTTAATAACCCGAGCGCCTGAACAATGCGCAAATGGTTCTTATGCGGCCAGAATTGAGCCGGGTAAAAGAGATAACGCTCAGGCAAATCGTAAACCATTCGGACTCGCCGGCGCTCGCTTTCTGAGATATCATCAGCGAGGTACCAAGCCGGTAGAAACGGCAACACTTTGACCCGATCAGGGGTTACGCCATACTCTCCGTAGACATTGACGATGTCCTCCTTGCCTACCTCGGAGTCAGCCAAGAGCAGCGTAGCGTACCGCGCACCGTTGCGGTAGTAATACTCACGCCTTTCCCATTCACCGTTCGCCGAAACTTCCGGGAACTCCGGCTGAAGCCTGTGCTGGAGGTCATGAATTGCCATTACATACGGAAGCCCCGTCTCAAACGACAGGCGATTGGGTGCGGGATAAAGCATCAGGTCAACCGCCCATTGCTGGAACCAGTCGCACATTACGGGCTGGGATTCGACCACATCCGGATTTGGCAATATTGGCTGCGTTGGATCCTGTTGCAAGTGGCGCTTCAACCACCTCCACGCTTCCCGATGCTTGCCTTCGCCAGCGATCCTGTGCACGAACTCTAAAGCGTTTCGTCGAAAAGAGGGTGGCTGACCCGGCACCCATTTCCAATCCGGTCCGTTCAACGACGTTGAAATGGAGTCGGGTACCTCATTCGCAAAGACGATAAATTCATCCGCGCAGGCTTTGTCCTTGGACTCGTACAACGCATTGAGCAGTGTGAAGGCGTATTGATAAATACCGCCGGCGGAGCGATTCAGGTTTGGTACGATGGCGATGCGCATGACTCATTTAACCAATCTTTTTTTAGGACCAGTTTTCGCAGGTTCTTGTCCAGCATTAACCGGATGACATATTTCAGTTCAGATTGCGTCCTGGCAGCATGGAGTTGGGTCGTTAAAGAACGAACATCGGTCCGGCCCTTCAAAAAAAGGTCGGCGATCCACGGCTTACCATTCCTTAGTGTAATTCCGGCCGCGTGTTTGCAGAGATGAAACCAACCAGGCACGCCCTCGTGAAAACGCGTGTACACCTCTGCTGCGCCTTCGTTTGCCATACGGTGTCGGAAGAACTTCACTGTCATCTTTTGTGGAGGGATATGATGGTAAATAATTGCCTCGGGAACATAACCGACCAACATTCCCTGGTCCCAAAGCTTACGGTTAAGGCCAGTCTCTCCGTCTCCCAACAAGAAAGCGCCAACTTGATCCGGGTTAAATCCTCCAAGCTGGAAGAACACGTCTCGTCGGATAGCCATGTTGCCGCTGAAGAAACCGCCTTTAGGACTTAAACAAAATTCGTCAGATGCGTCCAGGAGGCCCAAGATTATGAAGGTCCTCGCATGACCCATGAACTCCAACAACCACGCTGGGGGCGGTGCCTCCCACACCAGGCGTATCGGACCACCCGCCGCTGCCATCTCTGGGTGCTCGGCAAAGGCTCTGGCATATGCGCCGAGCCACTCTGGAGCAAAAGTCTCATCGTCATCGGCGAAGACCAAAATATCACCTTCAGCCGCATGTGCGCCGGTATGACGGGCATTGTGAGCTCCAAGCTGTGGCTCCGGCATGTAGCGGACAGGAACTGTGGCGGCGTGATTAAACTCCGTTGCCATACGTTCGACGTCTGAGTCAGCGGCATTGTCCACCACGATGATCTCGAAGTTAGCCAGCGTCTGCTCTTGCAAGCTACACAAAGTTTGCAAGAGACTCTGCGGACGGGTGTAGGTTGGGATGATAACGGAGATCTTCATGCTTTGTGCACGTCCATCCCAAACGCAAACCGAAGCCACTCCCCTGTCCTGCGGCAGCCCTCGCGGAACGTGACTTTAGGTTCGTAGCGCAGTACTTCGCGCGCCTTCCTAATTGGAAGCACATAGCGACAACGCTGCAGATGGAACATTTCTGCCTCGACGGCAGGTATGGGGGAACCGTTGCCGCTCGGCGAAACTGAGTGACCGTTCGGTGCTGGAAGGACGTTCCATGGTTGCTTGATCCTCTCTAGCATGCTAGGTGGCAAGATCTCCCGGACCGCGCGCGCAAGCCGATAGCCGGCAATCCGGTCCCTCAGTTGTATCTGCCTGGCTGAACGGAGGTACTCTAGCGCATCCTCGCTCGTGATACTTGGAACACCCTTTATGTCGATGCCCATTGCTGAACCGACGGCACCATAGAGTTCACCCCATGTTACTCGTTCCCCATCAGTGATGATGAAGTCCTGATTCGCCGCCCGATCAGAGATCGCAGATTGCCACATCGCTTGTACGAGGTTGTCCACATAAACCGTGTTGCAAATCCCTGACCCCCCATCGATCAAATAGGCCCTGCCGGTCAACAGATCAGTCGCAATCTGAGCACTCCACCACTGCGAGCGCGGCCCAAAGACGATGCTAGGACGCAATGTGACGACCTCGACCGCTCCATCCTCCCGTAATCGGCGCAACTGATGCTCGGCCATCACCTTGCTCACGTTGTACTCACACGCCTGCTTCGCCACCAACTTGCTGTCATCATGGGTTGCGGGTTCGGGATCATATCCATGTACTACTGCACTACTGAGATAGATTAACCTGCGCACCCCTGCCTTCGCTGCTGCCAGGTACGCCGACTCTGCACTCTTGAGAATAGTTTCACGTCCGCCAAGGACGCAATGAAACAACACGTTGCAGCCAGCGAGTTGAGTCTCAAGGGCAACTCGATCTGTTGCATCCGCCACCCGGCAATCGAGATCGAAGCGGGCGAGCCGGGCCATTCCCTTGAACGAACGCACGATGGGTCGAACCTCGGCTAGATTTCGCAACACCAGCGACTCCACCAGCCGGCTGCCAATGAACCCGCTCGCCCCCAGAATTGCCGCCCTAGGCCTGTCAGCCATGGGCAAGTTCCTTAGCGCGCTGCATCTCAAGCTCATCAAGCCAGGGCATCTCAAGTTGCCCTCGGCTGCGGTAGCACTCCTCGATCAACGCGATAACCTTGCGCGCATCCCTCGGAGAAACCTCTAGAGGCTCCGTTCCATGGATTGCCGCAACGACATTTCGCAATTGGATCGCGAAGCAATCCGTGAACCCGGGCATCGCCGATCCCAACTCGCGCATGCCATTTCGGCTGGCCGGAGCCGTGGATCGAATCTCGGCATTCAGGCCATAGTCTGAATTATGAAGGCCCCATTCCACCCGGTTCACGACATCATAAGTATAGGCTATCCAGCCCTTGTCGCACTCAACGACATACCGGTTGGGAAGAGGCCAGTCCTGACTGAGCTGCACAGTCCCTGTCGCACCGCTGGCCATCTTCACGCGCATCAGGCAATTTGCCTCGACGCCGCCCATCGCATCGTCTTGGTATCGAACCTCCGCCACATCCCCCAGCCACCAGAGGAGAAAATCCAGCGTGTGGGCCCCAGCATCGATAAGCACCCCGCCCCCCGAGTCGCCTCGTTTGAAGAATGAAGCAGATTGCGCGGGCCAGCTAAACGTTTCACCCTCCAGGAATCGGAACGACCTCACCGGGCCGAGCACCTGACTATCCAAAACGTGTTTCATGATCTTGCAGGATGGGAACCCTCGCTTGAAATGCCCTATGGCTAGGACGCGACCGGCTTTTTCGGCGCTTTTGATCATGCGGTCACAAGCGGCGGTATCTGTCGCCATGGGCTTCTCGCACAACACATGGAATCCTCGTTCCAAGCATTGTATCGACAGCTCCGCATGGAGCCGATGTGGCGTTGCAATAATGACGAGGTCCGGAGTCATTTTTGCCGACATGGTGTCCACGTCCCGAAAACGCTGGGCTCGGGGAAACACCCTACCCAGCTTGGCGGCTCGCTCAGAATTGGGATCCACCAAGGCCGCCGTTTCGACTAGACCCTCCGCCGACAGCGTACGCAACGTAGCCGCATGGAGGACTTCCGAGACGGCACCGCAACCGACCAGCGCAATCCGTACTGGCTTTGTTTGAGACAAGTACATGCTTCCGGACTCAGGGGGATGGCGAGACTTTTCGAGCGGCGTAACGATTGATCTAACCGGTACTTACTCCAGGGTCGCGTCTGGCTTCCAAAAGAAGTCTGCGCGTTGCGGCCGCCCGTGTTGGAGCAATTCGGGGATCGTCACAAAGGAAAAATGGTGTCCAAGGTTCGACAGCAGGATATTGACGGCCTTGAGCATCGGCTCTCGGTCGAGATATTGATCCCCCACAGGGTCGCACAGTCCGTCATGGAGGAGAATCACGCTTCCGGGGCTGATCTGGCTCATCAGTCGCCCCGCCATCCAATCCGCGTCGAGGCTACACCAATCATCCACCGCCACATTCCAGTTGACGACCTTATAGCCAAGCCAGAGTGCATCGAGATGAGAAGCGAGATTGTGGTAACCCTGGGGCGGCCTGAACAACCGCTGCCCGTACGGCGCGATGGCACTCGCACACGCTTTGATCTGCGCCCGCCGTTCGCGTCTAGTAAGCGAAGGGAAGACCGAGTGATTCCAAGAGTGATTGCCAATCACATGTCGGGCCTGCGCGACCCGTCGAACAAGGTTTGGATGCCGACGTGCGTTTTCGCCAATCATGAAGAAGGTCGCGCGCGCCTGGTGTCTATCCAGAATCTCTAGAAGACGCGGCGTAAATTCCGGATGCGGGCCATCGTCAAACGTGAGAGCCGCCACCGCATCCCGCGTTGCGACATGGGTAATCGGTCCTCGGATTTTCCTTGCTAGCGCGGCGATCGTTCCGTCAAGGATCTTAAGGCTTGAGAAGACTAAAGCGTTCTGAATCATAGCCGGAGATGGACCTTCCGAAGAGCCCTAAAAAGAAAGTTGAACAGATCAGACGAGCACGTGTTCGGGAGGATAAGCGCGAAAGCGGCAAGCATGTAATGCTTGCCATTGATGTTGGTATTCCGCGTTGAAAAATCATCCTCACATGAGTAACTGACGAAGCTCTGCGCAGCCAGATTGTAGATCTCTCTGGGTACGTTTACCATACTCGATAAACACTCGGATAGCTCTCGACCGATGCATGGTGTAATCTTCTTTTAGAATATGCTTGATATTATATATAGCCTGTGCTCAGGGTCTTCGATTGCCACACGGCGGACCATGCCACGCACTTCATAGTCCTTGTCGAGTGGTAACTCCGCTAAATACGAGCCGTCCTGGCCAGTTATTCCACTGTTCAAAGCTTTCCATTTCATACCGATTGAACTTTTAATGCCATCTTGTGACGCGGAAAAAGAACGCGTGAAAGAGGCGCAAAGACACCGAACATCCGACTCGGCAAGCGCGAGATAAAGTGAAATCGGATGCGCCAATCTCGGGTAGTCCGATTACCGGACGTTGAAGGGCCAATCGCCACACCGTGAAAAGAGCGTTGAGTATTTCTTGCCGGGAGATCTTCGAGACTCCGGCCACTCGATCCTCAAACAGGATAGGCACTTCAGCCACATGCCAACCGGCCTTCTCTACAAGAAAGAGCATTTCTATGAGAAAGGAGTACCCTGATGAGAGAATGCTATCGAGCGCAAGCGACTCGATAATCTCTCGCCGATACAACCGAAATCCTGCTGTGGCATCCCGTGCCCGCAGCCCCAGGGCATTCCTGGCTACGGCATTGGCGCACCGGCTTAGAATCTTACGGCGCATAGGGAAATTATGCGTGCCGCCACCGGGCGTGTATCGCGAGCCGATAACAAGATCGGCTGTTGCGAGGCATTGAACCATCGCCGGGATGAAGCGTGGGTGATGCGAAAAATCCGCGTCCATCGTTAGAATGCTTGTCGCGCCCAGCTGAAGTGCTCGCTGGAAACCCGCGATATATGCAGTGCCCAACCCAAGTTTGGCGGAGCGATGAATAACCACCACTCGGCCTGGATGCACCGACGCCAGGTCGTCGGCAAGCGTGCCGGTTCCATCCGGCGAATTGTCGTCTACTACAATTACGCTCAACGGGACAGGCAGACTAAACAGCTCACCAACTAGTAGCGCCAAGTTATCAACTTCGTTGTAGGTGGGCAAAACTATGAACGTACCCATAGCGAATCAAAAACCTGCAGGTTACATGAGAAGAAGGAAATTTGAGATCAGTCTGTTGTTTTCTCGAGTTGGAGAAAAGTCATGTTGACAAGAGGCAAGTACCAGACTGCTTCGGAAGTGCACCGAACAGTACCTGGATTTTTTAATCTATTGAGAACGCAGGTGGGTCGGAACAAGTATTTCAGAATGTGAGTGTCGAGCTTTTAGCCCCTTTTTTCTTACGATGCACTATTACGAGGCACATAGAAAAAATACCGACTGGGACGTTTGAGATTCACTAGCTCATAATTCGCCGTGATCGCCTGGAGGGTATTGTCCGTCCACCGTTCTCTTATTGTAGTCTTCGGTTTCACAGAATCGAGGTATAAAGTCCTAAGCTTCGGCAGTGTCTTTTGAGTGCCGAGATTAAGAACAATAACGCTGAAATACTTGTCACGGATGCGGCTCGTTAAAAGCTGCTCAGGTATCCTGCCGTTAACCATGTTCTGCGCTGTATTGAAAGGGTCTAACAAATACTTCTTGCCTGAGTCGAATCCTAAAAGAGCGTCCTCAAACAGTGCGGGGCCGGGAATCGCGCGTAAAAGCTGAACATCTTGTTGGTACGTCTTCTCCAGCCGGTCAAGTTGATCGTGCCGGAATACCTGTTCCACGTCGGTGCTGCGACTACTGGAAAAGGGCAACAGGCTAGACGTCAAAATCGCATAAAACAACAGCAGCCGGATGGGCTTGAGATTAGCAGCAATCTGCCTGCCTGCAAGCAATAAGGTTAAGCCACTTAGTAGAAGAATCGCCTGTAGCAGCCGCATGTTTGACGTTATCAGGTCTTGTAAGAACGCATGTGACACCAACAAGCGAGGCACGATAAACTCGTTTGTTAATACGCCAAATAGAATCAGGGATACCGCTACCGGTGTTAACCAGTGGCGTGGAATGATCCGGTCGTTGCTGCCGAAGGGTCCAAAAACCTCTCGCATGTCAGATGTGTGAACAGCAAACAATCCAAACATCATGGCGGTGGCTATAAAAAAATCAAACCAAGCATTGAAGTCAACACCGATACCACGACATGCGTAAGCGCCCAGGACAAACGAGACGGGGAAGTATACGAGGACCGAAAGCCATCTTTTAGAGCTCAAAAACAGGAGCACAACATAAGGTACAAAAAATACACAGCCAAACCGGTCCAAAAATATCGTCGTCATGAAACCAATAAACTGGTCGAGTGACACCGGACGATTCAGGTCCAGGAAATTAGAAAAAAGATGTTCGCCTCCATATGACCAACTTCCAAAAAGCATAGCGGCGCAGATAACGATTCCTGCTAGTGCAAAAGTCCAAAAGGCCCTTCTATTGGTGATGAAAAGTGCCACTGCGAGCGAAATCGGTACGGCGATTAACAGATGTTTGATGAACAATGCAATGCAGCAGAGGAAGGCTAAAACACAGAGCTTTTGAGCGGAAAGGTTATCAATCCATCTCGAGTACAGGCAAAGCGCCCCTACAGAAAAAACATGTGCCAATAATTGTGGATCATCCATTCCAACATAATGCCCTGCCGCGTGTACTACTAATGCAAGCCATAGGAGTGCTGCTACTAAGGCCGCGTGTTTTTCAGATGTAAAGTTATCGACAGTCTTAAAGATCAAGTAGCTCACGACTAGCAACGAAACAAGCGCAACTACTCTGCCGGTGATGAGAATCGACCCGGTAAAATAACTAAATCCACCGATGATGAGGAAAGATAGAGGAGGATAATTGACCGGCGTCAATGGAAAGTCGGTAACCGGGAGATACAAGGGCTCGCCGCTAAGGAAACGTGATGTGTGAACGACATTGAATCCCTCGTTGTAATCAATAGCAGGCGCATAGCCAATTCTCACTGTGGCATAAAAAACAAACGGGATTACAAGAAAGAGAAAAGCAGCGATCAGCCCAGAAAAGACGATTTTATTTAGGGATACGTCAAGACGTTGTGCACAAAATAGTTCGGCAGAAAAGGACTTCATAGACGTGACGGTTGGTCTGATAAAACGTAGGGGGGTGTGGAATGCCTCGGCGCCGACCGCGGCCGAGATCACCGGCGACGGAGTAACCGGTATTCCGCGGTCGATGTACAGATCAGCCCTAGGCAATGGCGCAAGATAGATTCCTTCCTGGCCGGAGCATTGCTGATAGCAGATAAAACCCCACCGCTGGTAGCGACAAAAAATAACTCATTGGCACTAGCGCGTTGACAAGCAATGCCGCGGTCAGCAGCGCATAGAACGGCCACAACCGCCGCAAGCTGCATGTCAGCACGAAGAGGTTGCTGAACAGAATCATCACGAGAATGGCAGCGAAGACGACGGAGTTGACTACCCAGGTCGAGCCGAACAGAAGGGCCATGTGCACGACACCCTTGGTCTCCAGCAGCATGAAGCCAGCGCCGAGGAAAAACATCTGACCGTTGAGCCGGAACGTACGTACCGGCGCGAACGCCAGCAGCAGCCCCGCTGACAATATTGCGATGATGACGATTCCGCGGACATTGAGCGCGGGGACTGCCGCCTGGCGCAGGTACAGGAACGGCCAGTCGTCGGTAGGCAGGCGGTCAATACCCGCAGTCTGTACGTCGGCCATTCCTACGCCGCGTTTCCTCCAGGGGCCGCCCCCTGAGATGACCTCGCCCCCCAGCATGCCGCGAATCGCCTCCACGACCGCCGCGCCCTTCTCGCCAACCAGCAGGAAGGTGATGTGGCCGCGCTGGCTGTCGGCGGAAGTGATCTGCTTCTGATACGGCATGGAAATGACGATGGGCTTGTTGCCGAAGACCTTCTCGGCCATCTTGTCAAGGCGGCCGACGACCCAGCCTTGGCGGTAGTAGTTATACATCGCGAACACGCCCCCCGGCTTCAGCACTCGCCGCACGTCCTCAAACGCGTCTTCTGTGAATAGAAAGCTCTCCAGCCGCAGGCTGGAGTAGCCCGAGTGCAGCACCAACGAGTCGACCAAGGCGTAGACAACCAGGTCATACTTCCTGTCAGTACGGCGTACAAAGCTGCGGCCGTCGTCCAGGTGTACCGTAACACGGGGGTCGTCGTAGGGCTTTTCGGGGTGATCGCGGCCGCCGATAGCCTGGATGACGGGGTCAATCTCGACGGCGTCAACGCGCCTGGCTCCAGACTGTAGCGCCGCTGATACGTCGTTGCCAGAGCCGGCCCCAATGATCAGCACGTCCTCGAACTGCCTTGCACCCGCTGCATTGTTAAGTTGGTGCGGCAGCAGGTACGCGGGCCCCGTGCGGCGTACGAGTACCATCTGCTGGTGGCCGATATTGTTGGTGTTGATGTCGCCCTTCTCCGAGTCATAGCGGATCCGGTAGTAAGGGACCAAAACGTGAATACACCCGTCCCCTCGCGGGTACCATAGGCACCCATCGTGACTACGGACAGCGCCGATGAGAGACAGCCTCTTATTGATGCATCGTTGCACGTACTGTAGCCGCTCATCGTGATGACGCACATTCCGATCAACGCGCACAACACCTGCCACAGCGTCGGTCGTCGGATCAGGTAGAACACGACGGCGAGGCAAACGCCGAACCACAAGAGTGGGGTGGTCTGGAAGTAGGAGGCAACAGCGAAGACGATGATGCCGGCCAGGCTGCCAGCGATGTCCGTCGTATAAGCCGCCACCCGGTTGGGGATCGCCTCGAACCGCCGGCCCATCGCCTGTCCGAGCCCGACGAACATCAGACCGATCAGCACGAAGAACAGGCCCGCGATCACCTCGATGGGGATGACGAACTGCGAGGGATCAGCCGGACGGTACTCGGTGCCGAAATAGATTTGCTGCGGCGAGCGCTGGCCGCCAACGTCGATCATTAGCCCGAAGCGGTTGTAGGTCCACAGGATGCCCATCGCCAGGATCACAGCTATCGCCCACAGCGGAACGACGGTGCGGATCAGCTCTGTCTGTCGCGCCGTCGCCAATAGCCCCACCGACATGCCTAGGAAGCACGCCAACAGCACGATGTTGGTGAAAAACGTCAAAAAAATAACCGAGCTGGCAAACCACCGAATGCAGGCCAGCTCGAAAAAAAGGATGGCGAAGCTGATCAGAAACAGCTCGGTGTACTGCCGCGGACGAGTTGCGCCCGCATGCGACGCATTCTCCAGTGGCAAAGAAAAAGACTGCTGAGGCTCAGGTTTGGCCGCCATGGCTTCTCAACTGTTTTCTGCGTTTAAAGTTTTATGCAAAGCTTTCCGTCGAACGTTAACTAGTTCTCACGGAAAAAGCGCGGGAATGCTTCGACGGAGCTCAGCATGAACGGGAAAACTTCTTTTGTTTTGGCTTTCCTTCCGTTCGTCCTGAGCATTGTCGAAGGGCGAACGGAGTTTTTCAGGAGAACTAACTAAACGTTCGAGTTAATTGGCGCTGCACCGCTGATCGTGCGGAGCGTTGGAGTAGAAGATTCGGTATCGGTGCGCGAAACGCTTGCCGCTTCTTTACGGACGGGACCGAGCGAAAACAGGTTTTGGCAAACTCTTTAAAAATTCGTCCGAGCATTGGCTTTGCAGCTTGCTCAGACGTACACGATCAGATGTAATTGGAGACAATATCCGCAAGCTCCTGCGTTCGCTGATAATAGGTATGGTCGGCCAACGTGCGCTTCTGACCCGCCTGCGCAATCGCGTTCCGCTCCCCCTCGTGTCTGAGGTAATATTGGATAAGCTCAACGCACTCCTCAGGGCTTCGGTAAGCAACCACTTCCTTGCCCGGTGTGAATATCTCGTGTAGGTCCTCCTTCCAATCAGTCACCAAAAGTGTCCCCACACCTGTAGCCTCATAGAGACGAGAATTGTTCGCGTATGGGCCAGCCATTCCAATATGATGATTCAAAGTCATCTTCGACGTGTGAAAAATCTGGTACATCTCAACACCCCATGCGGTCCCTACGTGTCGAGACCGAATCGGAGAGTTGTCGGGCAATCGGTCGATTCCGTTCGCCCAAACTTTTGTCTCAACCTGCGAGCAAAGGTACTCCAACCACGCGATTCTGGTTTGATGCGCGGGATGCAAGCTCCCCACAAAAGACACATCGATATCTGACTGCCCGCGGCTTAATTTGGACAACACGGCTGGCTCAAAGCCCAATCGGTTCAGTTCGCTGGGCACATCGATGCTCCGAAAATATGTGACCAGATTAGGCAACGATGAGATAACCAAATCGTAAATACTCCAGTTTCCGCTTTGCGGTAGGGGAGCTGCAATTTGGCCCACCAACAGTCGCACATGAGGCTTAATCTCCTCAAGAAAATCGTTTCTGAGAGTGTCCATCGCCTGATTGAGCAGGACATCCGGTTTATAGTATCTAATCTGCGCAGCTAAGATGTCATACACCCAACGTTGCTCCTTGTTTTTAGAAATCCAGGGCACGATACCTCTTCTCAGGTGAAACTCCCATCGGCAGTCCCCATTCACATGAAACCCGTGCTCCCGTGCCCAGGCCTTCTGCATATATTCGTTGTTGAGGTAGATGTCTTTCGCCTCGTGACCTAGTTTCTCCAGATTGACAGAGTAGTGGTATGGCCCACCAAACAGGCTCTCAATACGCATGCGCATTTGTTCCGCATACGATTTGTCTTCCAGCCCCTGGTGCCGAGTGTAGTGCGAGTGCAGGAACTGAGGATAATCCGCGTTCAGGATCAAGAATTTCATAAGCGATCGTGTATGGGCGATATCTCAGCATTGGGGAGACAAACAGCCCACTTGTGTTTGACCAGGAAACCCTCTTCGTGTGTCCTTAATTGGCCGGTGCCGAAGTAGTCGCCTGCGCCAACTTGCAGACAGCCTGCCTCTTGTATCCAATCGGCGATCACACCTCCGATTGTCGAGAATAGTGTGAAGACGTATCGCCCCGGGGCCAAGGGCAATTCCGGTATGTGACAAACGACCTGTCCGTTTGGAGGGAGAACATCGAACGGGTGACCGCTGCCTTCGCTTGAGCAGTTAAACATGAATTGGCCCAAACTTGTATAAAACGTGATGTGAACATCAAGGCGCGAGATTGGTCTGTCGAAAGGTGACTGGTACGACAAAAGAATGTTGATGTCCTGCCCTGATAGGGCAACGTCAATGGGGCGGCCCTTCAAATCAAGAGTTGAGACCTCCGAAAACTGTATCTCCCCAGTTCCTTGACGATCTTTACGCTCCCCCAAGGCGGCTGGAGTGCCCAATGAAACGTCAGAAAGATACTGTTCCACAACCGTTCGTGGCGATCCCTCGGCTACAACTTGACCGGTACTCAACAGGTACCCTTTGGAGCATAAGCCTTGAATTGCAGCCATATTATGACTTACAAACAGCACTGTCCTTCCTTCGTTTGCGACATCTCCCATTTTCGCCAGGCATTTCTTCTGGAAGGCAGCATCGCCAACAGACAGCACTTCGTCTATGATTAGGATTTCCGGCTCCAGATGGGCAGCGACAGCGAACGCCAGCCGCACGTACATTCCGCTGGAATAATGCTTAACGGGGGTATCGATGAACTTTTCTATCCCGGAGAAGTCTACGATCTCATCGAACTTACGCTCGATCTCTACCCTCTTCATGCCCAAAATAGATCCATTTAAATATATGTTCTCCCGTCCAGTCAGTTCCGCGTGAAATCCGGTACCCACCTCTAAAAGAGATGCTACTCGCCCATGGATCTTTGCTTCGCCTTGCGTCGGCTCAGTGATGCGGGAGAGAATCTTCAGTAGGGTGCTTTTGCCGGCGCCATTGCGGCCAATGATGCCGACAACCTCGCTTCGTTTGATCTCAAGAGACACATCTCTTAGCGCCCAAAAGATATCGTCACGCTCAGAAGCAGCGCCATTTCGCGAAAACATCGACCTCAGGCCGCCCATAAGCTGGTCACGCAGGGTGTCATGACGCTTCCTCACTCCAATCTTGTACTGCTTGGAGAGATTCTCTACTTGAATTGCGATGTCATTCATTGGGCTGCGGATTTCGAGTTTAAATTGAGATCAACATCGACTAAGGTGCACTGGGCTTCGCCACCCGCCTTATACATTGACTGCAGTACCGGATTGTCGTTACGGGGTTCCTTAGACTGCGGGGTATTAACTTGTTTGATGGATAAACCGCTTCACCAAATTCCCCCGTTGTGGATCGAAGGGATTGGCGCGGAAATCCCAAATCCATTGCTGTAGCTCGTAATGAGTGATCTTTCCGCGGCGACGAGCGTTGTAGGCAGAAGCCTCGGCACTCAGGAACTTTTTGCAAGAATCTATCTCACTAGGTTCACCGAAGCACTGGTCGAGGAACGGTGAGTAGCGGCCGTCGAGTGCCAGCGCTCCGATGCCGTCTTCGAGACGCGCCGGGGACGTTGTGCCAGATTCATAACGGGCCAGCACCTTATAATATTCAACCTTCCCCGTAGTGTTTAACCCCGAGTAAAGATGCCATGAGGTAAACGGATAAAACTCGATGCGATAGAACCAACACAGCAGTGCTACCACCGTTATTCCGGACACCAATAAAGCATAACCGGGGTCTCGCTTAGCGCGATTGCTTGCAGTTACAACAATTGGCTCACTTCGTTCCGAAGGCTGTGCTGGGCAATGGGAATCGCACCACAAAAGCTTCAGACGATTACGGGCGATCAAGCGATAGACGAGCGCGCCTAACGAGGAGATTCCCGGTAAAAATAACCACGGTACCAGAGGCCAGAACACTGGCAGCACTAATGCTATTCGCCGGTAGCCGTAAAACCCCCGGCAAGCCTTTCCTTGCGATATGACATACATCTCCTCTTCCACATCCTCTACCGCTAGTTTGAGCATGTGACTGCGATTGTACTCATTTAGGTCTAAGCGCCGGAAGTCGAGAAACTCGAGCCGGCTGAAGAGGTCAAGGTGATTTAGCAAACGAACCGTGCGACGGCAGAACGGGCACAGCCCATCATACAGGACTTGCAAAGGGCCGCGACTCGCGAGAAGCCGGCGGGCGATCGCTTTGCGAACTCGAGTGAAATCAAAAAACACGGGCTGCAATAGAATAAGGTCGAGGAACAGGATTCTTTGCAAGAGAAAGATACCGACGTGCATCATGATTGCGGCGACAGGTAATATTCGCCGAGCGACGCGCGAGAATAGCACCAATACAAAAGATAGTTCGGTGACAAGGGCGACGATACCCAAAACGGCGAACAGGATGTCAGGAGCCGATTCGAGGTGCAAGGATAAGGCCCAGTCGAACTCCCTAGGTTTTAGAGTATCTCCATACAGCATACTCCTCATGTTGGTGGGGTCCCACCAGAAAAGCCCCCCATCCTCGAGCTTGCTCAGACCATTGGCGAGGTACGGGAATGCAATCATTACCCAACAAGCATACCGTGACCAGCCGTATACCGCAGAGGTACGGTCGGCCGACGGCACCGCTTTACCCTGGTAAATCTTCAACAAGTGATCAACTGACCACCCATCGCCGCAAGGAGTGAAACATAGCACTAACATCACGTACAACAGCACTAGGTTTTGGTGCCAAAAGAAACTGTGATCTATGAGAATCCCGAGAAGTAAAAAGTGACAAAATGCAGCCAAAGGGATCACGATGCGCGTTCGCCACCCGACCAGCCCCAGAACCAACAGCAGCTCGGTCAAGAGTTGGAAGGCCCCGAGGCTCTTCTCGCTCGTAACGAATCTGTCGAAACCGATGGGCAACCGATAAAAATATTCGAGCATTCCCTGCGGGTTGCGAGCCTCCACTGGGAGCAAGGCGATGCTGGGCAAATCCTCCAAAACTGTCATCAGGAGAAGTACTGCACAGGTCCACATTCTGATCGCGCCGAGTGATCCGGGCGTCGCTTCCCCCACGAACCTCCTAAAAAATGCCCGACTACTTACTAACAGGGCCACGGGCCAGAATATGAGAAGGCCAATGAGGCAGCGGCTCGCAATCGTGTCCCACTTTTCTAGATAATAGCCGAGAGGATTCACGTGCTGACCCTGAATCAGGCCGTTGAAGACCGGCAGACTGTCTCCGCGGTAAGCGCTTTCAATGAGCGGCGGCACGATTAGCTTACCAAAGGTAATCCACAGCACCACAGAAACGCACATAAGAAGCAGCAGTAAGCGGACTCGGCCGACACTCATAAGCATAGGCTCACTCATCAAAATTCGTGTAAAAAATTTTGCTCAACGCGCGAAAAGTCGAAGGACCGGAAAATGACGTCGACTTTGGCCATTCAATCCGGCTAGCAGGTTAAAGCTGTAGAGCAGGAGGAGAAAAAAAGGCAAGCCGAGTAGACGTCAGGTGGACGGCATCCCAAAACACACTTGCGCTGAGTGAACAACCATGAAGGACGCGGTCAGCAATAAAGCTAAGCAGACTGACAGCACTCAAGTCCTGTTATGATCCGCGCCCGGCGTATCACCTGCATTCCAGCAGTTCGATGATTCCCCACCCGAATATCTTGTAAAAAGACACATGCCTGCCGCTGAACAGCACCGCTGGTTTTCGATCACTCAGCGGCATGCAGCGCAAACCGGCATTTTGGATACAGTCTAGCGTCTTTGCGAGATCGGGCGTTTCATAGCAGGTGTGATAAATGACCTCGTCGTATTTCGAGATGATGGGATCGATGGGGGACTTCCCTTGATTCCCCGGCAGTATGACTTCGAGACTCGGACGCTCTGGGGCGGTGCAAAGGCGAACATAGACATTCTGTAGCGGATCGTAGATGCGATCGCCGATGCTGTAGCCGAGAGATTCCAGCATCACCAGAGTCTCCTGATCCTGCCTGACCGCAAGGGCAATATGGTTGAATCTGAGATCGCTGAGGATGTCTTTCATCACATTTCTTACCAGCAAAAAGCGAGCGAAGCTGTTGTATCGGAAACTGGGGTAAACGTGTTACTGGACTGCAGACGCAGCACGGCATCGATATGCTCTGGCGTTTTGGGCGCTTTTGATAAATGCACAATCCAGTCATTGGTTTTGGAGTCGTGGCTGAAGTTGAACCGTTGATACAGGTCCTTCACCATCGCATTCTTGCCAGTTGGGATATACTTTCCACGCATTTCATCGCAATCGAGCGTCTTGGCAGCTTCGGCGAGCTTGGCGATGAACGTATCTTCGGCCCCGCGGCCCAACACCCGACAGCTCATTAGCAGCGTGTCAATGACGCAGGTCTTGTCCTCTTTTTTCAGAATGGAAACCCCGACAAGACCGTAATCGCCGTATTTGTCCTTGATATCCATACCTAACACCAGCGCCTCTTTCGCAATAGAGAGAGCCTCTACTTCGTCCTGAGTGCGGCGGACGGTCGTGAGGTTGAACTGGTTCGTCTTGTTGATGAGCTGGGTTACGCGAGCTAGATGCTGCTTTTGCGCGGCAAACACGTCAATCTTCAAGTTCAGTGACTTCCGGAAGTCTTCCTCGGACATCGTTTCCTGCGTCTCCTGGCGGATGTTATCGGCGGCCATCATTTCCGTGCGTCGGCGATCTTCGTCCGTCACTTCGGCAAAGTCGAAAAACTCTGTTTCGGCTAGTAAGCCGGGCAGGTACGCCAGTTCTTCAGGCACGGTTACGCAGGAAACATCCGGCAAGCGTTCGGTCACTTCGCCGATTTCTTTCGGATTGTCGTCTACGAATACCAACGAGTCGAGGCCAATGTTCAGTCTTTTGGCCGCGCGTTTTATGCTTTCGACTTTTGAGTCCCAGTGAATTTCGAAAACGGCAATGTCTTCTCGTGACAAGACCATCGCGTCGTGCTTATCGAAAACCTCGTAAGCGTCGTCAGGGTTATTTTTCGACGCGACAGCGAGGAGCACACCCTTGCTTTTGAGGTAAAGCAGGTGGCGCTGGAAGTCCCGATAGGCTTTGCCGGGAAAGTCGTCGCCAAGCTGAATGCCCTCAAGCCCGTCCTCTCCGATGATTCCGCCCCATAGGGTGTTATCGAGGTCGAGCACGACACATTTCTTGGGGCTGATCGTTTCCGCTGCAATCATGCGTCCCAGCATCCCGCCTATATCCTGCCAGAAAGGCTCGGTATACGGCTGGCGGTAAAGCTGCCATTTTCGCACGTCATGAGCCTGTTTTATTCCGGCGTTCAGCACAAGTCCGTGAAGGTCGAACAGCCGCACGCGTTCGAGTTGCGCAATTTCGTGGGTCCAGAACTGCGAGACGGCATTGAAGGCCATCATGCCGGAAGACGCCTGCCCCAGTTCCAGCACTTCGAAGCCCGGCATCGTTGGATACGGGGGTGTGGATACTATTAGGGTGCCTTTGAAACGTTTACGCAGATGAGCCACCGCATCGGCCAGGCCTTTTACCTCTCGCCGCAAATCACCCACAGCGGCGGGGCTGTCGAGACACTGGGCTAGCATGTCGGGGAATAGGTCCTCCACGCGCCAGAGCAGAGCGATCGCGTTAAAATCGCCACTTCCCAGCACCGCCTGATGATCATAACAAATCTGCCGCAACTGGTTGAACGGGGCCACGGTGATGTGCGGCTTGAATTTTTTGCTCAAAAGGTGCGCGCCCAGGTAGGGCTCCAACGGTTCGATTGTCATGCTGCCCGCGATCGCGGTGCGCATATCGAACTTCAGATCCGGCTGCTGTTTTATTGCCGCGAGATATTGCCGCCAAATGGATTTCGGATCGTAGGTCGTCATATCATCACCTTCTTGGTTTGCAGAGTTTTGCGCGCAAGGCCGATGGTGGACATTTTCATGATTTCCTTCGTAGATAGCTGGACCCTAAACTTCTCCTCAATAGCGACCACAAGGTTCATCGCGGCCAGGCTGTCCCACTGCGTCAAATTGTCGGGAGAAGAATCTTCGCTCAGCTCGGCAGCATCGACCCGCAAGACTTCCGAAAACAGTTGAATTAATGAATCGCTCATGTTCCCTCCTCCATTTCCGTGCTCATGTGACTTGGCAACACGGCACGGTTTCTATCATTTCAACATCCCTTTAGTTAGCAATCCGTCTCCTCCTACTCCGTCTCCTCCTACTCTGAAAGTCGTCCAACGAGAAAATGTTTCGCCGGCTGAGAGAATCGTTCTAAGTCCGCTCACCATCGCCCGATACGTCAAAACACGGTGTAAATGAACGGCGTTACACTGACGACGGCTCTCTGCGTGTAAATCGCTACCGCGACAAAAACCGCTAAAATTGAACCGGCTGGCGCAAACCACCACCAGAACCTCGAGGAAAGAAATTCAAACAAGGCACCGATGATTAGGCTGAAATTAGTTAAATTTACCCGCGAGAAATCACCCATGGGTTGTGTACGTTCGTTTATTGCCTTAGCGTACCGCGCGCCCCAGGAAAGTAACAACGAATGGCCAGCCGTGAAAACAAAATAGCCGATCGCAATAGCGCACGTGAGAATATAGAAGGAGCGCGGCATGGCGAAATACCGGTAAGCGCCAGGAGAAATCACAGATCTAAACATCGCCAAAGCTTCGGACAAATCGTTTGCGCGAAACAGAACGTACCCTAATGAAACCAGCAGAAACGTGGTTCCCCACGCTCCAAACAATCCCACATAAGATGGCAAATGGATTGGAAAACGGGGCTTCATTCGCTGGCACAAACGGTGCCCAACCAACAACAAACCGTGGTAGAGACCAAAGATAATAAAAGTCCATTTCGCTCCGTGCCACAAGCCGAATAGAACCATAGAAATCACAAGAGCAACGTACGGCCACCAATGATTGCGGCGGCTCGCGGCCAGCGGTCTGAATACGTAATCCCGAATCCAGAAGGAAAGCGACATATGCCAGCGCGTCCAGAAAACAGAAGGCGTTGTCGATAAAAAAGGACGATCGAAGTTTTCCGGCAGTCGTATGCCAAAAATGCGCGCGGTTCCGATGACCATATTCGAGTAGCCCGCGAAATCAAAAAATAGCAGGAATCCAAATCCAATCCCCAATAGCCAAACATCTATGCCACCCCAACCACCTTTTACTTGATCAAATCCAGCGGCTATGCCTTCACCGGGTGCCCAACCGGACGCGAGGATTTGGGCCAGCACAAACTTCATCATGAGGCCCTGGATTAAACGAAGACTGCCCACCGATACGTTTTCCGCGATTATGGGAGAAAGCTCGCGGAATTGTGGCAACATCTTGGGCAGACGGCAAACGGGACCCGACACAACCGTTGGCCAGAATGCCATATAAAGACAAAACTCCAGCAAAGAAGGATCCAACTCCTCCTCGAGATAGATGTCGAATAGATAAGAAAGTCCTTGAAATGTCCAAAACGACATTCCTACCGGCATGATGATCTGCCGTGCGAGGTCATACTCCCATGAACCCGCAGGACCCAACTCCAGGAGAGGTGGCAAGTACTTAAAAAAGGCGAGAGGTAGCAGGTTGAGTGCAATGCCGATCCACAGGAATCCAGGCGTCAATCGCCGCCGCAGTACAGATCCCCAGGCGTAATTCATCAACGAACTGATGATTAAAACTGAGAGAAAGGCGATGCCCCAATTGGCATAAAACAGGTAACTGGCCACTAAAAGAAGTATCTGCCGTCCTTTGACTGAGCGTAAATGCCAAGCCACCAGCCATAGGAGCAGAACCACGAGTATAGAAGCTAAAGTCTGAATCATAGACGCCCTGACGACACGCTCATCGCGGAAGGCAACAGAAAAAGTTCTTGATGACGTTTCTAAGAGGATCGCCGCGTGATTACATCTAACATCTTCTGGGCGATCAATTGGTTTCCTACCGGCGTCACGTGAAATTCGTCGATCCAAAGTAGTGAATCGTATTCATCGAAGATATGAGCCATGGTGTAGAAGTTTTGATACTTGGACGATTCCAGTTCTGCCGTTTTGTAAACAGCGGTGCAGAGTTTGTTAAAGGCGGTTTCCATTTCCAGGCTATGTTTCATTTCCTGCTCTTCTGTTGTCAATCGTTTGTCGCCCATTGAGACTATAGGCTGCAAAAAAAAGGAATACTTGAACCCATACTTTTGCGCAAGAGCACTCACGATGTTGTAACTGCCAAAATAATTCTGCACGAGCAAATCGCTCAAGGTTCCTGCATCGATCCCCATGCTCTCATAAGTGATCGGTTCCGTTGTTTCTTCCTGTCGTGGCTTGGCGATTATGAGTTTGCTCAGCAAGTTTTCGATCAACGAATATGAATACGAACTCCTTAGCTTATCGACAAATGTAGATGGATTCTGCCGCCTCTCGAATTTGGCGGCAATTGCATCAAAGTTCTGATGGACGTCGGCTCGACCTGATTGATAGGCGGCATAGATATCACCGGGGCCGTCATAAAACACAACCAAATCTGGCACATTGCCGGATCGCAGTTGCATTAGGAGAATAATAAGGCCTTGCGTCGAAACGTAAGCTGTCTCGCCGAAATTCACCACGCACACTGGCCCATGTCTCAGCTTTTGGAGACCGGTCTGTAAATAGGCCGGTATCGTACCCCAGTTTGGAGAACCGGTTCCCCACATTGTGGACCCACCAAAGGCAAACACTTTAAAAGAGTTGGCGCTGCAATCCGCACCCGGTGTCAGTCTGATACCGCGCTCGTCGATCTGAATCGTTTCGCCGTCGAAGGGTGCTCTCCGCCAACCGACATAAGAGTAGTAGCGTTGCCGGCGGGCCAGTCGGAATTC
>WNFV01002317.1_pt1 | contig 26227 bp, 22 predicted proteins | sample 5400101 | NCBI WGS metagenome assembly WNFV01 (sample SAMN13153361, study PRJNA577476) | soil metagenome | isolation source: 115 cm soil or saprolite under grassland replicate 1 | place: USA:California | collected 2016-06-15
GCGTCGCGCTCCGCCTTCAGCTGCTCCCACTTGGCGTTCTTCAGCGCGAGGTCGAGCGCTTTCCCGTAGTCGCCCGAGTCGTAGACCGCGCCCATCTGCGTCGCGAACGGGAACTGATTCGGCTGGATGAAGTTCTTGCGGCGGAGCTCGGCCGGATCCATGTTCAGTTCGCGCGCGAGCATGTCCATCGCGCGCTCGACGAAGTACGTCGCTTCGGGACGGCCGGCGCCCCGATACGCATCGGTCGGCGTCTTGTTCGTGAAGACTTCGGTGAGCGTCGTGCGAATCGCCGGGATGTTGTAGGTGGCGTTCGCCATCATCATCGTGAGCGTCGGGATGGCGGCCGTGAGGAGCATGTTGTAGGCGCCGATATCCGCGATGAGCCGAAGCTTGAGACCCAGCACGGTGCCGTCGCGCTTCGCCGCAAGCTCCACGTACCCGAGGATGTCGCGGCCGTGCGTCGTCGCGACGAACGCCTCTGAACGGTCTTCCGACCACTTCACTGGAATGCCGAGGCGTTTTGACACCGCCGCCGCGACGTACTCTTCTCCGTAGATGTTGATCTTCGCGCCGAAACCGCCGCCCACTTCGGGCGCGATGGCGCGGACCTGATCCTGGCCGAGGCCCGTCATCGCCGCGATGAACGACCTGAGGATGTGCGGGTTCTGCGTCGACGACCAGATCGTCATCGTCTCCTTACCCGGCTCGTAATGGGCGACGACGCCTCGCCCCTCCATCGCGCTCGGCGCGAGACGCTGATTCACCATCCGCTGCGAGATGACGACGTCCGCTTTCGCGAAGGCGGCATCGATCGCCGAGTCGTCGACGCCGGAGGGACTCACACCGGTGCCGCTCGGCACGAGCGGCACGGCGAGGTTGTTGGGGAATTGCTCGTGGATGACCGCCGGCTTCCCCGTCATCGCCTCTTCGAGGTCGACGACCGCCGGCAGCGGGTCGTAGGTGACGATGATGGCGTCAGCCGCGTCGCGCGCCACGTAGCGATCGGCTGCGACGACGACGGCGACGGGTTCGCCGCCGTAGCGCACGACCTCCACGGCGACCGCGCGATGGTCCGGCGATGGAAACGGCGTGCCGATCGGCATCGGCGCGAGGAACTCTGCGATCTCGGCGCCGGTGAACACCGCTTCGACGCCATCCATCGCCTTCGCGGCGCTGGTGTCAATCGAGCGGATCCGTCCGTGCGCGACATCGCTTCGCTTGAACGCCAGATGCCGCATGCCGACGAGGGCGATGTCGTCGACGTACGTGCCGCCCCCTCGAATGAGGCGCGGATCCTCGCGTCGTTTGATGCGCTGGCCGACGAGCTTCGGCAGAACAGGGGATGCGGCCATGGCTTACCTCTTACCCGCAGCGTATTGAATGGCGTTGACGATGTGCTGATAGCCGGTGCAGCGGCAGAAGTTGCCGGAGAGTCCCTCTCGGATCTCGCGCTCCGACGGTTTCGGATTGTCCTGCAGCAGTCCCACTGCCGCCATGATCATGCCCGGCGTGCAGTAGCCGCACTGCAACCCGTGTTCTTCCCAGAAGCCTTCCTGCAGCGGGTGCAGCTGGCCCTCAGGCGCGAGGCCCTCGATCGTGGTGACGGTCGATCCGTCGGCCTGCACCGCGAAGAGCGTGCAGGACTTCGCGCTGCGGCCGTCGACGAGGACGGTGCAGGCGCCGCACTGCGTGGTGTCGCAGCCGATGTGGGTGCCGGTCAGGCGCAGGTTTTCGCGGAGGAAGTGGACGAGCAGGACGCGAGGGTCAACGTTCCCCTTGCGTGCCCTGCCGTTGACCGTCATCGAGATGTGAGCCATCAGAGTGTCCTTTGCGCGTGGAAACGCGCACTAGACTACTCCAAAAGGCTCGTCCCGCTATGACTTGAAACGCCGGGCGTCAATTCCGTAGTTCTTGACCTTGTAGTTGACGATGCGCTCGGTTGTGTCGAGCAGGCGCGCCGCCTTCGCGCGGTTCCCCCTCGTCGTCTTCAGGGCGTCCTGGATCAGGTCCTTTTCGTACGCGGACATGGCGTCCTTCAGCGACACGCGCGTCACCGTCCCGGACGCCTCGGCGGTCTGCAGCGACGGCGGCAGATGGTGTCCGTGGATGACTTCGCCGTCGCACACCAGCACCGCACGCTCGATGGTGTTCTCCAGCTCGCGGACGTTGCCGGGCCAGTGATAGCTGGCGAGCATGTCGATGGCCGGCGTCGAAATGCGTTTGATGGGTCGCGTATGCTCGCGCGCGAACTTCTCCAGAAAGTGGTCGACGAGCAGCAGGAGGTCGGCTTTCCGCTCGCGGAGCGGCGGGACGAACATGGTGAAGACGTTGAGCCGATAGTAGAGGTCCTCGCGGAACGCGCCCGTGGTCAGGGCGCGCTCGAGATCCTTGTTGGTGGCGGCGATCAACCGGACATTGGCCTTCACCGTTTCGGTGCCGCCGACACGCTCGAACTCGCGCTGCTGCAGGACACGCAGCAGCTTCACCTGGGTCGCGGGATTGACGTCGCCGATCTCGTCGAGAAACAGCGTGCCGCCCTCCGCCAGCTCGAACCGGCCCTTCTTCCGCGCTTCGGCCCCGGTGAACGCGCCCTTCTCGTACCCGAACAGCTCCGACTCGATCAGGCTCTCGGGCAACGCCGCGCAGCTCACCTGCACGAACGGTTTCTTCGCTCGCAGCGAGCTGTAATGAACGGCGTGCGCGATCAGCTCCTTGCCCGTGCCCGACTCGCCGCGGATCAAGACGGTCGTGTTCGTGCCGGCCACCTGCATGACTTGCTCGTAAATCTGTCGCATCGGGCCGTTGCCGCCGACCAGGTGCGAGAAGTCGTACCGCTCGCGCAGCTCCTGCCGCAGATGCGTGTTCTCGTCCACCAGCCGCCGCTTGTCCTCCTCGATCAACCGGTGGATCTTGACCGCCTGGGCGATCATCGACGCGACGACGCCGAGAAACTTCACGCTGCGATCGAAGGTGCGCTCCGGCTTGAACGTGAGATCGATGGCGAGCGTCCCGACGGCGCGGCGATTCAGCAGGATCGGCACGCAGACGAAACTCAGCTCCTGGCGCGCCAGCTCCGGCCGCCTGGCGGCGCGATGCAGGAACGCCGGCTCGCGGCTGACGCGCGGCACGACGACCGGCTTTCCGCTCTCGACGACGCGTCCGGTGATGCCCTCGCCGACGCGATAGCTCACGGCGCGCGACGCGTCGCCGAGTCCGTCGGACGCCTCGACCCGCAGCGCGCCGTCTGTATGCAGCAGCGACACGATGCCGCGCACCGCGCCGTGGTGGCGCGCCAGGATCTCCAGGACGCGGTGCAGCGACGCCTTCAGATTCAGGGTGCCCGACAGCGCCTGGCTGACTTCGAGGAGCGTGGACAGCCGCCGCGCCTCACTCGTGGGGATGGTCGCCGGAGGCGCGGCGGCTTTCGCACGCGTCGTCATATGGGCATCCATCCTACAGTCCTGTCGGCGGTTTTCAAAAATGCGACGTTTTTGTCTGGTTTCAACGCGCGCGTGTGACCACGCGCGGCCGGTCCATCCAACATTTTTGTCTGATCACGATATATCTCCTACATCGATGTGTCAGGCTGCGGCGCGTCCGGTCGCGATCGATGAGAAACGAGCCGGATATCGCCACGCCCCGCGCGCGCGCTGCTGGTCTGCATCTTGCTCACCACGCCGGCATGCCGTCCGCCTGTCGTCGCGCGCTCATCCTCGCGGGCGCCTGGTTGCTGATGCTCGTGGCAGCGCCGGCGCGCGCGGAAGACCCTCGATCCCCGGTGCCGCACGTCCGCCCCGAGAAAAACGCGCGCGCGCTGTTCGCGGCCGCCGTCGATCGCTCCCAGACCGTGCGCGAGCTGGTCGATCGCCTCGATCGGTCGAATGTCATCGTCTACATTCGGACGCGCGTGTTCGGCGTGACGCAGCTTGACGGCCGGATCGGCTTTCTGGCCGCTGGTCCGCCGCACCGGTATCTGGTGATCGAGCTGGCCTGCGGCCGGCCGCTCTTCGAAGTGATGGCCACCCTGGGGCACGAGCTGCGGCACGCCGTCGAGATTGCCGACGCGCCGTCCATCGTTGATGTCCAGTCGATGGCCGCGCATTACGAGCGGATTGGCTTTCTGACGAGCGGCGCGAATCCGGTCAGGACGTTCGAAACCGACGCGGCCGTGGAGGCAGGACGGCGGGCCCACCGCGAGCTGTTGGGAACCGTCATGAGGAGCGCCCATGGAACTTGACGAACTCGTGCGACGCGTGCGCGAGGAATTCCTCGAGATGCCGGGGTTGCGTCTGACTCCGGCGCAGGCGATGCGGCTCTGGGGCCTCGAAGACGAGACCTGCCACCGGGTGATCGACGCTCTCGTGTCGGTGGCATTCCTGCGGTGGACGCCGCGCGGCGCCGTCACACGCTCGGACGGCTGATGGCCGTCGCGTAATGATCGCGTTACACTGAGGGCATGGGAACCAGATCCGGTCTTGCGATCGCTCTCGTCTGTCTGATTCCGGTATCTGCGCTCGCGCAGGATGATCGCGGCGTGGCGGTCGGCGGCAGCGTGTCGGCGGCGAACATGGAATCGCGCACGGAACTCGGCTTTACTGGCACGGTTGGCTACCGCTTCGGCCGCGTGGTCGGCTTCGACATCGAAACGACTTACATACCGACGGTCAGGTCCGCGTTTCCCGACCGCGCCGTGATCCAGAGCACGGGAGGGGTCGTATCCTGGACGTCAGCGACATCAGTGCTCCCAGGATCGTCAACATCAGTGCTCCCAGGATCGTCCGTCCTGATCTATCCCGCGCCCTACTACAGCAATCCCGGCGGGCGGATTGTCGTCTTCGCAAACAACGTCCGCGTCGACATCCCGACGACGACCTCCCGCGTGACGCCGTACTTTGTGGCGGGAGGCGGAATCGCAAACGTGCGCCGGACCGCCGACTTCACCTATTCGATATTCACGCCGTCGCCTTTGGCCTCTCCGATCGGTATCCCGCAGCTTCGCCCGATCTCGCAGCGCATCCGGTCGTCCTCGACCGACCTCGCGCTGACGCTGGGCGGCGGCGTGGGTGTGCGCGTCGTCTCGCACCTGTCTGTCGACGCGGATCTGCGAGTGTTCAGATTGCTTGGCGACGAGGACCGAAACCTGGGCCGCTTCGGCGTCGGCGTCAGGTACCGATTCTGAAGTACGAAGGCAGAAGCACTTTCAGGACCTTTTCGGCTTGTACACGTGCGTGGCCTGACCGAAGAACACTTCGGCCGATTCCATGACCGTTTCGGTGAGCGTCGGATGCGGGTGGATCGAGAGCTTCACGTCCGTGGCGTTCGCGCCCATCTCGATGGCGAGGACGCCTTCGGCAATCAGCTCGCCGGCGCCGGGACCGACGAGCCCGACGCCCAGGAGCCGTTCGGATTCCGGATCCAGAATCAATTTCGTCAGGCCGTCGGTGCGATCCAGCGTAATCGCGCGGCCTGACGCGCCCCAGGGAAACTTCGCGACCGTCACCTGGCGGTTGTCCTTCGCCGCCTGTGCTTCGGTGAGCCCCGCCCACGCGAGCTCCGGGTCGGTGAACACAACCGCGGGGATCGCGCGCGGCGCAAAGGCCACGTTCTCCCCCGTCATCACTTCCACCGCCACGCGTCCCTCGTGCGACGCCTTGTGCGCCAGCATCGGCTCGCCCACGACGTCGCCAATCGCGAAGATCGACGGCTCGTGCGTGCGCCGTTGTTCGTCCACCATGATGAAGCCGCGCTGATCCACCTGCACGTGGGTCTTGTCGAGGCCGGCGATCTGCGAGTTCGGGCGCCGGCCGACGGCGACGAGCACGCGGTCGAAGGTGTGTTCCTTAGGATCGACGTTGCCTTCGAAGGTCACGCGAATCCCCTTCGCCTCCGGCTTCATCTGCACGACCTTCGTCTCGAGCAGCACGCTCTTCATCGTTTGCGCGACGCGCTTCGCGAGCACATCGACGAGATCGCGATCGGCGCCCGGCAGGAGGCCCGGCGTCATCTCGACGACCGTCACCGCGCTGCCGAGCGTGGCGTACACCGTGCCGAGCTCGAGGCCGATGTAGCCGCCACCGACGACGAGGAGCGACTTCGGGATGTCAGGCAGATCGAGCGCCGCGGTGGAATCCATCACGCGCGGGTCGTCGACTTTGAGCATCGGCGGCATCGCCGGCACTGAGCCGGTCGCGAGGATCGCGTGCTCGAACTGCACCTGCTCTTCGCCGCCCGCAACCAGCTTCACCCTAAGGTTGTGCGCGTCGACGATGTCGGCGAGGCCCTGCAGGTACTTCACCTTGCGGGCTTTCGTCAGCTGTCCAGTGCCGCTGGTGAGGCGCTTGACCACATTGTTCTTGAAGTCGCGCAGCTTCGCGAGATCGATTCTGGGCTCGCCGAACTCGACGCCCCATGCTTTCGCATGACGCGATTCGTCGACGACGTTGGCAACGTGCAGGAGCGCCTTCGATGGGATGCATCCACGGTAGACGCAGACACCGCCCGGATTCGCTTCGGGATCGACGAGCGCGACGCTGAGGCCCAGATCCGCGGCGAGAAACGCAGCGGCATAACCTCCTGGTCCGCCGCCGACGACGACGAGCTGAACAGGTGTCATGTCAGAGCAAATGCAACCACGAAGGCACGAAGATCGCGAAGAAGAATACCTTTTGGTTTTCTTCGTGCTTTCGTCTCTTCGTGGTCACGGTAGGGTTTTTAAGTAGCTTGCAGCGCTCATCCCTGCAGCGCCAACAAGAACGGCTGTTCGAGTGCTTCGCAGACCCAGCGCAGGAAACGAATGCCGTCGGCGCCGTCGACGACGCGGTGGTCGTAGGACAGCGAGAGCGGAAGCATCAGACGCGGCATGAACTGGCCGTTCTCGAACTTCGGCTGGATCGACGCGCGCGAGATGCCGAGGATGGCGACTTCCGGGGCGTTCACGATCGGCGTGAAGTACGTCCCGCCGATCCCGCCCAGATTCGAGATGCTGAAGCAGCCGCCCTGCATTTCCTCGAGCGCGATCTTGCGGGTGCGCGCCTTCTCCGACAACTGCGCCAGCTCCACCGAAATCTGGATGATGTTCTTCTGATCCGCGTGGCGAATCACCGGCACGAGCAGCCCGCGATCGGTGTCGACCGCGATGCCGATGTTGAGGTATTTCTTGTAGACGATCTCGCCGGCCTCCATGTCGATCGATGCGTTGAACTGCGGATAGCGCCGCAACGCTGCCGCCGTTACCTTCACCGCAATCGCCGTGATCGTCAGGTTGCCGCCGGCCGCTTCCACTTCCTTGGCGTGCTTCTTCCGCAGCTCCTCGAGCGCCGTGATGTCGGCGAGATCGCACTGGGTGACGTGCGGCACCGTCGCCCAGGCGGCACTCAGATGCTCGGCCGTCTTGCGGCGCACGGCGCGCATCGGCTGGCGCTCGACCTCCCCAAAGCGCGTGAAGTCGGGCAACGGCTCGGCCGGCACCGCGCCGGCGCGCCCGGCGCTCGACACGAGCCGCTTCGCGTGCGCCTTGACGTCTTCCACCGAGATCCGCCCGCCGGCGCTCGTGCCGGCTACGTCGTTCACTTCCACTCCGAGTTCGCGCGCCATGCGGCGCACCGACGGTGCGGCCGGCGCAGGTGGAAACTCGGGTGCCGTCGGCTCCGCCGCCGCGCGGGTGCCGCGGCTGATATCCACGACCTTCTGGCCGCGGACCTGCGTGGCCTCGAGCTCGTCGGCCGCCTGCGCGGTCTCGGCCGCAGGCTGTTTGACGCCGTCCTTGTCCGTCGCGGGCTCGCGCGTCGCGCCCTCGACATGCTGCTCGAGTCCGCCGTCATCCTCCGGCACCTTCGCGCCAGTGTTGGCGCCAGCCGCACCCCGCGACTCACTCGTGCCTTCGGCCTGCCCGCTCGCGACGCCCTGAGCCGGTCCACCGGAGGCTGGCTTTCGATCGGCCGGCCTGGCTTCGTCGGTCTTCGCCGGTTCGGTCGATGGCGCCGGCTTCGCGGCAGCGTCCGCCTTCTTCCCGTCTGTTTTCGGAAGCGGCGCGGACGCGGCATCCTCGACGCTGAGAATGGCCTGGCCGACTTTCACCTTGTCGCCCTCCTTCACCTTGATCTCTTTGACCCGCCCGGCTACCGAGGAGGGGACTTCGATGGTGGCTTTGTCGGTTTCGAGCTCGAGAACCGGTTGATCTTTTTCGAGCGTATCTCCCGGCTTGACCAGGATTCGCAGGACGTCGCCCGTGGCGATGTCTTCGCCGAGCTCGGGAAGAGTGAAATCGGTCACGAATGAAACCTCTCACCACAATGGACACGAAGGACACGAAGGTTCAAAGCCGTTTGAGCACACGCTTGCTCCGAAAACCAGACCGATCCTTTGTGTCCTTGGTGTCCTTTGTGGTTGCTCATTGCTGTGAGACAGCTGGGTGTCACGAGTTGGCGGGATTCCTCTTCTCGGGATTGATGCCGTGCGCCTTGATCGCCTGGTCCACGATCGAGGCATCGAGCTTCCCGTCGCGGGCCAGCGCCGCAAGCGTGGCCACGATCACGTACCGATAATCGACCTCGAAGAAGTCGCGCAGCGCCGCGCGGCTTTCGCTGCGTCCGAACCCGTCGGTCCCGAGCGCCGTGAGCGGACGCGGCAGCCAGCGGTCGATCGAATCGGGCAGCGCCTTCACGTAGTCGGAGGCGGCAATGAGGACGCCCGGAGCCGCGGTCAGGCACTGCGTGACGTACGGCACGCGCGGCGTCTCACCCGGGTGCAGCATGTTCCAGCGCTCGCAGGCGTGCCCCTCGCGGTACAGCTCGCTGTAGCTCGTGACGCTCCAGACATCGGCGGCGACGTTGTATTTCGACTCGAGAATCTCCTGCGCCTTGATGACCTCTGGCAGGATCGCGCCGCTGCCGAACAATTGCGCGCGAAGCGGCGCGTCGGCGTTCGCCGTCGCCCGGTAACGGTACAGGCCCTTCAGAATGCCGTCGTGCGCGCCCGGCGGCATCTCCGGCATGGCGTACTGCTCGTTCATCACCGTGAGGTAGTAGAAGATGCTTTCCCGATCGATGTACATCCGGCGGATGCCGTCCTGGATGATGACGGCGATCTCGTACGCGAACGCGGGATCGTAGGTGAGGCAGTTGGGATACGCCATTGCGAACAGCTGGCTGTTGCCGTCCTGATGCTGCAGCCCTTCGCCGGCCAGCGTGGTCCGGCCGGCGGTGCCGCCCAGCAGGAACCCGCGCGCGCGCGAGTCGCCGGCGGCCCAGATCAGGTCGCCGATCCGCTGGAAGCCGAACATCGAGTAGTAGATGAAGAACGGGATCGTGTTCACGCCGTGCGTCGCGTAGGCCGTGCCGGCGGCGATGAACGACGACATCGATCCGGCTTCGGTGATCCCTTCCTCGAGAATCTGGCCGTCGGACGCTTCCTTGTAGTAGAGGAGCGTGTCCATGTCGACCGGCTCGTACACCTGACCGGCGTGCGAGTAGATGCCCACCTGGCGGAACAGCGCCTCCATGCCGAAGGTGCGCGCTTCGTCGGGGACGATCGGCACGACCAGGCGCCCGAGCTCCTTGTCGCGCAGCATCTTCGACAGCAGCCGCACGAAGACCATCGTCGTCGACGCCTTGCGGCCTTCGGTGCCCTTGTAGAATTCCTCGAAAAGCTCCGGAGACACCGTTTTGAGCGGCTCGCTGCGCACTTTGCGCGTCGGCACGTAGCCGCCCAGCGCGGACCGGCGTTCGCGCATGTACTTGATTTCGATGCTCTCTTCGGAGGGGCGGTAGAACGGCGTCTTTCCGACTTCGGCGTCGGAAATCGGAATCCCGAAACGGGTGCGGAACGCCCGCAACTCCTCTTCGTTCATCTTCTTCTGCTGGTGGGTGATGTTCTTGCCTTCGCCGGCTTCACCGAGACCGTATCCCTTGATGGTGCGCGCGAGCACGACGCTCGGGGCGCCCTTGTGTTCGACCGCGGCTTTGTAGGCGTTGTAGATCTTGACCGGGTCGTGTCCGCCGAGCGTCATCTTCTTCAGCTGGTCGTCCGACAGGTGCTTCACCATGTCGAGCAACCGCGGATCGGCGCCCCAGAAGTGCTCGCGCACGTACGCGCCCGATTGGACCGCGTACTTCTGGTACTGACCGTCGACGATCTCGCCCATGCGTTTGACGAGCAGGCCGCCGCGGTCCTTGGCGAGCAGCGGATCCCATTCGCGGCCCCAGAGCGCCTTGATGACGTTCCAGCCGGCACCGCGGAACGCCGCTTCGAGCTCCTGGATGATTTGGCCGTTCCCGCGGACCGGACCGTCGAGTCGTTGCAGGTTGCAGTTGATGACGAAGATCAGGTTGTCGAGCTTTTCGCGCGCCGGAAGCGTAATCGCGCCGAGCGCTTCGGGCTCGTCGGTCTCGCCGTCCCCGAGAAACGCCCACACCTTGGAATTCGATTGCGGCTTCAGGCCGCGATCTTCCAGGTACCGCATGAAGCGCGCCTGGTAGATTGCCATGATCGGTCCGAGCCCCATCGAGACAGTCGGGTATTCCCAGAAGTCCGGCATGAGCCAGGGGTGCGGATAAGAGGACAGGCCGCCGCCCGGTTTCGTTTCGCGCCGGAAGTTCTCGAGGTGCGACTCGTCGATGCGGCCTTCGAGATAGGCACGCGCGTAGATGCCCGGCGCGGCATGGCCCTGGAAAAAAATGATGTCGCCGTCGCTGCTCTCGTGGCCGCGGAAAAAATGGTTGAAGCCGACTTCGTACAGTGTGGCCGCGGAGGCGTAGGTCGAAATGTGGCCGCCGATGCCTGCCTCGGCTTTGTTGGCCCGCACGACCATGGCGGCGGCGTTCCACCGCACCAGGCTCTTGATGCGGCGCTCGAGGTCCGGACTCCCGGGCATGAGGGCCTGGTCGTCGGCCGGGATCGTGTTGATGTACGGCGTGTTCGCCGTAAACGGCAGCTTGACGCCGTTCTGGCGGGCATGAATCGTCAGCTCGCGGATCAAGCGGGCCACTTTGACCGGACCGCCGCTCTGCAGCACATAATCAAGGGAATCGAGCCATTCACGTTTCTCGGTGGCGTCGAGTTCCGCTGATTCTTTTGGAGCGATGTTTCTCACAGAACGCAAATCCTTTCAGTCCTACGTACGAACGCGCAGCTCGCTGCAAGGGTCTTCTGTGCGGACTCTGCGTGCTCTGCGTTCCACGTTCGTCAGATTCCGTCCTCCGCGACCCGGTCTCGGGAGGACCATGAGCCCAGTCGAACTGTCGGCTGCCCGGCCTTGCCGCTGTAGGGCAACCACTAATTGTACCTTGCCACTCCAGGAAGGGGAACCACTCTGCTGTTCCACGTCATTCCGCGCCTTCCGCTCGTGCCCATGATCTCCGTGGTCGTGCTTGTCCCGTGACGTTGGCAGCCGTTCGCGAGCAGATCGTCGCCTGCGAGCGCTGTCCACGGCTGCGCGAGTACTGCGCGAGCATCGCCACCGAAAAACGGCGCGCCTACCGCGACGATACGTACTGGGGCAAGCCGGTACCTGGCTTCGGCGATCCGCAGGCGCGGCTGCTGCTCGTCGGGCTGGCCCCGGCCGCGCATGGTGCCAACCGGACCGGCCGTGTGTTCACCGGCGACGGCATCGGCGGCTCGGGCGACTTCCTGATGAGCGCCCTGCACCGCGCCGGATTCGCGAACATTCCCACGTCGCACCATCCGGCCGACGGCTTGGCGCTTCGCGATGCGTTCATTGCGGCAGCGGTGCGCTGCGCCCCGCCCGACAACAAGCCGTCACCCGAAGAGATTGCCAACTGCCTGCCGCACCTCGACGCGGAGCTCGCCGCCCTTCCGCGCGTGCGCGTCGTCGTCGCGCTCGGCAAGATCGGATTCGATGCGTATCTGCGGCTCCTCGATCGGCGTGCCGTCGTCGCGCGTCCGCGGCCGGCGTTCGCGCACGCTCGCGCGCAGCGGCTGTCGAACGGGCAGACGCTGATCGGTTCATATCATCCGAGCCGTCAGAACACGAATACCGGCAAACTCACCGTAGCGATGATGGATGAGGTCCTGCGGCTTGCAGTGGATTGCCTGGGCTGATTGGCAGCCCAGGAGGTGAGCTCATGCGAGCCGTTCTGATTACGCTGGCGTGCACGTTCGTGCTGGCCGTCGCCTCTCCAGCGCGGCTGAGCGCGACGGCCGTGCCAGCAGGCCCGTCGATGTCGGCGGCGACGTCCAGTGCTTACGCGCTGCAGATTCCGGACAAGAAGATTGAAATCACAGTCGGCGATCGAGGGGGCGGGGTTCGCTGGTACCGCAGCCCGGTGTGGATCGCGATCGGCGTGCTCGCCGTCGTCGTCGTCCTGCTGATGATCGTGCTGATTGCGCGCGGAGGTGGCACCACGATTGTCAAGGATTGAGCACGCGCGTCAACGTCGCGCGATCGATGTTGCCGCCGCTCATGACGCACACGATCTTCTTGCCGGCGAGCTCGTCGCGGAGCTTCACTGCGGCCATCAGCGAGGCCGCCCCCGCGCCTTCGGCCAGGTTATGCGTCGCGCGAAGGGCCAGCCGAACGCCGCCGGCGAGCTCGTCTTCCGAGAGCGTCACGACCGCGTTCAACTCCTGTTTCAGAATCCCGAACGGCAGATCGAAGGTCACGCGGGTGGCCATGCCTTCCGCGAACGTCTCGGCCTTGTCGCCGACCACGCGCGCGTCGCCCTTCCACGAACGCGCGAACGCATCGGCGCGCTCGGCCTGAACGCCGATGACGGTTGCGCGGCTGCCGAGGCCGGTGCGCACGATCGAACAGCCGCTTGCGCCGCTGCCGCCGCCGATCGGCACGAGGATCACGTCCACGTCCGGCAGCTCTTCGAAGATTTCCAGGCCGTAGGTCGCCACGCCGGCGATGAGCAGCGGCTCGTTCGCGGAGTGCACGTACCGCAAGCCACGCTCGTGGTGCATCCGCTCGACGTTCTCGCGCGCTTCGTCGAAGTCGCGTCCGAACTCGATCAGCTCCGCACCGAGCGCGCGCATCGCGGCGTTCTTCTCCGGATTGTTTCCCTGCGGCACGACGATCGTGCACGGCACGCCCTCGCGCTGACAGGCGAGCGCGATCGACTGCCCGTGGTTGCCGGTGGTCGCCGTAATGACGCCGCGGCGCTCGTCGGCCGACAGGCTGCCAATCAGGTTCAGACCTCCGCGAACCTTGAAGGCACCGGTCGGATTGTGGTTCTCGTGTTTGACGAAGATGTCGAGGCCGGTTTCCGCCACGAGCAACGGATGCCGCATCAGCGGCGTCGGTCGCACCGCGCGATACACGCGCTCGCGCGCGGCATACACGTCTGTCAGAGTCGGTGTGTGCATGAGAACGCTCGTTACTTGACCTCCGTGCCTCCGTGTCCTCCGTGGTGGCGATGTTCGGCGGGGATGGCACCAGCGCGCACGACAGGGACGATGATATCCGGCCGGTCCGTGATCAGCGCATCGACGCCCCAATCGAGCAGCCGCCTGGCGTCGGCGTCGGTGTCCACGGTCCAGACCTGCACGCCGAGCCCCGCGCGATGCGCGCACTCGACGAACCGCCGCGAGACCACGCGCGTCCGGCCTGCAACCTCGGGCACCTGGTACCCGGCGTAGGGAACGCGGGAAACCGGCCATCCGAACCAGGATCGATAGAGCGCCCACCGCACTTCCTCGCGCGCCGCGCTCGTTGCCAGCGCGGGTTCGAGAGCGCGGACCGCGCGCAGCGCGCGAAGGCCGAACGACCCGGCACAGACGCGATCGACGGCATCCGCGCCTCGCACGACCTTGACGACGGCGGCGGCCAGCTCGAGCGTATTGACCTTCAGCTCGATGATGATTCGCACATCGCGGTGCAGCGCCAGCACCTCGGCGAGCGGCGGCACGTTCGCGCGGAACAAATCCGAGGCGTTGCGTCCGGCAATCGGTCCGCGCAGCGCCGTCGTTCGATCGAGCAGGCGATCGTGGTGGACCACGACCACGCCGTCGCGCGAAAGGCGCACGTCCAGCTCGAGACCGTCCGCGCCGCATGCGATCCCGTTGGCAAACGCCGCCATCGTGTTCTCGGGCGCGAGCGCGCCGCCGCCGCGATGCGCGAAGACGAGCGGCCGGGGCGATGCAAAGAAAGGATGGAGCGTCGTAGCCGCAAGTCTAGTTCGGATAGAATCGATCCATGGCGGCCATTACCACTCTCGGCGAGCTGCGGCAATCGGGGTATCGCTCGCGACCGGTCAAGCAGGAGGTCCGCGACAATCTCGTGCGCAAACTGCAGGCCGGCGATGCCCTCTTTCCCGGCATCATCGGCTTCGACGAAACGGTCATCCCTCAGCTCGTCAACGCGATCCTGTCCCGTCACAACTTCATTCTGCTCGGCCTCCGCGGCCAGGCGAAAAGCCGGATCCTGCGCGCGCTCGTCGATTTGCTCGACGAGCAGATTCCGGTCGTCCCCGGGTGCGAGATTCACGACAGTCCGCTCGAGCCGCTGTGTGCCGGCTGCCGCTCGCGGGTCGCGCGCGAAGGCGACGCGATGGCCATCGGGTGGCTGCCCCGCGAGGCGCGCTACGTCGAGAAGCTGGCGACACCGGACGTCACCATCGCCGATATGGTCGGCGACATCGATCCCATCAAGGCCGCACAGGCCGGTCTGAACCTGTCGAACGAGCTGACGATGCACTATGGGCTGCTGCCGCGGGCAAACCGCGGCATCTTTGCGATCAACGAGCTGCCCGATCTCGCCGGCAAGATCCAGGTCGGTCTCTTCAACATCCTCCAGGAAGGCGACGTCCAGATAAAGGGCTATCCGATCCGCTTGAAGCTCGACGTGATGCTGGTCTTCACGGCCAACCCCGAGGACTACACGGCTCGAGGCAAGATCATCACGCCGCTCAAGGATCGGATCGGCTCCGAAATCCGCACGCACTATCCGGTGACGCGCCACAACGCGATCCAAATCACGCGGCAGGAGGCGTGGACGGAACGGACCGCGCTCACCGTGGACATCCCCGCCTACGTGCGCGAGGTCGTCGAGGAGATCGCGTTTCAGGCCCGGGCCGATCGCAAAATCGACAAGCGATCGGGCGTGAGCCAGCGGCTGCCGATTACCACGCTCGAACTGGTCGTGTCGAACGCGGAACGACGGGCGCTGGCGAACGGCGAGACGCTCGTCGTGCCGCGCGTCACCGACGTGTACGCGGCACTGCCGTCGATTACGGGCAAGTTCGAGCTCGAGTACGAAGGCGAACTGCGCGGCGCGGAACAAGTCGCGCGGGATCTCATCCGCTCGGCGGTCGGCTCGGTGTTCACCGGCGTCTTCGAGGGCGTCGATACGCGCACGGTCGTCGAATGGTTCGACCTTGGCGGATCGCTGCCGCTCGGCGACTGCACGTCGGCGGAGGACGTGATCGCGCAGGCGCGCGGCGTGCAGGGGTTGCGGGAGCTCGCCGAGAAGGCGGGACTGGCCGGCGGCGCGCCCGCGCCGCTCGTGGCGTCGGCGGTCGACTTCGTGCTCGAGGGGCTGTACGCGCAGAAGAAGATCAGCCGCAGCGAGGAGCGCGGCTACGCGGCCGCCGAAACGTCGGCCCCGCGCCGCGCCGCGCGGCGCGACGAGCCGGCCGTCGACGAACAGATCCGGATTCCGACGAGCAAGAAGAAGTATTACAACTAGCCCTAACCCCTGCGCATATGCGTTACCGCTACACGCGCTTTACCGGCGACGAGCTCGACGATCTGGATCTGGAGGATCTGGTCTCGAAGCTGTCCGATCTGCTGCTTTCGAGCGGTTTCGGGAACCCGTACGCGATGGGCGACGAAGAGCGCACCATGCAGGCGCTGCACGACGCGATTCTCGACGCGCTGTTCAACGGCGGCGTGCTGCCGGAGGAAACGATCGAGCGACTGCTGGGCGATCCCGCCGATGCCGACCAGGACGCGCGGTCCAGGCTCGAGGAGCTGATCGAACAGATCATCGAGCGCATGGCGCAGGAGGGCTACATCACGATGCCCCCCGACCTCGAGGGCGAGCGCGAGCGTCGGCAGGGACGCGGCGGCAACGGGCCCGACCAGCCGCCGGTCACGTTCGAGGTGACCGACAAAACGCTCGACTTTCTCGGCTACCGTGCGCTGCGCGATCTCCTCGGATCGCTCGGCAAGAGCAACTACGGCCGCCACGACACGCGCGAGCAGGCCACCGGCGTCGAAACCACGGGCGCGCCGAAACCGTACGAGTTCGGCGACACGCTGAACCTCGACGCCGCCGCAACGCTCCTGAACGCCGTCGCCCGCGAATCGCGCGAGCGCTCCGAGCGAGCCTCCAGCCTCCAGCCTCCAGCCTCCGGTAAGATTCACGTCACCTACGAGGACCTCATGGTCGTGCAGGGCGAATACCAAAGCTCGTGCGCGACGGTCCTGATGCTCGATTGCAGCCACTCGATGATCCTCTACGGCGAGGACCGCTTCACGCCCGCCAAGCGCGTGGCGCTCGCGCTCGCGCAGTTGATCAAGACCCAGTACCCGGGTGACGCGCTGAAGATCGTGCTGTTTCACGACTCGGCGGAGGAAATCCCGCTCGCCGAGCTTGGCCGGGTGCGCGTCGGCCCGTACTACACGAACACGCGCGAAGGGCTGCGCCTCTCGCGCCGGATTCTCGACCGCCAGCGCAAGGACATGCGCCAGATCATCATGATCACCGACGGCAAGCCGTCGGCGCTCACGCAACCCGACGGCCGCATCTACAAGAACGCCTTCGGCCTCGACCCGTTCATCGTCGCGGAAACGTGCGCCGAGGTGGCCGCGTGCCGCAAGAGCGGCATCATGATCAACACGTTCATGCTGGCGCGGGACTACGACCTCGTCAGCTTCGTCCGCCGCGTCGCCGACATCTGCAAGGGCAAGGCGTACTTCACCACGCCGTACACGCTCGGTGAGTACGTGCTGATGGATTACATGGACAAAAAGACGAAGACGATTCACTGAGACTTTCGGTTGGACGATGTCTGATCTTCTGCCCCTCTTCCCGCTTCACAACGTCGTCCTGTTTCCAAACGTCTTCTTGCCGCTTCACATCTTCGAGCCGCGGTACCGCGCCATGGTGGCCGATGCGCTGGCGAGCGACCGGATGATTGGCATGGTGCTGCTCCGACCCGGATGGGAGCGGGACTACGAAGGCCGGCCGCCCGTGTACGCCATCGGATGCAGCGGCGTCATCACGCATGTCGAGCGTCTGTCCGACGGCCGCTACAACATGGTCCTGCGCGGCCTCGACCGGTTCCGGATCGTCGAAGAAAACCACGACCGGACATATCGACGCGCGATCGTCGACCCCGTGCCGGAGCTGCCGCCGGCCGGCGACGAACGGCGCGCGGTGCGCGCCTGCCGGTCGAAGCTCGAAGCGATGCTGGGAACCAATCCGCGCGTCGGCGACGCCAGGATTCCCTCGGCGATGGCCGACGAAGATCTGATCAATGCGCTCGCGCAGTATCTGGACCTGGAGGCGTTGGAGAAACAGGCGCTGCTCGAGCAGCCGTGTCTCCGCACGCGCGCAGAGTCACTCATCGAGTTGCTCGAGATGAAAACGATGATGGCGCGAACGCCGGGCCTCTCGAACATGGCGCACTAGGATCCTCCGCGAGCCAACTCAACCGCAGCAGATCACGCCATCCAACCGGCCAACCAGTTGCTCCGTCCGGCCAACAAGTTGGCCGACGGAATTTTTGTGCAATTCGGCGCGCGTGTCCGTCTACGCTGTCACCTCTGACCCACGAGAAGGAGGCGGAAATGGCACGTTACGTCATGGCAAACCGGCGCGCGGGCAAGTTTCAGGAGATCGAGAAGAAGGCGTCGCGCGCGGCGATCGAATCCGGCTTCACGCGATTGTTCGCGGGCAACGTGGACATCGTCAACGACCGCAATCCCGCCGACGCTCTCGCCCGGCGCGTCGTTGTCTTCGACGCCGAACCTGCAGAAGTCGCCGCGAAGGCGCCGACGCTGTCGTCCGACGTGATCGTCGAGGCGGAGATTCTTCATTTTCCAACGTCGTTCGTCGCCGGCGTCGACGCGGCCGCGGTGCTCGACATGCCGCTGGCCGGACCGCAGGTGACCTTCCTGGCGCTCGTCACCGGAAATGGCGCGCCGCTCGCCGGGGCGCAGGTCATCCTCTTCGCGGTCGATCAATTCAATCAGCAGAAACGGATGACGCAGGTGACCGATTCGACCGGCGCGGCGAACTTTTCGCTGGCGGCTACGCTGCGGACGGTCGGCGTCATCGTCGAGCCGGCCGGCGGCTTCTGGAGCATGGTGTTTCGCAACGCCGCGAGCGGCGTTCCAATGGATTGCCTGCCGATCGCCGACGTCGGCGCGATCGACTGGTGGCACACGCGCATCGGGATCCAGCAGTTCGACGTGCAGCGCGGCGCGGGCATCAAGGTCGGCGTCATCGACACCGGCGCAGGACCGCATGGCTGCCTGGCGCACGTTGTGAGCGTCGGCGCGTTCATCAACGGCGCGCACGATCCCGCCGGCGGCGCCGACGTCGATTCGCACGGATCGCATACGACCGGCACGATCGGCGCACGTCCCACACGCCCGTCGCAGCGCGGAGGCATCGCGCCCGGCGCCTCGATGTTTATCGCTCGCGTCTTTCCCGGGCCTGAGATCGGCGCGAGCCAGGCCGACATCGCGAACGCACTCGACGAGCTGTCGCGGGAGCGCCGGGTCGATCTCATCAACATGAGCCTCGGCGCGCCCCGGCCGTCCGACATCGAGCTCGACGCGATTCGCGACGCGCTGCAGCGCGGCACGCTGTGCGTCTGCGCGGCGGGCAACGACGGCGGTGCGGTCGGCTGGCCGGCGGCATTCCCGGAGGCCGTGGCGATTTCCGCAGTCGGGCTGAAAGGGTCGGTGCCCACCGGATCGATCTCGGCCCTGTCCGTGCCGACCGATCCGTCCCGATTCGGCAAAGACAATTTGTATCTCGCGGATTTCAGCAATTTCGGCCCGGAAGTCGACTGTTGCACGCCGGGTGTGGGCATCGTCGCGACCGTGCCGGAGCGGTTCGGGCTCACGGAGCCGTACGCGGCGATGGACGGCACGTCGATGGCAAGTCCGGTGGCGTGCGGCGCGCTCGCCGCGCTGCTGGCAGAGTCGCCCTCGTACAAAACGCTGACCGGCTCCGCGCGCGCCGAGGAAGCGCGCACGATCCTCTCGGCCCATTGCCGCAGCATCGGCCTTGCGGCCGCGCTCCAGGGGCTCGGCATGCCCCAGGTACCGTGACGTATGATTGAGGAGTCGACCAGCGTGAAATGGATCAGGACGACGTTTTCGTCATCGCGGTGAAACGGGAACGAAGCACCGACGTGCCGGCCGACTGGATCGAGGTCGTGCGCGGCACGTCGGGCGTTACCGTGATGGGTGACGCGAGCCCGTCGCGCATCCAGGTTCGCGCGTCGGCGGAAGCGATTTCACGAATCCGGGATCGATTCTCGGACTACCTCCACATCGAGAGCCTGATCCCGCATCGTCTGAGTTGAGCGTCGCGGCCTGCCCCATCCGCCCTGTCAGAACGCAATTTTGAATCCGAGCTGAGCCTGGCGCGGCACGTACGCGGTGCCGTTGTTCTGGTTCGGCGAGCCGAAGAGCGCCGTCGTGGCCGGCGCCGTCGCGCTCAACGACACGTTGTAACTGCCGTAGTTCGCATGGTTGAACACGTTGAACACTTCACCGACGAGCTGTATTCTCGCCGTTCCTCCGAGCTCGACGTCCTTCGTCAGGTGCAGGTCGACCTTGTGCAGCGGCAATCCTGCGAGGGCGTTGCGCGGAAGCACGGCGCCCGACTCGATCACGGCCGGACCATTCCACCGGTCGAGGACCGCGGCGGGAATCGTGATCGCGTTCGTAGCCGCGCCCGTCGCGGTGAGGTTCAGCCGGTTCGTGCCCGGCTTCCCGTACGGCGCCGTGGCGATGCTGTTGTTGAAGCGGTTGCCGGATCCGTAGAAGTAGGTGACGCTCGTGTTGAATCCCCACGGAAGCTGCGTCAGCCCCCAGAGCCGCACCGTGTTGCGCTGGAAGTCGGTGGAGGTCGCCCATTCACCGTCGAGATAATTGAACGGGTTGTTCGCAGGGGCGTTGCCGTAACCGACGGCGCCGTTGTCCTTCATCTCCAGCATCAACGTGTGGGTCAGGCCAGCCTGGAAGCGGTTCCTCAGGCGCCGCGTCACACTGCTGGCAATTGCGGTCTGTTCACGCTTGCCGTCGGACACGAACTGAAAGACGCCGGCGTACGCCGGATTCGGCCGCACCGGCGCCGAGCCAACCGCCTGGTTGTAGCCGGTCGCCGGGTTGAAGGCGAGGTTCGCGTCGATCGTCCGCACGTCACGGTATTCCGTCCAGTGGGTCACGTCGACGTCGAACCCGGTGACCGCGTTGATTTGTTTCTGGAAGCCGATGCTCGACTGCCACGTGTACGGCGCCTTGAAGTCCGGCGCGATGGTCCGCACGGTTTGCGCCGGAGTCTTCACCTGGCCGGAGAAAATCTGCGCGGCCGTGATCCCGTTGGTGGGGTTCGTGATGAAGTTCGCGCGGCCGTCGTTCACGAAGGTGGCCGACACCAGCTGGCTGTAGAACTGGGGGCTGAACGTCACGTTCGACACGGGCGACGCGAAGTACAGTCCCGTGCCGCCACGGATCACGAGTGCGTACGCGCCGCTGACGTTGTAGGTGAAGCCGCCGCGCGGCGCGACGTTCTTCCAGTCCCGGATGTCCGTCTTGTAGCCGTAATCGTTCACGCCCGCCAGTTGATGCGAGTAACTCTGCGGGATGCCGCTGTTGATCAGAATGTCGTTGGTGACGATGTTGGGAGGCGACGCCATGTTGGGGTCGGCGTCCCAGCGAAGCCCCATGTTGATCGAGAGGTTCGAGCTGGCGTGCCAGTTGTCGCCGATCCACACCGCATAGGTGGGCCGCGGAATGTCGATCGTCCAGTCGCCCTGCGTGAAGTTGACCTGGAAATCGCGGACGAGCGGACTCAGTGGCAACAGGTTCCACTTCGACGGATCGAAGAAGGCGTCCTGCGGAACGAGCGCGCCCAGGTTGGACGGCGCGCTGGTGAACGTGAAGAAGCCCGCGCGCTGAATGTACCAAGGACCGCCGTTGTGGACATGGATGTATTCGGCGCCCATCTTCAGGTCGTGCTTCTCCTTGTGCCAGCTCAGATCGCCGCGGCCCGTCCAATTGTTCTGATTGAGCGTCTGCGGGTAGTTGTACGGCGCGCCAATGGTCAGTCCAGGAATGCGGTACTCGGGCGTGCCCATCATCACGTCCTGCGGCGCGTTGGTCCAATGGAAGCCGTTGTAGCCGCCCTTGACTTCGAGAATCCGATTGCCGTCCGCCATCACGTTCGACCACGTGCCCAGGACATTGGTGGCATCCTTCGTCTGATTCGACGAGGCCGACGGATGGCCGCCCGCCGTGAGCACGACCGGGTTTGCCCAGTTCCATCGCGATCCGCGGATCGAGAGCCGATCGTTCCGCGTGAGCTGATCGTCGACGCGCACGAGAAAGCTTCGCTGCCCGTTCTTGAACGGAATGCTGAAACTCTGCACCGGCAGGGACGAGGGATTGGAAAAGATTGTGCCCGGCTCGCGCTCGTACTCATACGACCCGAAGAAATGAATCCTGTCCTTCACGATGGGTCCGCCGAGTGTGCCGCCCACCTGCTGGTTCGAATACGGCAACACTTTCTTGGCCACGAGGTCCGGGGCGTTCAGCCGGTCGTTGCGGAAGTACCCATACGTGCTCCCGCCCAACGTGTTGGTGCCGGACTTCGAGATCGCCTGAATCTCCATGCCGGCCGAACGTCCCTGCGTGATGTCGAAGAGATTCGTCACGATCTGGAACTCGGCGATCGACTCGCGGCTGAAGCGCGGCTGACCGAAGCCGGAACCGGCCACCTTCTGCGTGATCTGCTGGCCATCCAGATTCAGTTGCCACAGATCGTCCATCGCGCCCGTGCCGATGCTGTTGCCGACGTCATTCGCGGTGACGCCCTTGACGAGCTTCGACAGCTCCATCCAATTGCGCCCTTGCAGCGGCAGCTGCTCCATCTGACGCCGGTCCACGTTGCCGGCGACCTGCGACGAGGTGGTATCGACCAGCGGCGACTCGCCGATGACCGTGAGCGTTTCGCTCACCTGCGCGAGCTTCATCGTGAACGGAATCGTCGCGTGTTGTCCGACCAGGAGCTCGACGTCGCGGAGGATGACGGTCGAAAACCCGGCGAGCTCGGCCTGCACGGTGTATTTGCCAGCCGGGAGGTTCAGGAGCCGGTACTCGCCGCGCTCGTTGGTCACCGCGGACACCTGACGGCCCGCCGCCTGATCGGTCGCCGTGACGCTCACGCCGGGCAACACGGCTTTCGTGTCGTCGATGGCCGTGCCGATGATCGATGCCTGCTGGGCGTGAGCCGCGGACGGAAACAGCAGCAGCGAGAGGAGCGCGCCGGACGCGAGGACCCATCGTCGCACCATGGAGACCTCCAGACTGTTGACCGCAACACCAACAGGCGATGTGCCGCGATGCTACAGAGGCGGCGACGCGAACGCAACAATCTTCCGGAGGCGTCACGCTATCATCGACGGGTGATCCGCCGCGGGCTGGCGAATCTTCTCCTCCTTGCAACAGGCGCGTGCGGCGGTGGTCGCTCATCGACGTCACCGACGCCGCCGCCCATGCCACCGGGTCCGTTCGGGCCCTCCGACACGCTCAAGGCAGCGGCGTCCATGCGTGGAAAACTGATCGGTACCGCCGTTCAAACGAGCCTCCTTGGCGGCGCGCCGTACGGCACGGTCCTCACGCGGGAATTCAACTACCTCACGGCCGAATACGAGATGAAATGGAACGTCGTCGAGCCCGGCCGCGGCTCGATGAACTTCGGGCCCGGCGACGCGATCGTCGGGTACGCCGCGTCGAACGGCATGCAGGTGAAGGGTCACACGCTCATCTGGCATGGCGCCGTTCCGTCGTGGCTGGACGGCCTGCCGGCCGGTGATCTTCGCACCGAGTTCGAGCGGCATATCCGCGATGTGATGGCGCATTATCGCGGCCGCGTGCATGCGTGGGATGTCGTGAATGAAGCGGTCGCCGACAACGGCGCGGGACTCAGGGACACACTGTTTCGTCAGAGGCTCGGCGATCAATACATCGCCGACGCCTTCCGATTGGCGCGTGCCGCCGACGCGCAGGCGCTCCTCTTCTACAACGACTACGGGGGCGAGGGCCTGAGCGCGAAGGCGGACCGCATCCACGCGTTGCTACAGGATCTGTTGTCGAAAGGGGTCCCACTCGACGGCGTGGGTCTCCAGATGCACATCTCCGCCACGAGTCGCCCCTCGACGGCGAGCATCGCCGACAACGTCCGCCGGCTTGCCGCGCTCGGGCTCATCGTGCACATCAGCGAAATGGACGTCCGCATCAACAATGCGTTCGGCACCGACCAGGAGCGGCTCGAGGCCCAGCGCTCGGCGTATCGCGATGTCGTCGGGGTCTGCGTGATGGAGCCGCGATGCGACGCGGTCACGTTTTGGGGATTTACCGACGCGCACACGTGGCTGACCGGAGACCGGCCGCTGCTGTTCGACGCGCAGTACCAGCCGAAACCGGCCTTCTACGGCGTACTCGACGCGCTCAGCGGGCGTTAAACCGGCGCGTCGGCGGCGGCTGCGGATGGCCGACCAACAGAGGGTCTTGCTTGACTCGCCGGCCGTTACCGGCTCAAGCCGAGCACCTGAATGCGCCCGTACTGTCGGAAGTGGTGATCAAAGGTGAAGGCCCACGTCACGTGACGAGCCTCGAGCACGGCGAACGAGATCGCGTCGCACAGCGTCCAGTCCTTGTCGGCGTGCCGAGCCAGGATCTCCTTGGCTTTTTGCTCCTCGCCGGGGAGAGCCGCCACGACTGTCAACCCGCCCGTCAGCAGCCACTCGCGAGCGATACCTCTGCCGAGCTTCCGCAAGAGCAGCGCATGTGCCTCGGCTTCGATGTAGTTCGTGATGAAGCTCGGCCGCCGTTCGGAGGCGACGTCACGGGCCACGGCAACGGCGCGCGCGTGATCCGCATCGTCGGCGTCGAGCAGCGCGAGGATGGCGCTCGAATCCCAGAGCACGCTGCGGGTCACCGATCGAGGATGGCGTGCTTGTCGCGGGCGCCGGGAGTTTGGCCGCCGCCGCGGCCAGCGCCGACGAGACGGAACATCGGATGGTCGTGAGAAAACGGAGGAATTCCTGCGGTCCGGCGCCGACGGGCGCGCGTCTGAATGGCGGTGGCCGAGACGAGGCGCCGTCCACCTCGGCGAACACTCGGGAGGTCGCCTCGCTGAATCAGCCGCCAGACGGTCGACCGTGAGACGCCCAGGGTCCGTCCCGCTTCCTCGACGGTGATCATTTCTCGCGCCATGTTTGAATCGTATCAGAGTCGTCTCACCGTCTCAATCGTCTCACGTGAGAATGGTGGTAGGCCACACAAGAGACGCGATCGATAGGGGTCACTACCAGTCGTGTCTCATGTGAATCACCGGACGCGACCAGCGCGCGCGAAGCGAACGCTGGTGAGCGTAATGTTCGCCAGTTGGAACCAGATTGCCGGCTGGTTGCGGCGGCTGGAGGGCTCGAGCGAGCCGGGTGACGCAGGTCTAGTACGGATAACCTTTAAGCCTTGGCGTTCTGGGCTTCCACTCAGGCAGGGAAGCGTATCCATCCCCGATTGGCATTTTTACCTTCGGCAGACTCTGGGCGTCGAGAATCTCGTCCTCCGGGATGACACCGTTTATAGACAGGAGAAAAGCCGTCAGCGCGTACACTTCATCGGCCGTTAGCGTCCCCTCGCGATTGAGCGGCATGCCACGATTGATGTAATCCCAAACCGTCGTCGCGAACGGCGCGCGAAGCGGCAGTATTCGTCCCCGTGACCAGAGCTCGACATCGGGACCAGCCTTGCTTTTCAAAATGGGCGCCGTGCCCTCGATGCCTGTCGCGCCATGGCATCCTGCGCACTTCGCGCGATAGACCTGCGCGCCTTCCTTGCTGGTTCCGCGGCCCGGCGGAAGTTCCTCTCCGCTAGGACCGATGGAGATATCCCAGGCACGGATTTCCTCTGCGCTCGGCGTGCGTCCCACACCGTAACGAGGCGACTGCGCCAGCGCGGCCACCCCCATGAGCAACACAAACGGGAGAATCCTAAGCATGCCCATTGGTCACGCTCCCGTCGCTCGCGATTCTCCACGGCTGAATGGAGTTGTCCAGCCCCGGCACGCTGAATGTCTCATCAAACGGCTTGTTCCAGTACTTGGCGATCTGCGCTCGCGACGGTTGAAGCTGACCGAGTTCGTCCGTGCAGCGTGACTGGAGCTCGGTTTCTTGTCCGTCCCAATTCCACTCATACCCGAACCGCGTATGCGCCATGCGATGCGCAGTGATGACCGATTTGGGCCCGATCTGATACCCCAACGCAGCCTCTTTAGGCTCTTGATCGAGATGCCCGTAGTCGTTGTAGTTCATGTAGTAGCGGTCCACCACCTTGATTCGCCGCAGATACTTGGAGTGAAAGATTCCCTCGAAGCCGGGGACCATCAGCCGTAGCGGAAATCCTTGCTGCGGCCGGACGGCCTCGCCGTTCATGCCGTAGGCCACCAGACAGTCGTCCATCGCCTTGGCCAGCGGAAAGCTCGACGCTCCCTTCACTTCCTCCGACCCTTCCGCGACGACCCAGGATGCCCCGCCTTTCAGGCCGCACTCCTTGAGCAGTACGGAGAGGAGCACGCCGGTCCATTCGGCGCAACTGGTCATCCCGTGCGTTTCCTGAACCGTCTTCGCCCTGCGCGACGACCGATTGCCCGCGCACTCGATGAAATGAAGCCGGGTCACGGAAGGGAGGCGCTTCAAATCCTCCATGGTGAAGGTCAGCGGGCGATCCACCATCCCGTGGATCATGAGACGATGCTCCCGGGGATCGATGTCCGGGATGTAGGAACCACGGGTCGTTCCCACGAAGTGGAGCGAGGATGGTGTGATCACCCCCACCGAATCCTGAAGCGGCGCCGCCACATGAAAGACGAGCCCGAAGGCGTCGGGCGAAGGCCTGCCGCCGTGGGCTATGCGTACCGAGGTGACGAAACGCGACCGGTCGCCGTAGGCGATGTAATCCTTGTCGCCCTTGATCATTGGTGGGGATGCTGGCGTTTGGCCGATCGCGGGTGCTGCGGCTC